>TARA_R110001606_G_scaffold7117_3_pt1 | contig 14527 bp, 22 predicted proteins | sample TARA_R110001606 | Tara Oceans TARA_R110001606 (sample SAMEA4398315) | marine metagenome | biome: Polar Biome; feature: [SRF] surface water layer (ENVO:00010504); material: water (ENVO:00002006), including particulate matter (ENVO:01000060) such as... | depth 5 m | reverse complement strand
CTGTGCCGATGATATTGAGATCAGCAGATTTAATATTCATTTCTGTTATGGAAAACAAATTCATGTTTTTAGCTTTGACATTCATGTTTTGAGTTGCTTCAGACCAAATGTATGGTGCTTTCGCATACCAACCAATACCAGCTTCAGTCTGTAGTTCTTTCTCAGCCTTGATAGACATAGTACCAACATTAGCTTCCATCTTAACATCAGCACCACGAATTTGTACTTGGTTGCCAGCTTGCATAGTTGCTTGTTGACCAACAGAAAGCAAATAGTTGCCATGTACTAGCTGTTGTAAGTCACCATTAATTTCTTCAATCTTATTACCTTCAACGTAAACGTAACTATTTCCCATAATCGTGACGGTACTCATACCAGAAACAGAAACGTGTTGGTTTCTATCGTTAACCTCATATTTATCGCTTACGGATTTATCTGTTTTGGTTCCCCTACTATCCACTTGAACATAAGAGCCAGATTGATGCCAAATCATAATTCTTTCGTGGCCAGGGGTACTATCTATTTCAATTGAGTTTTGCCCAGAATGAATGACCCTATTGTGTGTGTATGATGCATCATAAGCAGAACTAGGTTCAGACCAACTTTTGTCTTCGTCACCACCAGCCATCTTCACGTCTTTAGTACGCATAGTTTCTTGTTGTAGAACGTAGGTTTCTTCTATGTTTTCAGCACGTGCAAGTCTGTGATTTTGTGGCTGTCCAAAACTTTCTGGATCACTACCCTCTGCGGTTAAATGTCCATGGGCTTTTGGTAAAGAACCCCATCCTGTTATCTCTGGGTCCATAATCTCAGTCATTTGTGATGGGATTAACCCAAGTACCATTGGCTGTTGTGCGCCTCTACCATCCAAGAACATACCAAAAACCCAAGAATTTAATTTTGGTATAGTGTTTGGGTTATAGTCTCCTTGAACAACAATAGCCCATGGCAAGTCTTCAGCCGCAATGTCTTTATTAGTTCCATGAACACCAAAAGCTCTAACTTTACAACGCCCTTCTTTACGTGGGTCATCATTATCTTCAATCACCCCAACAAAAAATAGTGGGTCTTTAATTCCTACGCCATATTCATGCATCTACTTCACCTTTACTCCAATCAAACTTACTTAGTTCGAGCGCTGTATTTAATGTATTGCTCTCTTTAGAACGAGAATGTAAAGTCGTAACAACCAAATATCTACCACTAAGGTTTGTGTGTCTGGATAATGTATTAATACCATCCATATTTTGCACATCTAAATTGACAATCATACCTGGCATGATGTCTAAACGACCTTTCATTTGACACTGAACTTTAGTGGCGTTCAAATGTTGTTGATAGGAAAGTCTATTTGAAACAATTTTTGAGACGTGTCTATCCGTGTGCAAAGACCCAGGAATGTCTCCTGCTTGTTGATAATCTTTATACACTAAAAAGTCTTTTGCGTTTTCTTCAGTAAACGTATCTTCTCTAAACTGTGCTGTGTGTGGGTTGTCATCAAGATTTACGCGGTTGCCCGACATATCGATATATTTAGCATCTTTAGAATAATCAAATAAGTTATTTACGATCTTTCTTCTTACTAGATCAATTTCCGTAACACGATTCGTATATGCGCCAGACATCATGTCATTAGCTGTATCAATTCCTCTTGATATTATATTCAATTCTTCCACCCTGTTTATCTGATCATCAGGATTTCTACCATCTGCATTAGATGATGGGGAGTAAAATAAATCTATCAAGTCTTGTGTCTGTGCAGTTTTGATAAAGTATTCATCAGTTGCAAAGTAAAAATTATCCAAAGTCTCAAAGAATTTAAAAGAGTTTGATGGTGTCTCTGATTGATACGCCTGTGTCTGCAAATACTTCATTGCGTCAGTAGGAGCCATGTTTGGTATAATACACTTATTAATGTTCTCACTTGGTTGAACAAAGAAATTTCTACTTGGCTCAGCCGAAATAGCATACCTTGCAGTTCCGTACTCATTTACCCGATTTCTCTTAGTAGGGTCAAGGTAATCTGCACCACCCAATTTTGAGAAATATGTTTCAAAAACTTTTTTTGCAATGTCACTAATAGAACTCTGATAAGATTTAATGATGCGTCTTGTGCTTGCTTGGAATGAAACATCTGATACAAATTGTATTGTGTAATATGCACCATTTCCACTTTCAGAAACAATAAAGTTGTCGATTTTATACACACGAACTTTTATATTCTTTTCAGTGTTGGTATCAAATGTTCTGATTTTGAGTTCTATGGTTTCTTCTGATCTTAGAGGAAATCCGTCGATAAATCCAATAGTATCTAGCACGGTGATACTTCCAGAGTACCCCATTTGATGCATGGATTGTCTAATCTCAAATCCAACAATACGTCCAGCCATATCCTCTTTCTTCGAACCAGAATGATTGGTTACGACTGCACTGAGAATATCACCTGCTGAAGGATTAAAATCGCTATTGTCTGCCATTAGCTACGTGTCTTCTTGATGAAGCTGTCTGTGATCTGTGGTAGGAACTGCGCGTCAATCAAGAATATTTCCTTTTTGTTATTGTTATCAGCTAATTCTTGGTCGTAAATTTTCCAAGGCTTCCATTCTTCTGGAATAATTCTTTTGATGATAATTTTTCTGCCCAATTCAGTACGCAAGATGATACGATCTTCTTTGCGAAGGTAAATCGTTCTAAACGACTCAGGTGCTAATTTTACAATATCTACTGCCATTGATTATACCTCTTTATAATAATAGATGATATTCTCATCATTATCGTCTCTAGTCCAATCAACGATATCTTCGCCAATCAATCCTGATTGCTGACCGTACTTGTCGATAAGATAGTTATTAAAGTCAAGTTCTGCTTTAGGCCAGTCATGATAAGGGTCTATGATGTTATTAGAAAAATACACCAACCACGTATAGTCTGTAGAGCCATAATAAAAATCAGCGATGTCTTCTGGACGCTGACCTTCTTTTACTGTATATGGAAGATGTAGAAGTGGATTGGTAGAAACTTCTTTGGTGAAGCTACTGCGCCGTGTAATATCACGCACCAATCTACCTTCGTAATTTATTACTGGGAACTGTTCGAAATATTTAGCCATTATTCTACGTTCCCCTGATCCATTAATGTAGCATTTTGGATTGGGTTATCCCCCACACCATAATCGTGAGCCGTTTCAGCTTCCAACTCTTGCAGTGTCATTGATATTGATACTCCAGCGGGCTTACCACCCTTCATAATAGCAACTCCACCACCAGCACCATAGTCAACAGTAAATTGAGTGACCATAGATGTCTTAAATTTCATGTAATGCTCTTCGTTGACACCAAGTAAATACATATCAACAGTAGATGGGTACTGCAAATATGCTTTACGTATCCCTGCCAAAGAAGTAACTGTTGGTAATGAATTTCTTTTGATCATCTTTACGATGTTGCGAATACGTTCTGAATCGGTTTGGTTGCTAGGAAACAGTTCCCAATTGAATGCATGGCTTCTTAGGTTCACACCTTCAAAAGCAAGAGTTTCACGTGGGTTGAGTGTTTGGTTTGTAACAGTATCAATAGTCTTGGAAATATCACCAGACATTAACGGATTACTTCTCAACAAATATTGAGCGCCAGATGCAATATCTTTAAGATCAGTTCCTAAGAACTTTGAAGCAATGTCGTTAAGACCCCCTGCCATATTACCACCTGTCAATGCGGCTGACATACTTTGTCCCAATCCTTGGAGCATGCCTGGAACATCTTCTACACTACCACCCTCACTAAAAGATTTAATTTTATTTGCAATTGCTTCAGTAAATGGATCGCGCTCGAAACCGTTTATTCTTAAATCAGTGGCGTCAGTAAGGTTCTTTGGAAATGGCAATTCGATTGAGTTGCTAGATCGCAAACCAACACCAGATGTTCTACCACCACCAGATACACGTGTGTCTTTACGTTGGTTAAACCCATTTGCATATTCTTTATAGTCATATTTCTTAAATACCATCAAAATACTATGTGGATGTGGTTGTGCTGGAAATGACTGATAAGACGTCTCGCTTGATGAGGCTTTAGCTCTTTCATAAACCTCTGGTCTTAAGAACTTTGATCCGAAAATACCCATGTGTAACCCTGCCTGTTTTCTTATAAATAGTGATGTATAAGTCTATTTATATGACAACGAAAGGTTAATTTTATTATATCATGGCACATAGTGGTAGATTTCGTCCGAAAAACCCTTCTAAATACAAGGGCGACCCAACAAAGATCATTTATCGGTCTATGTGGGAGTTCAAGTTCTTTAGATACGTGGACATTCACCCCGATGTATTGTGGTGGCAGTCGGAAGAAGTTGTAGTTCCTTACATGTCTCCTATTGACGGAAGACGCCATAGGTACTATCCTGATGTAATTGTCAACAAGAAAACTGGCGATGGCACATCTGCAACTATAATGATTGAGATTAAACCTTATGCACAAACAAGGCCACCTGATAGGTCTAAGAAGAACGCTACCAAGACTGGTAGGATATCAAGGAAGTATTTGAATGAGGTCAAAACCTTTGGAATTAACGATGCAAAATGGAAAGCCGCTAGGAAATTCTGCGCCCAGCGTGGGTGGCAATTTGTTATTTACACAGAAAAAGAACTGGGAATAAAATAAAATGGTAGCAAAAGTATTCGACGATATCCTCTTGAAAGGTATTAGATCAGGACAAATGCCTGCTCGTACCCAAGAAGCACGTAAGTGGTATCGTGATCAAGCCGCAACCGTTTCGAAGAAGCAAGCTGAGGGAACAAAGCTAATCAAAGAGATGGGCAGAGATCGTTATGAAAACAGATTTAGATTAGGCAACATGTATACATTCATGTATGATCCTAAGCATAAAGCTGACAAATCTAAATTACCATATTATGACAACTATCCTCTAATTTTTCCCATAAATAAAGCAAAGGGTGGGTTCTTAGGAATCAACCTACACTATCTACCACCTGTGTTAAGAGCAAAGTTAATGGATGCTCTATACGACACGGCGAACAACAAGAATTATACAGAAGCGACTAAACTAAAAATAAATTATGATATATTATCGGGTGCGGCAAAGTTCAACATGTTCAAGCCCACAGTGAAGCACTACTTGATGAGCCAAGTAAGAACAAAGTTTGTTTATATCCAACCTACTGAGTGGGATATCGCATTGTTTTTACCAAGCCAAAAGTTTGTTGGAGCTACCAAAGCACAAGTCTGGAAAGATTCCAGAGCTATCATAAAGGGCAAGTAATGGCGTTTAGCATATCAGATTTTAAAACACAGATGGATCGCTTTGGCGGTCCTTCACGCAGTTCGCTATTCGAAGTTACGATTGTCAACTTTCCGTTCAACACATCATCCGCAGATTCGAGAGACTTGACATTCTTTTGTAAGAACGTGGCTATCCCAGGACTTACTATTGGTATGGCGTCATACGAAGCAGTGGCACAACAAAGAAAAATGATGCCAACTAGCTTAAACCCAGAACCAGTACAAGCAATCTTTATGTTGGACTCTGATGCACAGATGCTCACATTCTTCCATTCATGGGCGCAAAGAATTGTAAACTACTCTACTGCTGGCGGTTCTTTTGCTGAGGTAGATGGAATGCTCCCCTTTGAGATTGGTTACAAAGATGAGTATGCCTGTCGTGTTGTAATTAAACACTATTCGGCTGATTATCTCGACACTGGTAGATACTACGAAACTATTTTAGATAATGCATTTCCTGGTATGATGGGAGATGTGGACTTAGCATGGGAAAACACAGATAGTTTTGCTGTTCTTCCAGTAAGCTTCCAATACGACAGAATACAATTGTCTGGTGAAAGAGTTGGCACACCGTCATCGCGCTTTAATCGTGGTAATGGGATACTAGACTTAATCGATAATCTTGGACAGATGGGACAGCTTATTGGTTCAAACCTTGTCCCACGCGGAATACAAGATGCAGTAAACAAATTCACTAAATTAAATAACAACTTTGACAATATATCACGTAAAGCTGATAAGATTGGTTCTTTGGCGCAACGCACATTTGGACCTCGTTAATATGAAAGGACTATATCATGTCACTACCTAAAATTGATCTACCCATTTTTGAGATGACATTGCCGTCATCCAATGAAAAAGTAAAATACAGACCGTTTACCGTAAAGGAAGAGAAAATCCTTTTGGTTGCGTCAGAATCAGATGAAGCTTCACAAGAAATCTTGGCTTCAAAACAAATCGTGAATAATTGTCTAATCGACAAAGATGTTGGTGACTTGGCTATGTTCGACTTGGAGTACGTATTACTTGTTTTGAGAACAAAATCAGTAGACAATAACATCAAGTTTCAAATAAAAGACCCAGACACAGAAGAAGTTGTAAACCTCGAAGTTATTATTGATGACATTCAATTAACAAAGCATGAAGGTCATACTAACAAAATACCAGTGAATGATGAATATACGTTATTTCTAAAGTACCCATCTATCAATGAATTTATTACTATCGTTGAAATGGACCCTAGTGATCCACTTGTGAACTATTTCATAATGGTTTCTTGTTTAGACACACTCGCTTCAGAAGACGAAGTGCATCATTTTAAAGATTACACCCCAGAAGAAACTGATGGGTTTATGGAGAATTTAAGTAGTGCTGTAGTACGAAGCGTACAACAGTTTTTTGAAACAATGCCACGACTACGACATGAGATGAAATACACGAATAAAGAGGGTAAAGACAAAACGTTTGTTATAGAAGGAATGCGAAGTTTTTTTATCTAATGCTGTCCCATACTGATCTAGGACATTACTATCAAAGCATATTTGCACTGGCACAGCATCATAAATACTCAATAAGCGACATAGAAGCACTACTACCTTACGAACGTGATATCTACTTTGGAATGTTAACCGATTATATAGAACAACAGAACGAAAAGAATCAATAGGCAAAACATGGCAAAAATATCTGAAGAAACACAGGCTATACTGAATCGACTACAGGCTGAAGGACAGCTTAGTCGTAACAGTGGAACTCACTCAATACGTTCTGTTAAAATACAATTGGATCGTTTTCAAAACGTATTTAAATCGATCAATGAAAATGTGACTGAACAAACTCAACTGATGAGAGTGAGTGCTGGCTTAGCTGAGAAGTCAGCGCGTATACAGGAAAACCAAGCACAGTTTGAGGAACTAGAAAGAAATTCTGCTGATTCTGGTTCAGATACAAAAAGTGATGATACCACCAAACGTGATGACACTAGAATAAATGCTTTCGGAGATGCAATAGGCAAAGCATTTACGTTGCAAGGATTGAAGAATATTGCAATCGCAGGTGCTGGTCTTTTTGTGGGTTACAACATCTTGAAGGGTTTCATAGATGACAAGACTGATGGTGGTTGGTCTGATATGGAACAATCATTAAAAGATACAGATTTTAAAGCAATGACAACTTCAGCTAAAGAGTTGGTGACAAGTGCAAGTACAACAGTTCTTGAAGCTGGTAAGATTGTGACTTCTTTAGCTACGGTCAATTGGGATAAACTTGCTACAAGCGTTAACACTATGATTGATGGGCTTAGTCAGTTTGAAACATGGCTTGCGGCATTGCCAGGTGTAATTTTAGGTGGGGCTGTTATACGTAATGCGGCTGCTGGTGCTGTGGCTGGTGCGATTGGTAGTAAAAATGGAGCCGATGATAAACTTAAAAAGGGACGTAAACTTGGTGGCATTGGTGGTATCCGTGGAATTATTCTAGGTGCATTAACAACATTGGCATGGTCATATGGAGACAAGGTAAAGGAATATCTACAGGACGAAACTTCTATGCCAGATGGTCTTGCTGATATAGGTGTTGACGCGGGTGTAGCAGGTCTAACTGGTGCTAGTTTAGCATTGATGTTTGGTTTAGGTCCTACTGGCATATTGATAGGTGCGGCTGTTGGAGTTGCATACGTCATAGGTAAAGGCTTGTACAATTGGCTTGTGAAGCAAAGAGAAAGTGCGGCGGCGGCGGCTGAAAAACAGTTATCAGAACTTTCTGTCGAAACAGCAACAGAAATAGCGACTGGTGGTGCGACTGGTGGTGTAGCTGTAAATGAAATTGACGGTGGTGGCGCATTAACTGGCTCGGATGTTGCAGTTGCATTGGCTGAAAGAATAGCCGCAGGTGGATTGCCAGCAGTTATTGATGCATACGGCAAAGATGTAAATATGGCAACTGGTGAAGCTATTGCGCAGTTTATGGATAACCAGTTAGATGCTATTGACGATGCCGATACTGAAGAGGGAAAAGAACTTGCCAGAGAACAATTAAGGGCGCTTAGAGCTAACATGCCACTACTTCAGAATATGGCGATTGGTTCTGGGGAACCTGAGTTTATTGAATATTTCAGAGATAACATTGAAAATTATTTATCAGATGAGGGGTTCAGAAAAGGAACAGGTGGTTTCAGAAACTTTGGTGATGGTACTTTGTCTGTACTACACGGTAAGGAAGCAGTCATTCCATTCAACTCACCAGAAGGTAAATTTTTATCCATGTACTATGCAATGGCTAAAGGAAACTCTCCTTCGATGTCAGCCATGGCGCAAGGAAGTGGTACACCAGTGATCATCAACGCACCTACAAGTGTTTCACCAACTATCAATAACATCGCAGGTGCTAGGACACAGAATAGTGCTAGGATTTTACAGATGGGCGGTGGCTCTGGTGGTTCTGGTGGTGGAAATGAAACATTACCATTTCTTTTGAATTAAAAAAAGGGGGCGCTAAGCCCCCTCTTCTTTATGCAGACGCATCAATGTGCGCTTTAAGTTTCAGTGATATCTTATCAAAGTATTTACCACCCGCTACGATATGTGGATCATCATCCCAATGACCTTCACGATAATCAATATCGGCACGATTGTCGAGGTCAGCTTGGAACACTTTCAACACGCCTACATTAACCATAGTAGACTTTGAAATCTTTCCTGACAGTAGATTGTCAAGGAAACACTCATAATCTTCACGCAGTGTCAGTGGCTCAATACCATCAGCACACTCAATGAAGTTTGAAACTTCACTATGCATGTAGTCTCTCTGACCACGCATGATAATACCAAAAGGGATTTGTTTACTCATATCTGTACTCCTTCGTACTGTTACTTTTAAACTATACCAAATTGAGAAGGGGGTGTCAACCCCCTATTTTTACGCCGCTTCCAACATTGAGAATGGAACAGTGTAACTTGAACCGCGCATAGACACGACAGCTTTCTTAGGGTTCATCTTTTCGATCACGCCCTGAGTACGTTTTGTTTTCTGGACAACCCAAACTGAGTCACCGACATTGAAAGTAGCTTGAGCGCTGATCGCTTTAATCTGTTGAGCGATGTTCATGATCTGTGACAACTCTGTTTGTGTCATTGTCATCATTGCGTTTTTGATTTCTGATACGTTCATTTTAATGTCCTTTCAAAGACTTTCGATTAACTTACTCTCAAGTTATAGAATCATTGAAGGGTACTGTCAAGCACTAAATGAACGTTATTTTAATTTAATTGGATTTGGTGTCAGCTAGGGAATTGAACCCTACCACCTTATGATATGACGCCTAGATATCTTCAAGGTTAGCAAACCTACACTGACTTAGATGATCTGATAGATCACTGATAATAGTTTAATGGATACGATGCACAAGGAAACACCCAATACGAATGGAACAATATATGCCGAAGAACCTAAAAGGTTTCTACGTGTGTAAGTTGCATATATGAGATATGAACCAAAGATGGATGTTGGTATTGTCAACATGAGTAACATTAATATTGTCGCTATTGTCCATTGAGACATTACCATAACAACTAATACAAATGATGATAGTAGATACAATCTTTCCATATTAAAACCTTTTAAACGAATCATTTATTATCATAAGGGTTAACCCTATTATACCATGCTATTAAACACTTGTCAAGTCTTTTTTACTTGTAATTGATAAATTTATCTGGGCTTTTGAAATTCTTTTTGCGCATAATTGTTTTCATAACAACATCGAATTCGTCGTTTCGTCTGTCGTATGTAACTGCAACTGGAATATTCAAATCTTTTTGGATGTCTTTAAGAACAGCTTCAGCACCTGCAACGTCTTTCAAAGACTTGCCTTTCTGTGCGTAAACTTTCTTGATGAACTCAGCCAATTCCTTGAGTGTGATGCAAGGTGTATTACGCTCATCACTCATACGATCACCAAAGTGACGTGTGAAGTTAAAGTCAATATCATACTTCTTAAAGAGTTGATCAACAATCTTTTCGAATGCTTTGATTTGTTTCATACCAATCAAGTCGCATGATTTAGCTTCAGCTTCTGCTAGATGTTGTTTAAAATTTTTCATTCTTCAAACTCCTTGAGTTTCACACGGATGGCTTTAATCATTTTCTTGTGCGTTCCAGTCAGTGTACGGTTTTTTTCCAATTCATCCACAATCTGAGTGGTTTGTTTTTTGTAATTCGATGCCCATTTTTTAGTCTTTGCTGTGTTCAGATCGCTTACGTTGTGAATACGATCTGCCAACTTAACAACCAAAGCCCAACTACTCATGCCAGACATTTTAGCACTTAGGTAATCTGCTTTGCTTGCTTTAAATTCTTTGCTTTGTTCATCAGAAGTTAATTCTTTAACCATAGAGGCTACCAAGCCACCAAACATCTTTGTGATGTCCTCTAGCTCAGTATCAGTGTCCTCTACTGTATCGTGAAGGTATGCGGCACTGATCAAAGCTTCAAGGTTGTGAGACTTCTTGAACTGCTTTACGATCTTAGCGACCTCTACAGGATGTGTAATGTAAGCGTCACCACTGGTACGTGTCTGCTTTCTGTGAGCATTAGCGGCGAACCTGATAGCCTTTTGTGATTGTGTCAAGCTTGCGCCCTTAGCCTCTGCTAATTGCTCTGCGACATAATCTTTAAACTTCTTCATTTTTTAATCCTTGTAGAGATAGAAGCATTTATCAGCACGTTGAAAGCTGTACCCCTTAATTTGTTTTCCCGCACGTTCGTACAGATTAGCACGTTTTTCATCAGTCACATCAAACATATACCATTTAGCACGATCAGCCTTGATGATATCAACAAAGGCTTTTGTTAGCTTACGGTAAAGAGCAACAGGGTTTGGCGTGTCGCCTTCGATAGTGTACACTTTGATGTGTTCAATATCACCCATCCACTCATCAATGTCTTCTTTGTACATGGTGATTTTACTGTCTACTGCTTCAACGCAATATGTAAAACCTTCATGGTCTATTTCTATTTTCATAACAAATTCTTTCTCTTACTGTAGAAAGATACACGTTACATACTAACGTGTCAAGCCCTATCTTTTGATCTCTCTGCTTTTTTCGGTTTAAGGAATCTGCGTGTCTGCCTGTCATTCGGATCAATGCCAGAAGTCTTAACATATTTAGATTTCTGTTTGTCAACATTGATACCCGCACCACTACCTTGGGAGTTGCCTTTGTCAAATGCTCTTTTACCATGACGCAATAGCTTCTGCGTTTCCTTAGAACCTTTGATTGCATCTGATGCCGATCTAAAGTCATCATACTGACCACCAGCAACTTTCTTTGCAGAATAAAGCTTCTTGGTCATCAATTGAATTTCTGTATTTACACCGTCAACGTCAACTGAGAAGTGAACACTACCGTAATAACCAAACTGCGTATCACCACCACGTTCCTTTGGATCAAACTCTGATACTGATTTAAATGCTTTGAAAATGTTTCTTGATACAATGCCGATGTCTTTTTCATCGTTTACTAGAATTGATCCACGCAACCAATCGTTCATTTTAGATGGGTCTTTACCACGATCAACAGTCTTGTTTACGAATGCTCTAAGCTTCTTGATGTCAACCATGATCTTGGCGTTCTGCACACCCTTGAGTGCAGTCTTCAATCCTGATTCATATTTTTTGAGACGATCTTCAATTATAGGCTCATACTTTTTGTAGAGCGCCACAACTTTTTCTTTGTCATTCTTACCAGTAAAATCTTTAATTTTTTCATCAGCCCAAAACGTCTTTTTAGCGGGTTTCAGTTTTTTGCTGAGTTTTCTGATTAGTGAGTCATCTAAGTTTTCGAGCAACCCATTTTCTGCCAAAATCTCTAAACAAATATCTTCTAGGATTGTATGGATGTTTTCGATGTCACCCCATTCCATGGAATTTTCATTCATAAAGCTTTTAAAGTTTAACATATCGTCCTCATGTGTTCTATTTGATATAGTGTTATTTATACAAATAGAACACGTCGAGAGAGAATTTTTAAGCCGCCATGGCTTCTTCTTGAATACAAACGTAAGGCTTGTTCCACTTACCGATGTTGATGTCTAGGTAAAAATCAACGTGGTGATAATCTGACATCATGTCTGAATGATCAAACCATTCGTCACCTTTCATGGCTACTACAAGCTCAGTCAAGAAGTCACTAGCCGCACCTTCGTAGTGATCACTAATCCAATGTGTATTAACTTGGATATAGTTGCTAGTGTTCTCGTAGTAAGTGCGACCAGTTTCTTCACATTCTTTTTTCACCTCTGCATTTCGAACACCAATAAAATCAAAAGGTGAAGAAGAAATATTAACAACAAGTGACGAATGGTGCTTGACACCGATAGTACCTTTAGCACCATACTTTTTAAGAACAGCTTTGATATTAGGAGCTAGTTGCTTTTTACGTTCTTGTGAAATATAAGCCATGATTTTGTTTCTTTCTTTTTGTTACTCTTATGTTATAGAATCAATGTGGGTTGCTGTCAAGAACTATTTTGCCCAAACAGCAACAAAACCAAACATTTTTCTTTTGTCTTTTTTTCTAGGGTCAGTATCAACAACAGTGTTGCCATCTCTGTCGATAACTAATACGTGACCATGAACTCTTGCAACAAACGCAATGATGTCTTTATCTTGAGCGGCGATTTTTTTGATCTTTGGTCTAGCGGCTCCAACAGTGGTTGCGCTACCTAAAGCAGACAAACGACTACGAACAGCAAAACCGTTACGGCGTAAGGTTGCGTCCCAAACGTTGGTTTTAGTTCTGTCATTCCATGTAGTGCCTGTCACACCGAAGAAATTCAAAGTGGCACTGGCACATGGGGTTTTAACTAAAACAGTCATTGATTCGTCTCTTTCTCTTGATTACACTTATTAATACCAAAAGAAGAAAGCCCAGTCAAGGGCTTTTTCGTTATTAAATCATGTTTTTCATGATTTCTGCGATTTCATTATCTTCAACCAAACGTTCGAGATAAGTAACAACTTTGACCAACTGGTCTTTTGCGCTGTCAAGATCGTGTGTGGCGTCAGCAAGAGCATCTTGGAGATGATTGATCTTTTGCTCATCTTCATCATCCATACCGTCATACAGATCAAGATTATCATTACTACGCTGTGACTCACGCTTCGCGGCTTCGAGATTAGAAATTACAGTATCAACGTCAGAAGTGATTGCTTCAAGTTCAATTTTCATTTCATCATTCATAACTTACCCTTTCAAGGTTACTCTTACTGTTTAACGAATCGTGGTGGGGTTGTCAAGCCCTTTATTTTTAATCTTCAACAATTTCTGTTACTCTTACTCTTATTAGTTCGAGTTTTAAATCTTGATGTCTATGATACCACTCTATAGTATTCATTGAATTTGTTGGTTTTCTGATCCACAAAGACCTACCAAACCTGTCCATGACCATAGTGTCTGCTTCAATGTTTTTTATCGCCCATGCTTCATAATCAATCATATTTTAAGAACCTGTTACTAATTCTAGTGTTCCATCATCCTGCATTTCAAAGTTCTCAATGTAAGAGTGATGTGTACCACTTAGTTTGATGCAAGTTTCAGCGGCTTTCCACAATGCTTTGATTGTACCGTCTACTGCCCAAGCAGAAACTTCGATAGTAGTGCGCTTGCCACCATCTTGAATGTCTAACATCATGTCTTCGTGAGACGCATTAGGAGCGACAGTTTCGTAAACAACCTTACGCGCTTTGTTAGTAAGAATTGCATGATCTGAATTTTTAAGACCAACATCATAGATGCTCCAAACAGTATTCATGTTCAGTTCATCTTTCATTGCGAAGAAGTGGTTAATTGAGATATGCCATTCATCGATTTGTGTTTTTATTTGTGAATTTGTCATGTGATTCTCACTTTCGTTTTGATTACATATTACTTATAGAATCAGTTTGAGTGGTTGTCAACAACTTTCTTCAAGAATGGTGACTTGATGACCATATGCCCAATGACCATTATCAAGATCAAAGATACAGTTGTCTTTGATTGTATTTGGAACTTTCGGGACATCCACACCATACTTACTGCCACTGCAAATATCTTCAACAATTTCAATCGCAGTTACGTTAGCGTATCCGTGACGACTACTAAAAACCATATCACCTACATTAATCATAATTTCAACTTTCTCTTTGTTACTCTTAGTGTATGCCATATTGATTCGATGATGTCAAGGGA
>TARA_R110001606_G_scaffold383102_1_pt1 | contig 14535 bp, 17 predicted proteins | sample TARA_R110001606 | Tara Oceans TARA_R110001606 (sample SAMEA4398315) | marine metagenome | biome: Polar Biome; feature: [SRF] surface water layer (ENVO:00010504); material: water (ENVO:00002006), including particulate matter (ENVO:01000060) such as... | depth 5 m | reverse complement strand
CTTTTGACTCGCTAAATCCTGATGTGTTGAATTGCTTTTGCCAACTATACAGGGTGGAGAGCTTAACGCCTTCTTGTTCTGCAAACTGTTGTATGGACCAAGAAATTACTTAGGAACACTGATCCTTGAAGCGAAAAAGGTGCCGAAACACTTCAACTTGACCAGCTATCCAACCAGTTTTTTATTTGGCTCGTCATGACTCCAGCAAGCACCTAAGAGTACTTTTAAATTTTCATATAACTTCGGTAATTGACTCATGACTTCTGAAACACCTTTGACCGCAGAACATCTAGCGACAGATTCAACCTCCTACCTGGTTTCTTTTCGAGTTAGTCATGAAAATGATGGACAGCTTAGCGAACATTTAAGTAGATTAATACCCAAACTAGAAGCTACGCTCGGGTTTGAATCTATAGACATCATACGAAGAAAAGGGGGGCAAGGTGTGGACTTCTACCTAGTAACTCGCTTCGAGTCTGTTAAAGCGCTGGACACTTGGAAAAAATCACGAGAAAGAATTGAAGCCCTAGCACCAATTGAAGAGATGTATATCACCGATATCTCAAGAGAACACACATCCGGCTCGAATATTTGGTTCGAGCCCGTAACCCGCCTTCCGTCACAGCCTCTGCCACCACTGCTTTGGAAACACTGGGTTCTGAGTATACTAGCGGTATATCCCCTTTTGATCCTTCTCATAAATACTCTGCGCCCCATAATTTCCCCGCTACATGAAGCGATAGGATTACTCGTAGTGGTAACTATTCTAACTGGACTCACTACGACATTTATTGTTCCTTGCCTTTCTAGAAAACTAATGCCATGGCTTTCGCGACGTTAGAACGACAGTCGGCAGATTGCTGAATCAAGCCATCTAGCAAATTCGGTGCCTGATAGTCTGATACACTTAGTGTGTGTTTCGTACTGCGTCTGCGAGCCTAGCCAGCGGCTTCCTGAGCATTAATTGAACCTCATCATCCACATCCATGGACTCCATGGATTCATACATGCATGCCACCCATAGATCTCTTTCTTTAGTCCCGATTCGGAAGGATTCATGCGGACCAGTCATACATACTGAGCCATACTTTTCCAAATAAATCTGAGGTCCACCCATCCAACCAATAAGATAGTCTGTCAACTTACCCCTGACGCTGGACAAGTCGACTGCATGCATCTCACGAAGTGCTTTGTATTTCGGAGCGTTATCCATCAGATCATAAAAATGATCTACCAGCGCTTTTATTCCATCCGATCCAAGTGCTAAATAGGGTGATTCGTACTTTCCCAATTTATGACTCCCGTTTTAGTTTTAATTTCGAAGTAATCCAATTTTGGATCTCACTTTCAGCGCATCAGATTTACCAGGTGTCTCTTCTCAGAATTTACCGGTAAAAAGAATCACTCCAAGTACAATAAAAGACACGCCAAATAAAATGCGACGATTAAAAATCTCATTCTGCCTTGAATAAATCCATGTACCTGCAAGAACAAATAGAGGTGTAGTTGCAGCGAGCGGAGCTACGACGATCAATGTTCCTGAGGCAAGTGCAATATAAAGAAACACCGGCCCAACACTGGAAAGAACACCCGCGATTAAAAAATACTTCAGTTCCCGGCTATTGCATGTGATTTTTGTTCTTGTAAATACCACGTACCCCGTGAGAACTATCCACGATGTGATTACCGTAATGGCACTCGCCACTATAGGATCAGTACCATTTTCAATTCCGATTTTTCTAAACGATATCGATACACCATATGCAATAGAAGCAAGTATTGGTGCATAAAAAGACAAAAATGTCTTTAAGATTGGAATCTTTACCCTCTTGGATTGAGTTGACATACCGATAAGCAAAGAACCTAGCACTACCGAAATAGCGCCATGCATTTGAGCGTATGAAGCTGCTTCCCCTATTACGAATACCCCTAACGCAACAGAAACTAAAGGGTGTGTCAGCGTAATAGCCGTTGCAACGTTGGTACCTAACGTGGACATTCCAATAAATTGGAATAGCCGTCCCAGTAGAGGAGCGAATAGACCCGCGAGGATAAAGTATCGCCACTCCCATATATCGAAAGGGAGCGGCGATAAACAAGCTAAAGATATAATACCTAGAAACAGTACGTTAGCTGTTAGCGTTATCCACAAGACGCTCAAATTTGATGCGTTTAGGCGACCCATCTTTATTAGCAAAAACGTACCAGCAAACATCATTGACGATAACGTCGCCCAAAGTATCTCCACTCTATTACTCTCTCCAGTGATTAGGGCTTCCCTGCCCACCGGACCAATCCTTTAAGCGCGACTCGTAACCATTGCCTTCACGCGTTGTCTCAAGTGAGGAGTAACGAAGATAGTCAAAAGCACTATTATGCTGCCTGTAATCAGAGGAACTGCACCAGGCGAGATAAACAATAAGCCAGCAATAAATAGGGCTACCCTAGCAGCTGCATTCAGCGCTTCTATGAAGAACCCTTCCACTGCAGCACTCAACAGGATTACGCCGATGGCCGCACCTACACAACTAATTGCAATGTGAGAGATACTTCCTTCTAGAAGCAGCCCATCACCATACATAAATGCAAAGGGTACGATGAATGCAGTTATCGCAAGTTTCACTGCACCAACCGCAATTCCCAGAGGTTTGGCATCAGCAATCGCCGCAGCAGCGAATGCAGCTACCGCTACAGGCGGTGTCATTGCTGACAATACTGCAAAGTACAGGATGAACATATTTGACTGCAGAGGAGAGAAATCCAGTGAAGCCAAGGTCGGTCCGACGAGCACCGCAGCCAAAATAAAGGCTGAGGGTGTCGGCATTCCCATACCTAGGATGATTGCTAATATGGCAGAAACTACGAGAACAAGGAAAGTAGTGTTTCCTGCCAACAAAAACACTAGATCAGCAAACTTGCCACCCAGCCCAGTCATCGAAATTCCGCCGATTACCAAGCCGGCAGCAGCACAAGCAGCCACAACCGAAACCATTCGAACGGTAGTTTCACCTAGGGCTTCCCAGATCGCCTTTAAACCCATGCGAGTTGAAGGTTTTACAGCCGCAACTGCAACCACACCTATGGTGGCAAAGGCAGCAACATAAGTAGGCGAGAATCCCATAATCAACGCCCCTGAAAGGACAACTAGCGGAAGGATAAACAAACCTCCGTTAGACATTGCATCCTTAACTTTAGGCACTTCATCTTCGCCAAGTCCACCCAGTCCCATTTTCTGAGAGCGAAGATGAACCTGCGCATATACGCACAGATAGTAAAGCAAAGCGGGAACAATACCTGCTATCGCGATATCACGGTATTCGATACCCGTATACTCCGCCATGATAAAAGCTGCTGATCCCATAACCGGAGGCAAAAGACTACCTCCCGTCGAGGCTGCAACTTCCACACTACCTGCCAAAGAACTCCTATAACCAAGGCGTTTCATAATTGGGATCGTAATTGAACCCGTGGTAACAACATCAGAAGTCGGACTTCCTGACATTGTTCCGTAAAGACCTGAGGAAATAATTGCTATCTTAGCTGGACCACCAACTCGGCGCCCTGCAAGAGCAGATGCCAGGTTGTAGAAGAAATCCGCACCACCCGCACGAGACAAAAACGTACCGAACAGAACAAAAAGGAATGCGTAGGTGGCAGCAACACGAAGAGGAACGCCAAAGAGCCCATCACTCGTAAACATCATAATGTCTAGAAAGTGATTGAATCCAACTTCACGAAAGCCCAACCCAAATGGAAGATCGTGGCCAAATAAGTTATAAACTACAAACGCTGCTACAACACTTGTCAGACCAAAACCCACAGTTCGTCTGGTAGCTTCGATAGTCAGGAATAGAAGTATCGAACCGGCTATGAGATCCGGCATTTCTAGAGGATAGAGTAGTGTGATCCTCTCAACAATCCGACTACTTTCAACAAAAAAGTAGATCCCAACAGCCGCACTAGCCAGCGACAGAACCCAATCAGTCGGTCCAGGCATATCAGACCGACCCCAGGGGCCGGCCGAATACATAATGAAGAGCAGAACAAGGATTGATGATAAAAATACTACTGTCATTCCAAACAGGTCAACATATACAACCGTCGTCGTATAAATCACTGTCAATGCTATTATTGCGCCAAATGCCTGGATAATTTTCGCTAATCCTGAACTGAGGCGGCGCTTGGACCCCGTCTGAATTAATAATGATAGTATGTCTTTCATTTAGATAATTCCTGCTCTTGTTTTTGTTATAGTTTTACTTCAAACCAACTTCTTCAAGATATTTGAGTGCGCCCTTGTGATAAGGAACTACGGTTACTGAAGCCATGATTTCGGGCGTTAACGCCTTCATCGCAGAGTGAACACTCACGATCGTTTCGTAATTTTCAAACAACGCCTTGGTCAGGTTGTAAGCGAGCTCTTCATCCATGTCCTCACGAACCGCCAGAGTTGCCCCCAAAGAAGCCGTATGTACGGCATTCGGAGAAAACTCATATGTTCCTGCTGGAATATCAAAAGAAACAGTCCCACTCTCCGCATTTATAGCGTCTACAGTGCCCTCTTCCATCGACAGCAGAGTAAGGTCTACACTGTTAGCCGCTTGCATAATCGAGCTATGTTTTACGAAGAGAGAATTGATCAGAAGATCTGCTCTGCGGTCCTGAATCAGAGAAATCTGCTCGCCAGATGCAGCATAAATAATCTTGCCACCCCAGCTCTCGATATCCGCTTCAGTAACACCGATAGCTTCTAGCATTTCCACTGCAATATTAGACGCAATATTTCCGCGTTTATTGATGGCAATCGTGATTGGTGGTTTTACTTTTGCGATGTCTTCAAAAGCCTTAATGCCATATTCTTCTGCGAAGCTATTGCTAATCAGCGCCTGCATAGGCGCCCAAGTGTAGAGGTAAGACAAAACACGAGCTGAGTCTATCGGTTCACGAAACGGATCGTCTCCTTTTTTTGCTAACAGGAGCTCCGCATCATGAATAATCGCGAGGTTTGCCTGATCACGATCGAGCAATCCTACGTTAGCAACGCCACCACCAGAAGTCTGATAGGTTATCTTAGAACCCTCGTAACTCTCTCTAACCGCGCCATCGACACCCGCTCCCAGCAGACTCCAAAGCCCACCAGGAGATGCACCGGCTATAGTCATCTCGTAGCTTTCTGAGTGCGCTATCGGTGATAGCATTAATACTGCGGAGACCAGCGTTCCGGCCATACCTTTTTTAATGGTTGAAAACATAATCTTTTCCTTTTGTTTTTGTTTTTTGAGTTTGCTTAATAACCAACTATGTAACAGCAATTTAATCTCGTACTGGAGATTTAACCTGTGACCTAGTGCCTGACAGACACCCTATTTATATCTTGAAACCCTCCATACTTGACGCGTGAAATAATTCCTCAGGCGTTACTAATCGCTTCGACAAACCTTCCGCGTGATGTTGTGCTAGGAACCGTTCTAGAGTGTGTTTATTCTGATCGAATCCGTACGACCAAAAATCATCACCCATCATCAACTTCGCAGCTCGAAGCTGATCCTCAACAAATGGAAGAGTCACCTTGGTCGCAGACGTATCAGACAAACGTTCGAGAGCAATTGTTTTCGATTTTTCAAACGCTTTGTAAACAGAGAATGGAAGCCATGGATGTTCTTCTACTAATGTTTTTCGAATCCCTAAAAGGTGCATGATTGGGAACAGCTTAGTCTTCTCATACCAAGCTTTCGCTTCAGCCATTGGGTCTTCAAATAAGTACCCTACATTAGGATGTCCCGCTGCAAAACAACTTGGTGCGCGAGGCCCGATCACCGCATCTATCTCACCAGCAGCGAGCATGCCTGATAGGGTTTTACCTTCAGGAATATTGTTAACTTCGACACCATCTGTGAGATTCAGGTTGACTTTTTCAACGCGGCCCGGGTCTTCATAACCTCCACGAACCCACTCGATCTCATTAGGCTTAACTCCATACTCTTCCTCTAAAAAGAGTCGAACCCAAACATTTGCTGTCAATTGGTATTCAGGCACACCGACTCGCTTACCTCTCAGATCCTCTGGTGACTTAATGCCACGATCAGTTCTGATGTAGACCGACGTATGTCGAAAAGCACGAGAAGGAAAAACAGGCACCCCGATGTATGGGCTGTTGTTGTCAGCAGTTTTCACCGTATAGCTACTCATTGAGAGCTCGGTGATATCAAAATCTGCATGCCTGAACGCACGGAAAAAAATCTCTTCCGGATCATGTAGCATAAAAACGGGGTCTACCCCATCAATTTGAACATCTCCGTCTACCAGAGGTCTCATGCGATCGTAGTTACCAACGGCAACAGATAATTTCAATTTACTCATGCTCTTCACACCTTTCGTTATAGTTGTTTTAGTGGGCTCGTCAGTCCAGCGGACTCAGAAACAAATCCGTTACCGCTCTCTCCTGATACCAAGCTCTTCGCATTCCATAATTCTCTGCCGCTTATACTACCAACACAACAAACTTTAAAAGTCGGAATTGTATGCGGCTTTGCTATTTATCCACTTCGTCGCAGCTAAAAGGGCTTAACGAGTAGGACTAGCTTTCACATCTGTATCAGCGTGACTACCTTCTTCATTAGAAAATAATTTAGATATAAAAGTTTAGATATCTAATTTTTTAATCTAGCCCATAAATTTGCGTCAGTCAACAAATATTACTTAGCGTAATAAGGAACCCGCCATATCAGGATAGTTGTCGTGTGAATTGATTCTTTAAATATTGTGCGGTGGACAGAAGTGAGAGCTGTGTGGCGCGTTATTCGAAAGAGCACCGGGAATGGATGGTACGGCAGATGATGCCACCGTTGAACCGCAGTGTGCCGGAGCTGGTCAAGGCGACCGGCATTACCGATGCAACCCTGTATACTTGGCGTAAACAAGCCAGAGCAGCAGGAGCCGTGGTGCCGAGAGGTGGGAAGCAGGCCGATCAATGGTCGAGACAAGACAAGTTTCGTGTGGTGTTGGAGAGTACCGGTCTCAATGAGGCGGAGTACTGTCGGCGCAAGGGTCTGTATGTCGAGAAGATCAAGGCGTGGAGCCAAGCCTATGAGCAGGCCAACACACCGGCCCGGCCAGCCAAAACCCGCCGGAGATGAGACGAGGAGAAAGCGGTCAAGAAGCGGATCAAGCAGCTGGAGAGCGAGTTGCGCCGCAAAGATGCGGCCCTGGCGGAAACCGCAGCGCTTCTGGTGCTGCGAAAAAAAGCCGAGGCGCTCTAGGGGAAGGACGAGGACGAATGATCAGCGCCCCAGATCGCCGTGAATCCGTGCAGTTGATCAACGACGGGCGCACGTCGAGCCCAGGCCTATGCCGAGCTGGGTCTGACTCTGCACACACTGCAACGCTGGCAGCACCGTCCGGAGGATCGGCGCCCCAACGTGCCACGCCCAGTACCGGCCAACAAGCTGAGTCCGGACTAGCGCCGCAGTGTGCTGGAAGTATCCAACCAGGCGGAGTTCGCCAGTCTACCGCCGCATCAGATCGTGGCGCGCCTGGCCGATCGCGGCACCTAGCTGGCTTCGGAGTCGACTTTCTACCGCGTACTGAAGGAAGCCCAGCAACAGCATCCGCGTGGTCGCAGCCGACCACTGGTGAAGCGGACACTGACCACCCATGTGGCCGACAGCCCGAACCAGCTGAGGTGCTGGGACATCACCTGGCTACCAAGCACCGTCAGGGGACACTACTTCTACTGGTACATGATCAAGAACGTCTACAACCGCAAGCTGATCCCACAGCATCAAGTTATCCATTCGAGCCAAGAAAATCTCTTTACGTGTTTTACGACGCTTGTTGTTGAATCCGCTGTCGGCAAAAGTGAGTTGATGCGACATGGTCAATCTCGAAGGTTAAAATGAATTGTCTCATACATAGGACTTATTCGTATCTCCCCTAGGTGTCCCACGGTAAACTCCTATTATTAATAGAGCAGCCTGAGACCGTGCTCTTTTCTTCTTTAAATAGGAGATATCTTTCATCCTGAAATTTAACAGCTAGAAGATTTCTCTGAGTCAGTAAGTCGTTTTATTATAGCTGCATACCTTTGCTGCCGTCCTTGTCATTATCGTGTTAACACAGATTGCCATCTGATTAATTTTCACCCTGCACTAAACAGAAAAAGAACGGATCTTGTTGAATAGATCTTTTCTTTACGTTTTTTCTTTATTTGTAGATCATTAAGCAATTTTTAAGAATCATTAAATGATATACAATACTTCGATGGCTTTCACATGTGAAAGAAAATTAGCCCTCCTAAACTTATAAATGGTGGAGTATATATGGCAAAAGTAATCAGCTTTGCGAATCAAAAAGGAGGAGTGGGCAAAAGCACTATCTGCATCCAGATGGCTTTTTATCTGTCCATCAAAAAGAAGAAAAAAGTCCTAGTTATCGATATGGACGGTCAAGGCAACACTTCTAGCCGGTTGGCTCCAAGAGTTGAGGATGCGGATTATCTTTTCACTCCAATCCTTTCAGGCACAAAAACAGCGGATCTTTTTGGCGATCATGTCGGTGAGATAGAAGTTCTAAAATGTCCTTCAGGTATGGATCTCATTCATGCTACCAAGAACGATCCAGACTTGTTCGAGATAGAAACGGTTCAGCTTGATCAGGCTATGAACCCGGCAAAACACCTCGAAGAATTGTTTCTTAATTACGATTACGTGCTGATAGATTGTCCACCCAGCCTTGGACGTAAACTTGTGGCTGCTTTAGTTATGTCAACTCATGTGGTTTGTCCGGTTAAGCTTTCTGGCTTTGCTGTAGATGGCGTTGAAGGCCTCCTCAATACAATCATCGGTATCAAAGAAGGTTACAACAGCTACTTGGAAATACTTGGCATTGTAATTAATGACATGGACAGGTCAATCAACCAAGAGCGGGCTTTCAAAGAACTTGAAGACTCTATCCCAGATTTATTGTTTAAAAATAAAATTATGCACCGTCCACCCTTAGATTCCGCTGTGACGGAGGGGATTCCAGTTTGGGAGCTTCGTTATGGCCATGTGGCCGCAAAAGAAGTTGAAGCAGTGCTGCAAGAAATATTAGAGAGAACGGAGTAACACATGGCTAAGATTGGAAATTTACAGAGCTTATCCGCTTTGGCTAAAGCGGCCTCAAACAGAAAAACTGAAGATGAGAAATCCATGTTCAGTGCAGAGTTAGCAGATAAAAAAAGCAAAAGAGTTATCACGGTATCACTAGATGATGTTCAATCAAAGAATCAAGTGCGTAAGCAATTCATCAACATTGAAGGCTTGGCTGACACAATGAAAGTAGAGGGGCAGCAAAGCCCTGTTATTGTTTACCCGAAGAACGACAGTGGTAAGTATGTTATTCAGAAAGGAGAGCGTCGCTGGAGAGCGTTAAGGGTCGCTGGTATAGACCAAATAGACATCATTGTTAACGACAAAGAAATGTCATCTTTGGATGAAGTGGCTGGTGAACTTATAGAGAATATCCAGCGAGAAGATCTAGCTCCAATGGAAATAGCAAATGCTTTAAAAGTGTTCGTAAGTGAAGGCTGGAAGCAAGTAGATATCGCAAAACGCTTGGGTAAAAGTGCCATATTTGTATCGACGCACCTTTCTTTGCTTAAGCTACCAGATTGCGTTCAAAATATTTATGAAAAAGGCATCTGTGGAGACACCGAAACGCTAAATAACCTACGTTTACTTTTTGATCTTAACGAAAAGAAATGCAAGGCCATTTGTGCATCTGCAACAAAAGATGGCATTACTCGTAAGCAGAGCCGGGATCTTTTGAATGACGCTAAGCGTGTAAAAGAAGAAGCTAAGAAAGAGAAAGCCAATGTGGTTGTTGATCCTGAAGAGGGCCTTACCAATAATATTGTAGAAAGATTTGAGTCTAACGAAGATTTAAAAGGTGGTGACTCTTCAGACCAGGAAAGTACTGATGATACAGCTTTCAACAAATCTGCTTCACATTCTACAGACGATACAATCTACCCCAGTGATACTGAAAATCAAATTGACCTTTTAAAAGGTTACGAAGCCGATGGTACAAATGAAGCTGACGATAATAAAGGTGGTGGCGAGGCATGTAAGTACGTTGATCCTAAAAAGCTCGTACTGTCAGTCAACGCATTAATTGACGATGATGTTAAGTCAGGCATATTGTTACTAAATAGAGTTTGTAACGAGCCTAGTTTTGTTTGGGTAAAAGTGACAGAAGACTTTCAAGAGAAAGATGTTCTTGTATTAGCGTCCGACGTTGAGCTTATAAGCATGAAAGGCTTGAAGTAGGAGACAGAATGGAAGTGTCGAATGATATAAAAAGAAAGTTCGATATCATAAACGCGCTGTCGAAGGTGGAGAGGCCAACGCTGTCGTACTTGCAGCACGAGACTGACATTCCAGAATCTACGCTTAAGAGGCAGTTGGCGGCCATACGTGCATGCTTTGGCATGAGGATATTGTTTGTCCGTGAGCCTGACGGTAATAGAGGCGCAGTAGGCTATTATATTTTGGCCGATTGGGGTGTTATAGATCGTGATGAGTTCTTTAAGTTTTACATAAAATCTATGGTTTAAGAGTGTTCTTACAGCGAGACTAGAGGGGGTGCTATAAACAGTGTTTATGTTTTGTCTGCATCGATATTGTTTTTTTGTATTGGTAGTGGCCGTCATTATTTCTAGGCGTAACAAAAAAATCATGGAGGTAAAACTTCGTTTTATATCGATTGATGACCTAGTTTCTCTAGTGAAGGACACTGAACACGAAACCGTAAATCGCATTATAAATCGATCTGTAGATCGTATTGAAGATCCCTGAAATTAGTATTTCTGATTACACAGAACAGCTCGTGTTATACTAGAGGTCCAATCTTTCACATGTGAAAGATTGGACTTCAACCATCAGATCTCAAATTCCACAACGTATTGATCGTCGGCTACACCTGAAAATTCAAAGCGAGATCAGTCAAAATGATGATTTAAGTCTGGATTTTGCCACTGAAGGGTTTGGAGTTAAAGAGACCTCTGACTCGCCTAATGCAAACACTAAGAAAAAAGCCCCCCAATAAGCTTTCTGATGCTCATGATAATGAAGCAAAACTTCGCAAGAAAAAGCCTCCATCTGACATAGATCTTGCCGATCCCGGCGATCCAAGTGTTTTGAAAGATACAGAATATTGAAAAAGATAGAATCAGGGTATAGAAGAAGCAAAAGCGGAATTAATCACCAAACTCGATAAATATTCTGACGCGGTAACCGATTTAGTGAAGAAGGCGGTGCTTCCTCTTTTAGATAGAGACTCTTGGTGATGTTTTGTTTGTCATGATGAATAACCAATTAGCCATACTTTATCCCGATGGTGCAAAAAAGTTGGGAGAATCATCTGAAGTGCTGGCTTCTTTATGGAGTACAGCCTTGGTATCTGGCGATCCGGTCATGCCGAATAAGAAAATTCAAAGCTTTAGAGGCGTTAAGGATGTTGTTCTTATCCCAGAAATTTCATCAATGATTTTAAATGCCATCTCTTCAGACAGTGACGCTAATGCTAATGACTATTTACCAATGAAAGATCAAATCGATGCTGTCAGTAAGAAGAAAACAAGCGGAACAACAAGTAAAGAAAAAGCAGTAAAGTCAAACCCAAAGCCAAAATCTCAACCGGCTGCATGGCAGGAGCAAAACAAAACTCCAGCAAGACCGCTAGTTAAAAGAGCTTGAAAAGTATGTTTCTTTCCATCCAGCGCTCCCTGATGAATCTATTCGCATCGACCCTCTTAGATACTTTACGCGAGTCACTGAAATAGCGAGTCGTCTTGCAGCTTTAATACCTTCAGAAGCCGGTGCAAATTCATTTAAGAGCTTTACATGGCAAGCCCTTAATAACATCGCTCAAGGGTTGGTCATGACGTACCAAAGACCAAACTTAACGTTGCTTCGTCGATTTCTGGAAGGTGGCCCGGCCGGTTTAGTGATCAAAGCCGTGGAAGCCTATGCAGAAAAAAACCTTAAGGATTGGGAAAATTTAGCACAACCTTATAAAGACAAGGCCAAAAACGGCCATAAAGAGAAGCTGGCGTTCGCTCTGTTGCGATTTTATTATGATGTCATTCAGCCGGACTACCCAAGTTCTGAACTTGAAGGTTTGTTAAGCATGTTTCAGCACGACGCCACTCACTTTTCAAAGATGGTTTCAAATCTACTGCCAATAATGAATATGCTGACATCAGGAGAGTTAGGAAAGATGCTTTCTCCTGACGCTACAGACCTCCACGACCTGCGTGGCATAACAGATACAGCAAAAATCATAAACAACGGCCAAGTTGCTTACATTGGCCTCGATTCACTCACGGACAGCATGGTTGGTAGTGCTATCGGCTCAATAATGCTGTCAGATCTCACCGCCGTTGCAGGTGATCGATACAACTTTGGAGTGAACAATAGAGTCGTGAATATCTTTGTAGATGAGGCAGCTGAAGTGATAAACGATCCTTTTATTCAGCTGCTAAACAAAGGTCGTGGTGCAAAGCTTCGCCTTTTTGTTGCAACGCAAACTTTTTCAGATTTCTCAGCCAGAATGGGCAGCAAGGACAAAGCCATTCAGGTTCTAGGGAACCTTAACAACAAATTTGCTTTGCGTGTGCTTAATACAGAAACACAAGAATACATCACCAGCAATTTGCCAAAAACTAGGGTGAAATACGTCATGAGGACGCAAGGACAAAATACGCACGGAGACGAACCGGCTATGCACGGTGGCAACCAAGGAGAGCGTTTAATAGAAGAGGAATCCGATTTAATACAACCTCAACTACTCGGTATGCTGCCAAATTTAGAGTTTTTCGCAACCATTTCTGGTGGAAGGCTAATAAAAGGTCGCCTGCCAATTCTAGAGTAATAAGTGCAAACATAAACCATGTTAAAGGAGGCACAATGTACAAGAACCCTTATTACCAAGTGACCAGCGGGCTTTAATTAAGATCTAAAGGCAAGAAAAATATTGAACTGCTATCGCTATTATAATTTGATTGGCCGATTTCTCTATTCATTTTAGAAAGGATAAGCGAGTGCTTTTATTATGAATCCGATCTTGAAGATGAGGAAGTCTATCAAATAATAGAAAAGGCGCTGTATCGATATGGTGAAGCTGTCTATTTTAAAAAAGGAAAGAAGATGCCAGATCCTATGCGATTTGCTGTTTTCTTAGAAGCCTTAATCTCGGAAGCATCGACAGCACTAGGGATTAAAGTGTTAGCAAGAAGCTGTGTCGAAGTTAATTCCATCACAGATTTTATGATTATAAGCAGAGAAGGGGACGCGTCATCCGGTGAGGATACTAATAAGGAAATAATTCGAGACCCGCTGTTTAACCTCATAACCAGCCATAAAGTAAAAAATGTATTAAGGAGAGCTAAGTATAAAAATACCCTTATGGCTGATAGTTAGCATACTCGTTATTGAGCTTGGCGCGGTATTGCTGCTTGTACCCGGTAGCTTTACCAAAGATGCAATACGAAAAGAAAGCGCGTATGTTGAGTCAAGTCTTGGCCCTAAAACGAGCGATTAGATAAACAATAAAGCTGACAGTTGGCATAAACTCATCATGATCGATTCTGGCATAGAAAGAGGAATCTACCGAACGTTCATTCCTACAGAAAAGGCGCGGAAAGCATCAAGAGGCATGGAGGATATGGGGCAGTTCTGGTTTGATTGGATTAAAGGCAGAATAAACACATTATCTGAAGTGGTTTACCAATTTCTGGCAAGAATTGCGTTGCTTGTTGTTTGGTCGCCTTACATGCTGATACTTCTTGTTCCAGCTGTCTACGATGGTCTGATGACGTGGCGGATCAAAAGAACAAACTTTGATTATGCTTCGCCTATTATTCACAGTTATGGCATTAGATCGATAGGTTACTTGTTTCTCGCTTTCTGCGTTGTTTCTTTTTCTCCCTTCGCCGTAAGCCCTCTTGTTATACCTGTTGTTATGATGATTGCCTGCATACTCATCGGTTTTGCCATCGGTAATTTTCAAAAAAGAGTTTGATTGTTTCTGGGTGGTCAATTCTGACCATCCGAAATCTTTCACATGTGAAAGAGGACAAGAAAGGCATTAATGGTTTTTTAAAGCTAGGCTCTCGATCTACTTTTAACTTAACTATTTCGAATCGATCACACAGTATCTTTCACATGTGAAAGAGATCAAGGCGGACAATAGAAATATATAACTCAATCGACAGTCCTAAAGCCATTGATGGGCTATGCAATATTGTCGCGTACGATCTTAAAAAAGAACTGTGTAGAGAACAGTTTTTTGTGGTCGACCGCACGATTAATTCAAACTAACCAAGTCCTTTCAATCCCTCCTAGCAGTCAAGTTAACAAATTTGACATCTTTAAGTGTCATTATTGTAATCTTGTGTCCTACCGAAATTAAGTCTACAATTATGACATCTTTAAATGTCATTTTTGCTAACTAGAGGTGTATTGTGAAAAAGTCTGAGGCAATTAAAAAGCTCTT
>TARA_R110001606_G_scaffold113798_1_pt1 | contig 14537 bp, 11 predicted proteins | sample TARA_R110001606 | Tara Oceans TARA_R110001606 (sample SAMEA4398315) | marine metagenome | biome: Polar Biome; feature: [SRF] surface water layer (ENVO:00010504); material: water (ENVO:00002006), including particulate matter (ENVO:01000060) such as... | depth 5 m | reverse complement strand
GGAGCGATCCCTGATCGCGAACCGAGCCTGAAAGGCGAGGCGGGCCTGGTAGCGCCGATTCGCGGTCAAGGACCGCTCCCACACCAGAAATAAGCGCCGGCGCTGTTTTGCCGCTCCCACACCAGAATCAAAGCACGGTGGCGTGGCCAGCCCGCCTGCTCCCACCGTCGCTACAGCGCCGCTGTGGGAGCGATCCCTGATCGCGAACCGAGCCTGAAAGGCGAGGCGGGCCTGGTAGTGCCGATTCGCGGTCAAGGACCGCTCCTACAAAACCAGTCCACTGCGCACTGGACACCGCGCTAGGGGGCGATGCCTTCGCCGCCCAGGTGGGCGAGCAGGCGTTCGATCAGGTCCAGGCGTTCGGCGGGGCCGTCGGATTCGATCTGGAAACGCAATATGTGGGCGCCTTCCAGTTTGTAGCGGCCGGGATTGGATTGCACCAGCTTGACGATGGTGAGCGGGTCCACCTGGGTGCGTTCGCCGAACTCCAGTTTGCCGCCGTTGCCGTGGGCGTCGACGCGGGTCAGGCCCAGTTTCTCGGCACGTTGGCGCAGGGTGGTGACGGCGAACAGGTTTTTCAGCGACTCGGGCAGCAAGCCAAAACGGTCGATCATCTCCACTTGCAGCTCTTTGAGCTGCTCGGCGGTTTTGCTGCCGGCGATGCGTTTGTAGAGTGTCAGGCGGGTGAACACGTCGGGCAGGTAATCCTCGGGGATCAGGGCGGGAATGCGCAGATTCACCTCGGGGCCGCCGGAGAGCGGTTTGGCGGTGTCCGGTTGCTCGCCGCGCTTGAGGGCGTCCACCGCCTGTTCGAGCATTTCCATGTAGAGCGAAAAACCGATGGTTTCCATGTTGCCGTGCTGCTCTTCGCCGAGCAGTTCGCCGGCGCCGCGGATTTCCAAATCCTGGCTGGCGAGCACGAAACCGGCGCCCAGGTCGGTGGCCATTTCAATCGCTTCAAGCCGCTTCTGGGCGTCCTTGGTCATCGCCTTGGGCGGTGGCGTGATCAGGTAGGCGTAGGCCTGGTGATGGCTGCGCCCGACGCGGCCGCGCAGTTGGTGAAGCTGGGCCAGGCCGAGTTTGTCGGCGCGTTCGATAATGATGGTGTTGGCGCTGGGCACGTCGATGCCGGTTTCGATGATGGTGGTGCACACCAGCACGTTGAAACGCCGGTGGTAGAAGTCGCCCATCACCGCCTCCAGCTCGCGCTCGCGCATTTGCCCGTGAGCGATGCCAACGCGCGCGTCGGGCACCATGGCGCGCAGTTCCTCGGCGGTGCGCGCCATCGTATCAATGTCGTTATGCAGAAAATAAACCTGCCCGCCGCGCAGCAACTCACGCAGAATCGCCTCTTTGATGGCGGTGCCGTCGCGCTGTTGCACGAAGGTTTTCACCGACAGCCGCTTCTGCGGCGGCGTGGCGATAATGGAAATGTCGCGCATGCCGCTCATCGCCATGTTCAGGGTGCGCGGGATCGGCGTGGCGGTCAGCGTGAGGATGTCGCACTCGGCGCGCATCTCCTTGAGGCGCTCTTTGTGGCGCACCCCGAAGCGGTGTTCCTCGTCCACGATAATCAGCCCCAGGTCGGCGAACGTCACCGATTCCTGCAAAAGCTGGTGGGTGCCCACCACGATGTCCACCTTGCCGGCCTTGAGCCGCTCCAGCACCTGGGCTTTGTCCTTGGCGCTGCGGAAACGCGACATCACCTCGACGTTCACCGGCCAGTCGGCGAAACGGTCGACAAAGGATTCGTAGTGCTGCTGGGCGAGCAGGGTGGTGGGCACCAGGATTGCTACCTGGGTGCCGTTTTGCACCGCCACGAAGGCGGCGCGCATGGCAACCTCGGTTTTGCCGAAGCCGACGTCGCCGCACACCAGCCGGTCCATCGGCTTTTCCAACTGCATATCGCTGAGCACCGCGCGAATGGCGCTTTCCTGGTCCGGGGTTTCCTCGAACGGAAAGCCGGCGGCGAAGCGCTGGTATTCCTCGGCCTCGACCGGGAAGCCGCGCCCTGTGCGCGCCTCGCGGCGCGCGTAGGTGTTGAGCAACTCGGCGGCCACATCGTTGATCTTTTCCGCCGCTTTCTGGCGCGCCTTGCTCCATTGCTCGGTGCCGAGCCGGTTCAGCGGCGGGCTGTCGCCGCCACCGTAGCGGCTGATCAGGTGCAAAGATGAAACCGGCACATAGAGCTTGTCGCCGCCAGCGTATTCCAGCAGCAGGAATTCGTGGGCCTGATTGTCCACGGTCATGTGCACCAGGCCCTGGTAGCGGCCCACGCCGTGGTCCAGATGCACCACCGCCGCGCCGGCGCTGAGCTCGCCCAGCGAGCGCATGCCCATTTCGTTGCCGCTTTCCTCGCTGGTGCGGCGCCGGCGGCGCTGCATGATGCGCTCGCCGTAAAGCTCACTCTCGGTGACCACCAGAATCTTGTGGTCGGGGGCATGGAAGCCGCTGTCCAACTCGCCACGGGTGAGGTTCCAGCGTTGCGGATCGGCGACGAAATCCTGCCAGCCGTCTTTGAGCGCCGGCTGGATGCCGATTTTTTGCATCAGCTCCAGCAGGGCCTCGCGCCGGCCGGCGGTTTCCGCCACCACCAGAATGCGCGTGTCCGGGTGGGCGTCGGCGAAGGTGTGCAGCGCCGCCAGCGGGTTGCGCGCGCGGGCGTCGGCGGACACATCCGGCGACGGCGCCACCGGGAAGCGCACCGCCTGAGCGGAGTCCTTCTGCCGGGCGCGGGGCAGCCGCTGCCAGGCGCCATTCAGCTCCTCGGGTCGCAGAAACAGAGACGCGGGCGGCAGAATCGGCCGGCGGATATCGTGGCGGCGGGATTCGTAGCGCTCGTTGACTTCGTCCCAGAAGTGCCGCGCCGCCTCGTCGCAGCCGGCCATTTCCACCGCTCGTGCGTTGCCGGGCAAATAATCGAACAGGGTGGCGAGCTGGTCATAGAACAGCGGCAGGTAATATTCCACACCCGGGGTGGCGATGCCTTCGGACACGTCCTGGTACAGAGTGACCTTGCGCGGTTCCACATCGAAGGCGTCGCGAAACGCATTGCGGAAATGGCGCACCCCCTCGCTGCTGAGCGGGTACTCGGCGGCGGGCAGCAGATTGATGTCGTCGACCTGGCCGGTGGAGCGCTGGCTCTCCGGGTCGAACAGCCGCAGGGATTCGATCTCGTCGTCGAACAGTTCGACCCGGAACGGCTGGTCGGAGCCCATCGGGAAGATGTCCATGATCGCCCCGCGCACCGCGAACTCGCCGTGCTCGTAGACGTTGTCGCGCTGGCGGTAGCCGCAGGAGACCAGCTGTTCCCGGGTGGCTTCCATGTCGAAGCGCTCGCCAACCCGCAGGGCAAAACTGTTGCCGCTGATGTGCATCGGCGGCGCCAGCCGCTGCATCAGGGTGTTGACCGGCACCACCAGCACCCCGGCGCGCGCCGTGCCCAGCCAGTTCAATACCCGGATGCGATCGCTGATGATGTCCTGATGCGGGCTGAACAGATCGTAGGGCAGGGTTTCCCAATCGGGGAACAGCATCACCGGCACGTTGCTGCCGGCCAGATAGAACGTCAGCGCATCGGTCAGTTGTTGCGCGCGGCTGCTGCTGGGCGCGGCCACCAGCAGCGGCCCGGGTTTGCTGGCGGTCAGGGCGTCGGCCGCCGGCACCCTGGCGGCCTCCGCCAGCACCGCCGCCAGCGCGCCATCGCCAAGCCCTTGCCAATCGCGGTAGTGCTCATGGCCGGCGGGAAACAGGGGAGTGTTGGGTAACAGGGTCATCAATGCCTCCAGAGGGCGCGCATTGTAGCAGATGGGATGCGCGAGGCGCGCGGCGCTTGCACGCAGCACGCAGCACGCCGGACGCCGGACGCCGGACGCCGGACGCCAAAATCAAAACCCGGAACGGCAGGCATTGCGGCTACGCAAGTGCTCTCTGCACTGCCGCAAAGCCTCGCCGCCTCGGGTTTAAGCGTCCGGCGTCCAGCGTCCGGCGTCAGGCGTTTTGCGTGCAAGCGTGCAGCGTGCAGCTATGTGCTAACATTGCGGCGTTTTGTGCGCTGAGGAACGACAAGCAATGCGAGAGTCAGTACGGGAACTGATGCAACGGTTCGACCTGGAGCGATTGGAAGACAATCTGTTCCGGGGGCAGAGCGAGGCCAATGGCCAGCAGAGCATTTTCGGGGGGCTGGTGGCCGGGCAGGCGTTGCTGGCGGCGTCGATGACGGTGCCGGAGGAGCGCCCGGTGCACTCGCTGCACGCCTATTTTTTGCGGCCGGGGGATTTCCGCCAGCCGATCATTTATGACGTGGACCGGATTCGCGACGGCAAGAGCTTCACCACCCGCCGGGTCAACGCGATCCAGCACGGGCGGCCGATTTTCAGCCTGTCCACCTCGTTCCAGGTCGAGGAAGAGGGCGCCCGCCATCAGGCCACCATGCCGGATGTGCCGTACCCGGACGAACTGGGCAGCGACGAGCAGGGCCGCCTCAAGATGGCCGAGCAGATCCCGGAGAAGTTCCGCGCCGCCTATCTGCGTGAACGGCCGGTGGAATTCCGTCCGGTGACGCCGCGCAACTCGTTCACGCCGGAAACCCGCGAGCCGCTCAAGCAGATCTGGTTCCGGGTGCCCGATCCAGTGCAGGCGGATCGCATGACCCAGCGGGCGCTGCTGACCTATTGTTCCGATTTCGGTTTCATGGGCACCGCCATGCAGCCTCACGGCATGACCTTCTGGCAGGGCAACGTGCAGTGCGCCAGCCTCGATCACGCCATGTGGTTTTACGATGATTTTCGTATCGATGAATGGTTGCTGTACCACTGCGAAAGCCCCGGCGCCGCCGGCGCGCGCGGCCTGACCTTCGGCGCTATCTATCGCGAAGACGGCACCCTGGTCGCCTCGGTGGCCCAGGAAGGCCTGATGCGCCTGCGCCCCGGCGCGGAGCCGGTATGAGATGAACAGTTGAAAGTTACAAGTTAAAAGTTAAAAGGGCGAGCAGCGGCTTATTCCTAATACCGAAGCTGGCGAGCCGCGCTTGATAACAAAAGAAGTGCATAGCGATTCGCCCGGCGAGCGCCGCGGGCACGGCGAACCCGTTAATCAGACGCAATGCCGCGTTTCAACTTTTAACTTTTAACTTTTAACTTTCAACCCTTTCACTCAGCCCTGCCGCCGCCCCGGCTGGATGCCGGGCGCGATTGGCGATATCATTCGCGCCCCCAGGTACCCAACCGCCAGAACCTGACTGAGAGGGCCCCTCGTGAACAAACTGGAAGACCACTTCGGACGCTGGAAGAACCGGGAAGAAATCGCCGAGTCGATGATCCCGATGATTGGCCGGCTGTATCGCGAAAAGAACGTGGCCACCACGGTTTACAGCCGTTCCTTGGTCAACAAGTCCGTCATCCAGATCCTCAAGAACCACCGTTTCGTCAAGCAGATCGAGAATTCCGAGCTGTCGGTGGTGGACACCTTCCCGATTCTGCAGGAAGCGACCAAGCTGGACCTGGGCCCTTGCCGTCTGGACATCGGCAAGCTGGCGGTGGAGTTCAAGAAGGGCGATCACGGCCTGTCCATCGAGGAATACGTGCGCCGCGAGCTGGGCGAGGCGGTCAATAACAAGGCCGAGCTGCCCGGCGCCACCGACGTGGTGCTCTACGGTTTCGGTCGCATCGGCCGCCTGCTGGCGCGCCTGCTGATCGAAAAAACCGGTTCCGGCGACGGCCTGCGCCTCAAGGCCATCGTGGTGCGCGAATCCGGCAAGGGCGATCTGCAAAAGCGCGCCAGCCTGCTGCGCCGCGACTCCGTGCACGGCCCGTTCGCCGGCACCATCGCCGTGGATGAAGACGAGTCGGCGATCATCGCCAACGGTAATTTTATCCGCGTGATCTACTCCAACGATCCGTCCACCATCGATTACACCCAATACGGCATCGACAACGCCGTGGTAATCGACAACACCGGCAAATGGCGCGACCGCGAAGGCCTCAGCCAGCACCTGGAGTGCAAGGGCGTGTCGCGGGTGATGCTGACCGCGCCGGGCAAGGGCGATCTGAAAAACATCGTGCACGGCGTCAACAACGATCTGATCACCGACGACGACAAGATCATTTCGGCGGCCAGCTGCACCACCAACGCCATCGTGCCGCCGCTCAAGGCGCTGAACGACAAATTCGGCATTGAGTTCGGCCACGTGGAGACGGTGCACTCCTACACCAACGATCAGAATCTGCTGGATAACTTCCACAAGGGCCCGCGCCGGGGCCGCGCCGCGCCGCTCAACATGGTGCTCACCGAAACCGGTGCCGCCACCGCCGCCGCCAAGGCGCTGCCGGAGCTGGCCGGCAAGCTTACCGGTAACTCGATCCGGGTGCCGACGCCGGACGTCTCCATGGCGATCCTCAACCTGACCCTGGGCCAGGAAACCTCCCTGGAGGAGCTCAATGAGTACCTGCGCTGGGTGAGCCTGCACTCACCGCTGCAGCGCCAGGTGGACTTCATCAGCAGCCCGGACGCGGTGTCCACCGACTTTGTTGGTTCCCGCCACGCGGCGGTGATCGACGCCGAGGCGACCATCGTCAACGGTCGCCATTGCGTGCTGTACGTGTGGTACGACAACGAGTTCGGTTACAGCTGCCAGGTGCTGCGCATCCTGCAGCAGATCTCGCGGGTGGAATTTCCGATCTATCCGAAGGACTGATCACCCGACCCTGAAAAAGCCCGCTCCGGCGGGCTTTTTTATGCACCGCGGCGAAGGCCGCACCAGACAGGCCAGGGCGGACGCCATGTTTACCGCATTCGCCAACGCGGGGTGCGATCCTGGCATCCTGACGGGTCGGTCATTATAATGTCGCGCGCCGGCCATTGGCCGGGACCTCCGGGGCCGGGCATCCAGGCTACCCAATGGGTGCCAGGAACGCTTTCTGCCGGTTTTCTGCGCCGCTTCCGCCATTCGCCGCCGGACAGGCCGCCGATGCGCCCTGGAAAGCACGCGCAGCTCGACTTCAGCAACACGCAACGTGGGCGAGACACTATGATCAAAATCAAGAAGGGGCTTGACCTGCCCATCGCCGGCGCGCCGCGCCAGGTGATTGAGGAAGGCCATCAGGTCCGTTCTGTCGCCGTGCTCGGTGGCGACTATGTGGGGATGAAACCGACCATGGAGGTCCGCGAAGGGGACACGGTCAAAAAAGGTCAACTGCTGTTCAGTGACAAGAAAACCGACGGCGTCAAATACACCGCGCCCGCCGGGGGGCGCGTCAGCGCCATTAACCGTGGCCACAAGCGCGTGTTGCAATCGGTGGTGATCGACGTGGCGGACAACGAAGAGGAAATCACCTTCGCCGCCCACGATGCCTCGGCGCTCGCCAGCCTGGAGCGCGCCACGGTGCAGCAACAGCTGGTGGAGTCCGGCGAGTGGACCCTGCTGCGCAGCCGGCCGTTCGGCAAGGTGCCGACGCCGGGCACCACGCCCAATTCCATTTTCGTCACCGCCATGGACACCAACCCCCTGGCCCAGGACCCGGTGGCGGTAATCAAAGAGAACGAGCAGAGCTTCCGCCACGGTCTGGCGGTGCTGGCGCGTCTCACCGACGGCCCGGTGTGGGTGTGCAAAGCCGCCAACAGCGGGCTGCCGTCGTTCGCCGAAGGGCAGGTCCGTGAAGAAAGCTTCGCCGGACGCCACCCGGCCGGCAACGCCGGCACCCACATCCACCACCTGGACCCGGTCAGCCTGGGCAAGACGGTGTGGTCGCTGGGCTATCAGGAAACCATCGCCATCGGCAAGCTGTTCACCGAAGGCCGCATCAGCAGCGAGCGGGTGGTGGCGATCACCGGCCCGCAGGTGAAAACGCCGCGTCTGTTGCGCACCCGGGTGGGGGCCAGCGTGGAAGAGTTCACCCGCGGCGAACTGAAAGAAGGCGACAACCGCATCGTCGCCGGCTCGGTACTGAACGGCCACCACGCCCGTGGGCCGCTGGCCTATATCAGCCGCGTCGCCAATCAGATCACGGTGCTGCGCGAAGGTCGTGAGCGGCCGCTGCTGGGCTACGTCTCCCCCGGCCTCAATCGTTTCTCGGTGATGAACATCTATCTGTCCAAACTGATGCCCGGAAAACGCTTCAACATGACCACCACCACCAATGGCAGCGAGCGCGCCATGGTGCCGATCGGTGCCTATGAAGAGGTGATGCCGCTGGACATTCTGCCCACCCAGCTTCTGCGTTCGCTGGTGGTGGGCGATACCGACTCCGCCGCCGCCCTGGGCGCTCTGGAACTGGTGGAAGAGGACCTGGCCCTGTGTACCTATGTTTGCCCCGGCAAATATGAATACGGGCCGATTCTGCGCGACAACCTGACCACGATCGAGGTGGAGAGCTGATATGGGCCTGAGAAGTTTTCTGGATGACAAAGTCGCGCCCCACTTCCATGACGGCGGCAAGCTGCAGAAGTACTACGTCTTTTACGAGATGTTCGACACCATGCTCTACAGCCCGGATTCGGTGACCCGATCCGCGGCCCACGTGCGTGACGGCATCGATTTGAAGCGCATCATGATGACGGTCTGGTTCGCCACCTTCCCGGCGATCCTGTTTGGCCTGTACAACACCGGTTACCAGGCCAACCTGCAGATCAACGATTTCAACTTCAGCCCGGTACCCGGTTGGCGTTCCGATCTGGTGATGGCGCTGACCGGCTTCGATTACACCAGTTTCTGGTCCAACATGGTCCATGGGCTGGTCTACTACGTGCCGATTCTGATCACCGTGTATCTGGTCGGGTTCATCTGGGAAGGCCTGTTCGCCTGGAAGCGCGGCCATGAGGTGAACGAGGGCTTCTTCGTCACCGGCATCCTGTTCACGCTGATTCTGCCGCCGGCGATTCCGCTGTGGCAGGTGGCGCTGGGCATTTCGTTCGGCGTGGTGATCGGCAAGGAAGTATTTGGCGGCACCGGCAAGAACTTCCTCAACCCGGCGCTGGTGGGCCGGGCGTTTCTGTATTTCGCTTATCCGGCGCAGATGTCCGGTGACGCGGTGTGGACCGCGGTGGACAACTTCTCCGGCGCCACGCCGCTGTCGCTGGCCGCCAACGGCGACCTCAACTTCGCCGCTGGCCTGTCCCAGAACGCACTGAGCGCCGGCGCCCACAGCCTCAGCTGGATGGACACCTTCCTGGGCGGCATTCAAGGCTGCATCGGCGAAACCTCGGTGATCGCCATCGCCCTGGGCGCGCTCTTCCTGCTGTTCACCAAGATCGCCTCCTGGCGCATCATGCTCGGCGTGCTGGTCGGCATGATCGCCATGAGCCTGGTGTTCAACGGGGCCGGCAGCGACAGCAACCCGATGTTCGCGATGCCCTGGTACTGGCACCTGACCGTGGGCGGTTTCGCGTTCGGTCTGGTGTTCATGGCCACCGATCCGGTTTCCGCCTCCATGACCAACACCGGCAAGCTGATTTTCGGTGCCCTGATTGGCGTGATGACGGTGCTGATCCGGGTGGTCAATCCGGCGTTTCCGGAGGGCATCATGCTGGCGATTCTGTTCGCTAACCTGTGCGCGCCGTTGATCGACTACTTTGTTACCCAGGCGAATATCCGTCGTCGTCTGCGTCGGACCGGGGGAGCGGTGTAATGGCTGGAAACAACGAGAGTGTAGGCAAGACCCTCCTGGTCGCCTTTCTGGTGTGCCTGGTGTGCGCGGTGGTGGTGGCCACCGCCGCCGTGGCGTTGCGTCCGGTTCAGCAGCAAAACCAGGTGCTCGACCGCCAGGTGAATATTCTTATGGCGGCGGGCATGTATCAGCCGGGCATGGACGTGCAAGCCGCGTTCAAGACCATCGAACGCAAGTTCGTGAAGCTCGACACCGGTGAATACGTGGACGAGCCGGACAGCTACGACCACCTCAAGGCCGCCAAGGACCCGGCGCGCAGCGAGCGGCTCAGCGGCGATGAAGACATCGCCAGCATCAAGACCCAGGAGAACGTGGGCGAGGTCTACCTGGCCTATGACGACGACCAGCAACTGACCCGCATTATTCTGCCGGTGCGCGGCTATGGCCTGTGGTCCACCCTGTATGGTTTCCTGGCGCTGCAACCGGACGCCCGCACCATTTCCGGCCTGGGCTTCTACCAGCACGGCGAAACCCCGGGCCTGGGCGGCCAGGTGGACGATCCCGGCTGGAAGGCCCTGTGGGACGGCAAACAGCTTTACGATGAGAACGGCGACGTGGCCATCAGTGTGATCAAAGGGCACGTGGACGGCGGCACGCCCAACGCGGAATACAAGGTGGACGGCCTGGCCGGCGCCACCCTGACCAGCAAGGGCGTCAGCAATCTGGTGCGTTTCTGGGCCAGCGAAAAAGGCTACGGCCCGTATCTGGAGCGCATGCGCAAGAACCCTGACGGCGGCGGGCGACAAACCGCTTCCGCCGGCAACCCTGGAGGAGAGGCGTAATGGCGGAGAAAACCAAGGACCTTCTGTTCGGTCCCATTTTCGATAACAACCCCATCGCGCTGCAGATTCTCGGTATCTGCTCCGCCCTGGCGGTCACCAGCAACCTGAGCACCACGGTCACCATGTGCATCGCGCTGACCCTGGTGACGGCGTTCTCCAACCTGTTCGTGAGCATGGTGCGCAACGCCATCCCCTCGAGCATCCGCATGATCGTGCAGATGGTGATCATCGCCTCGCTGGTGATCGTGGTTGATCAGCTTCTGCGCGCTTATGCCTACAGCATCTCCAAACAGATGTCGGTGTTCGTTGGCCTGATCATCACCAACTGCATCGTGATGGGCCGGGTGGAAGCCTTCGCCATGAAGAACCCGCCGCTGCCGTCGTTCATGGATGGCGTGGGCAATGGCCTGGGCTATTCATTGATGCTGCTTTGCCTGGGCGTGGTGCGTGAACTGTTTGGCGCCGGCAGTCTGTTCGGTGTCACCCTTCTCAACTCCACCGCGGACGGCGGCTGGTATCAAACCAACGGTCTGCTGTTGTTGCCGCCCAGCGCGTTCTTCCTGATCGGGCTGTTTATCTGGGGCCTGCGCACCTGGAAGCCGGAGCAGGTGGAAGAAGACACCTTCAAGATGAAGCCGCACACCCGCGTCAGCGACGCCTTCTAAGGCGGAGGAACGAGACATGTTTGAACATTATCTGAGTCTGTTCGTGCGCGCGGTGTTCGTTGAGAACATGGCGCTGGCCTTTTTCCTGGGCATGTGCACTTTTATCGCCATTTCCAAAAAGATCTCCACCGCCATTGGCCTGGGCATCGCCGTGGTGGTGGTGCAGACCATCACCGTGCCGGTGAACAATCTGATCCTTCATTACCTGCTCAACGAAGGCGCCTTGTCGTGGACCGGCGTGCCGGCCCTGGCCAGCCTGGATCTGCGCTTCCTGGGGCTGCTCAGCTACATCGGCGTGATCGCGGCGATCGTGCAGATTCTGGAAATGCTGCTCGATAAATACGTGCCCAGCCTCTACAACGCCTTGGGCATCTTCCTGCCGCTGATCACCGTGAACTGCGCCATTCTTGGCGCCTCGCTGTTCATGGTGGAGCGTGATTACGCGTTTGGTGAATCCCTGGTCTACGGCATTGGCGCCGGGGTGGGCTGGGCGCTGGCGATCACGCTGCTGGCCGGCATTCGCGAGAAGCTCAAATACAGTGATGTGCCCAACGGTCTGAAAGGGCTGGGGATCACCTTTATCACCGTGGGGCTGATGTCGCTGGGGTTCATGTCGTTCTCCGGCGTGCAGCTGTAGCGCCAAGGGGAAGGGAGAGGCTGAGTTATGGGTTTTGAAATTGTATTTGGCGTGGTCATGTTCACCACCATCGTGTTGGCGCTGGTGGTCATGATCCTGGTGGCGCGATCGCGGCTGGTGAGCAGCGGCGACGTGCACATTGATATTAATGGCGAGGCCGATAAGGGCGTGGACGTGGCCGCCGGCGGCAAATTGCTGGGCACCCTTGCCGACCAGGGTATTTTTCTTTCCTCGGCCTGTGGCGGCGGCGGCACCTGCGCGCAGTGCCGCTGCCAGGTGCTCGACGGCGGTGGCGATATCCTGCCCACCGAGGAAGGCCATTTCACCAAAGGTCAGATTCGCGATGGCTGGCGCCTGAGCTGCCAGGTCAACGTCAAGCAGGACATGAAGATCAAGGTGCCGGAAGAGTTCTTCGGCGTGAAAAAATGGGAGTGCGAGGTGGTCTCGAACCCCAACGTGGCCACCTTTATCAAGGAACTGACCCTGAAGTTGCCGGAAGGCGAGGACGTCAACTTCCGCGCCGGCGGTTACGTGCAATTGGAAGCCCCGGTCTACGACGTCAAGTTCTCCGATTTCGAGATCGAAGAGCGCTTCCGCTCCGACTGGGAACGCTTCAACTTCTTCGATCTGACCGCCAAGAACGACGAGCCGGTGATCCGTGCCTACTCCATGGCCAACTATCCGGACGAAAAAGGCATCCTCAAGTTCAACATCCGCATCGCCACGCCGCCGCCGGGCAGCCAGGGCATTCCCGCCGGCAAGATGAGCTCCTGGGTGTTCGGTCTTAAGCCCGGCGACAAGGTCACCGTGTTTGGCCCGTTCGGCGAATTCTTCGCCAAAGAGAGCGACGCGGAAATGATCTTCATCGGCGGCGGCGCCGGCATGGCGCCCATGCGCAGCCACATTTTCGACCAGCTCAAGCGGCTCAACTCGAAGCGCAAAATCAGCTTCTGGTACGGCGCCCGTTCGCTGCGCGAAACCTTCTACATGGACGAGTACGACAAGCTCGCCGAAGAAAACGACAACTTCGAATGGCACCTGGCGCTGTCCGATCCGCTGCCCGAGGACAGCTGGGAAGGCCCCACCGGCTTCATTCATAACGTGGTGTTCGAGAACTATCTCAAGGAACACCCGGCGCCGGAGGACTGCGAATACTATATGTGCGGCCCGCCGATGATGAACGCTTCGGTGATCAAGATGCTGGAGGACCTGGGCGTCGAACCGGAAAACATTCTGCTCGACGACTTCGGCGGCTGATCGCCAGCGGCGCCGCCCGGCGCGCCCCCGGCCACTGCGGCCGTGGCGCGCGCCCACTTTCCCTCTTTCTCTCCGTGTGCACAGGCCAACCCCATGGGCATTCTTTCCGTTTCCCCCAGCCGTTGCTTTAACGCGCTGCTATGGGCGTTACTGTGCGTGGCCTTGCTCAGCGGCTGCGGCGACGACAGTGAGCAACGCCTGTCGCAACTGAACGGCGACACCATGGGCACCACCTGGTCGGTCAAGTTCACCGGCACCGCCAAGCGCGGCACGGCGGATTTGAACAACGCCATTCAGGCGGCTCTCGATCAGGTCAACGACGAGATGAGCACCTACCGCGAGGATTCCGCGCTGAGCCGCTTCAATAACGCACTCGCCGGCACCGACGTGGTTCTGCCCGCCGACTTCGCCCTGGTGCTCAGCCAGGCGCTGAAAATCTCACGGGACACCGGCGGCGCCTACGACGTCACCGTCGGCCCATTGGTCAATCTGTGGGGGTTTGGCCCCGACCCGCGCCGCGACCAGGCGCCCACGCCAGCCCAGATCGACGCCGCCCGCCAACGGGTGGGCTATCAGAAGCTGAAACTTGACCACCGCCGGCTCACCCAGCCCGGCGGCGTGTACGTGGACTTGTCCTCCATCGCCAAGGGGTTCGCCGTGGACAAAGTGGCCGATGTGCTGGCAAAGCAGGGTCTGCGCAACTACCTGGTGGAAGTGGGCGGAGAGCTGCGCGCCGCCGGCCATAAGCCCTACGATCAGCCCTGGCGCATCGCCGTGGAACGCCCGGTACCTGGCGTTCGCGATGTGGAGAAAATCATCGAATTGCATAATGTGGCCATCGCCACCAGCGGTGATTATCGCAATTTCTTCGAATCAGAAGGCCATTTCTACTCCCACACCATCGACCCGCGCACCGGCGCCCCGGTGGGCCACAAATTGGGGTCGGTGACCGTGTTACACTCCAACTGCATGATCGCCGATGGCCTGGCCACCGCACTGACCGTGCTCGGCCCCGACGAGGGCCTGGCGTTTGCCAAAGCTCATGAACTGGCGGTGCTGTTTATTGTCCGAACCGATGACGGCCCCCGGGAAATTCTCAGCCCCGCCTTCCAGGCGCTGCTCGACGCCCAGGCGAAACCCGCCGGGCAGGAGGAACACTGACATGTTACTGACCGTGCTCGCTACTTTCTTCGTGGTCGCCTTGCTGTTCGCCGGCATGGCGGTGGGCGTGATTTTCTCCAACAAACCGATTAAAGGCTCCTGCGGCGGCCTTGCCACCCTGGGCATGAAAGACGGCTGTGAAATCTGCGGTGGCGACCGCGACGCCTGCGAGGAAAACACCCGCCAGGTCAGCGCCAAACGCGCCGCCGAACTGGGCCGGGATGTGTTGAAGACCTGAGGGGAGGGGTTGGTTTTCAGTTTTCAGTTTTCAGTGCAAACCAACCCCACTCCGGAGCGGGCCCGCTGTAACCTGCTCCCTGTTCCATCCCCACTACAGCGCCCCTGTGGGAGCGGTCCCCGACCGCGAACCGAG
>TARA_R110001606_G_scaffold17048_5_pt1 | contig 14599 bp, 11 predicted proteins | sample TARA_R110001606 | Tara Oceans TARA_R110001606 (sample SAMEA4398315) | marine metagenome | biome: Polar Biome; feature: [SRF] surface water layer (ENVO:00010504); material: water (ENVO:00002006), including particulate matter (ENVO:01000060) such as... | depth 5 m | reverse complement strand
TCAGCTTTTTGTTTAGCGCTCATCAAGTCCTTATCAACTTCAACAATTGCAACGCCTAACCTTACATTATCGGCAATAGTGGAGATTTGCGCTTGGCCTTGAATGTAAATGTGTGGGGCATCTGGTGTACTGGCTGCAAATACATTGAAACTTAGAGTCGCGGCTAACAATGGTAAATAACGCATACATATCCTTAATAGTTTTAATAACGTTATTAGATACCGTACGCGGTTAATTTAAAATGAACAAGCATAAAAAAACAGGCCGAAGCCTGTTTCTAGATAATTTACTAGTTAATCAGCAGTGATCACTTAGATACTACAACGTTTGTAATTACGGTATTTTGGTAACCAGTAATTTCTGTCAATTGCCGCCCATAACATATCATCGCTGATCTCAAGTGCAGCCCCCTCTTCGATGGCTTTTTTAGCCACACCAAAAGCAATGCGTTTACTCAGTGTTTCAATTTCTGTTAGTGCAGGTAATAAACTCCCTTTACCGGTATTAGCTCGAGGTGATGATTCTGCCAATATTTCACTCGACACCATGAGCATTGCATCAGTAATACGGGTGGCCTTCGCCGCAATGACACCTAAACCAATACCAGGGAAAATATAGCTGTTATTACATTGTGGGATTACAAATGTTTCACCGTCATAAACAACCGGTGCAAATGGGCTGCCAGTTGCAACAATCGCTTTGCCTTGTGTCCAATTGATCACATCTTCCGGCAGTGCTTCAACTTGCTTAGATGGATTACTTAACGGGAAAATAACGGGCTGTTCGCATCCATTATGCATGGCGCGAATAACTTGCTCAGTAAATAAACCAGGTTGCCCTGATACACCAATGAGAATATCAGGAGCTGTGCAGTGCATCACATCTAGCAATGACGCGTATTCACCGCTGTATGTCCAATCAGCTAATTTATCTGTAGGTTGGGCAAGTGCTTGCTGGAAGTCGCGCAGCCCTTCCATGCCTTGTGTTAACAAACCAAAACGATCAACCATGAAAACTTGGCTGCGGGCTTGCTCGTCAGAAATACCTTCCGACACCATTTGTGTAATGATTTGTTCGGCAATACCACAGCCTGCGGAGCCTGCACCTACGAACACTACCTTTTGTTCTGATAACTGTGCACTCTTCACACGACATGCAGCAAGTAACGAACCAACTGTAACCGCCGCTGTGCCTTGAATATCATCATTAAAACTACAAATTTCATCACGGTAGCGTTTTAATAAAGGCATTGCATTAGGTTGTGCAAAGTCTTCAAATTGTAATAACACATTTGGCCAACGACGCTTAACGGCTTTAATAAATAGATCTAAAAATTCATCGTATTCATCTTGTGCAATACGTTTATGGCGAGCACCCATATACATAGGATCGTTTAATAACTTTTCGTTATTCGTTCCTACATCAAGCATAACCGGTAGCGTATAGGCTGGGCTTATGCCACCACAGGCGGTATAAAGTGATAGCTTACCAATTGGAATGCCCATGCCACCAATACCTTGGTCGCCTAAACCAAGAATACGTTCACCATCGGTGACAACGATAACCTTTACTTTGCCTTTGGTCGCATTACGTAAAATATCATCGATTTGATAACGGTCTTCATAAGAGATAAATAAACCGCGCGCGCTGCGATAAATATCTGAGAATTTTTCACAGGCATCACCCACGGTTGGGGTGTAGATAATAGGCAACATTTCTTCAAGATGGTCACGCACTAAACGATAGTAAAGTGTTTCGTTGTTATCTTGGATGGCGCGTAAATAAATGTGTTTATTTAGGTTGTCTTTAAAACTTGAATATTGTTGATAACAACGTTCAACCTGCTCTTCAATCGTTTCATAGCGAGGAGGCAGTAATCCCGCAAGGTTGAAACTTTCACGCTCTTTTTGAGTAAATGCACTGCCTTTATTTAAGAGTGGCGTTTCGATCAGACCTGGGCCTGAGTGATGAATATAAAGATAATTTGGGTCAGTATTTGTAGTCATAAGTCCAAGCTTAACGAAGTCTTTAAGTTACGATCTGTCATTATTACTGTTGAATATTAAAAAGCAATGATATTCAATCTTGTCAGACCATTAGGAGAAAATAAGACGTGTGCGCTTAACACACACGTAAAAGTAGATTGTACATTAAATCACGATGTCAATTAAGGCTTATTCACTGGCATTTCGTGCTCTTTAAGAACAATACTTTGCTCACTTAAAGCGATCCCTTCGCGGCGAGGATCTGCGGCACCAAATAAAGTGCCATTGACGACTTCAACCGCATGCAAGCCAGAGTTTAAATCGACGACTTTTACTGTATGACCACGTTTTTGTAAATCAGGAATAATCGCCTCTATAGCGGTGCCTTTTTCAACACTTGTATAATTATTACGATTAGTAATTCTTGGTAAGTCAATGGCTTGTTGAGCAGTTAGTTGCCAATCTAATACGCCAATAACTACTTGCGCGACATAGTCGATAATTCGGCTACCGCCAGGTGAGCCGACCACTAAGCGTAAACTGCCATCGTTATTAAACACCATCACCGGTGACATTGAGCTGCGCGGGCGTTTACCTGCTTCAACGCGGTTGGCTAATAATTTGCCGTTTTTGCGCGGCGACAAGGCAAAGTCGGTTAATTGGTTGTTTAATATATAACCGTTCACCATAACCGTTGAACCAAACGCCATTTCTATTGAGCTGGTCATTGATACCGCGTTCCCTTCACTGTCAACAATAGATACATGAGTAGTAGATGGCAATTCATACGCATCATCTTGTGCGTAACTCAGTAATGGACGAGGTTGCCCTGCATAGGCTTTTTCGTCTCGCTCACTTATTAATTTTGTCCGTTGCTCGATATAGCGTTTATCGAGTAGCTCATTAGTAGGAATATCTGCAAAATCGGGGTCGCCCATATACACATTACGATCCGCAAAAGCGAGTCGCGATGCTTGGCTAAAATAATGCAGGGCTTGTGCAGAATTAGCTTTAAATTGACCCATGTTCTTATCTTCAAGCAAAGCGAGAATTTGTAACACCGCGACTCCGCCACTGCTCGGTGGTGCCATGGAACATACTTTATAACTGTGGTACGGGGTGCAAACTGCGTCACGTTGTTTACTTTGATAATTAGCTAAATCGGTTAATGCTAAAGTACCTGGTGCCACAATAGAATGAGTGACCGCAGCAACCATTTGCTTAGCGTTATCGCCTTTATAAAAAGCATCAATGCCTTTACTGGCGATTTTTTTGTAAACTTCAGCAAGTGGTTGGTTCTTTTTAACAGTGCCAACAGCAAGCGGTTTACCATCTGGAAAAAAATAATCACGGATCACTGGAAGTGTTGTCACCCCAGGGTTTATTTGTTTGGCTAACAAAGCATGTAAACGCGGTGATACTACAAATCCTTGTTCAGCAAGTTCTATGGCCGGTTTAAACAGTTCCGCCCATGCAAGTTTGCCATATTGTTGATGCGCTTTAGCAAAGGCATGCAATAAACCAGGTACACCCACTGAACGGCCGCCAACCACTGCTTCAATCCAAGGTGCCGCGTTACCTTTTTCATCTAAAAACAATGTTTCGTCAGCATTACTTGGAGCTGTTTCGCGGCCATCAAAGCTGGTTAGCTTATTATGACCTTTGTCAAAATGCAGCATAAAAGTCCCACCACCAATTCCTGATGATTGCGGCTCGACCAAGGTCAAGACTAATTGCGTTGCAATGGCAGCATCGACTGCACTGCCGCCCTTAGCGAGTATGGTTTGTCCTGCTTTAGCAGCATAGGGGTTTGCCGCAGCAACCATATACTGCTGACCAGTTACATGTTGCTTAAGTTGATGGCCTGTAGCGGCTTCTGGCTCGCGTACTTCTCGTGGTGTTTGAGTGGCTAAAACAGGTAAAGTGAGAAGAGTTAAACTAAAGACGACGCTGGTTTTAAAAGGTAAAAACATAAAAAGACCTTAATTGCATTGAGATGTTTGGCATCTTAAAGTTAAACGGGCACAATATGCAAAATTTTGCTGTAAAAATAAGAATAAAATGGTCAATTTACCACTTCAACCCCGATATATTTTACCCCCGCTGTGTTTAATGGCATTAAGCGCCCTATTTGCAGCGTTTAATTTAAATGATGTTTTAGAGTTTAATCGCCAGCTCATTGACCAAGGCCAAGTATGGCGTTTGATCACGAGCCAATATGTGCATGCTAACTGGGCGCACTTAGCATTAAATTGTGCCGGTATCGTACTGATATGGGCGTTACATGCTGAGCATACAAAACCGACGCAATATGCATTGCACACCTTATTTTTGGCTGCTTGGTGCGGTATTGGTGTTTACTTTTTTTGTCCTGACATTCACATTTACACCGGATTGAGTGCACTACTGCATGGTGTAATTGTGTGGGGGGCAATCAAAGATATTGAAGTTGGCATGAAAAGCGGCGGTTTATTGTTTATCGGTATTTGGCTTAAAATTGCTTATGAACAATTTCATGGCCCCAGTGCTGAAGTGAGTAAATTAATTGCCTCTCGGGTTGCTGTTGATGCTCACTTAATAGGTGCAATTGGCGGAATAGTACTCGCAACGCCACTGCTGATAAATTATATAAAAAAACGCCAAGCATAAGCTTGGCGTTGTCTAAAAATTTAGTGCTTATAAACTTTCTTTAAATAGTTTATGAATACGACGGTATTCATCTAACCAACTAGAAGGCTGTACAAAACCATGTGGTTCGACTGGAAATATAGCCGTTTCAAAGTTTTCTTTTTCAAGCTCAATTAAACGCTGTACTAAGCGTACTGAGTCTTGGAAAAACACATTATTATCAACCATAGGGGCGTTGATCAATAAGCGGTTTTTAAGTCCCTGCGCATAATATATAGGCGAACTTTTTTCATACGCAATTGGATCAACATCTGGGTGATTTAAAATGTTTGATGTGTATGGACCATTATAGTGTGCCCAATCGGTAACTGGACGAAGCGCAGCCCCGGCTTGAAATAAATCAGGCTGAGTAAATAACGCCATAAAGGTCATAAAGCCACCATAAGAGCCGCCATATGTACCCACAGCACCGGTATCAACATTGGCATTTTCAGCCATCCATTTAACACCATCGGCTAAATCTTCAATTTCTGGGGTACCCATTTGACGGTAAATCGCCGTACGCCAATCACGTCCATAACCTTTTGATGCACGATAATCCATGTCCATCACTACATAACCTTCAGAGGCTAGTAATGAATGAAACATAAATTCGCGGAAGTAACCTGACCAACCCATGTGTGAGTTTTGTAGATAACCTGCACCATGGTTAAAAATGATCGCTTTGCGGTTTTTGCCGCTCTCACCTTCTACATAGTCTGCTGGGTAATATACTTTAGCGTATACCGGTTGTTCAGTATGACTTGACGGTACCGCAACAATTTTAGGCGCAATTAATTGTTTTGCTAAAAATTCACTCGATACTGTATGAGTTAGCTGCGTTGCAGTTGTATTCGCTTTTGCATCAGCAACATATAACTCTGGTGGAGCCATGATTTTGGAATGTGTTAACAATAATTTGCTTTGATCAGGGCTTAATTTATAGTCGGTCATACCGTCTAAGTTGGTTACTTGCTCTGATTTTGCCGTTTGTGGATCAACGCGGTAGATTTCATATAGACCAGGATGCTCAACATTGGCTTTGTAATAAATTGCACTGTCGTCATCTGTTAGTGTGAGGTTCGATACGACAAACTGACCTTTGGTAAGTTGTGTTGCTTTACCATTGAGTGGTTTTTTATATAGGTGGCTATAGCCAGTTTCTTCAGATAAATAATACAAGGTATCTGAATTATTTAACCAGCCAAAATCGTTATAAGCATAGTTAACCCATGCATCATCGTGTAAACGGTGTTGTGAAACAAGTTTGGAATTTTCAGCATCAACAGTAGCTAACCAACGGTCTTTGTTATCCCATGCTTCAAGCATAATCGCGACTTGCGTGCCGGCTTTGTTCCAGACGATAGCACTTTGATCCCATCCCCAATCCATCATTAGGTTGATAGCACGAAGTTCTTTTTTAGATTCATATGTTTTGCCGTCACGGGCATAGTTTTCTTTTTTAACTGCCGCTAATACATCTTCATCAAAACCAGGTAAGGTATCAAATGCGAGTGCTGTTTGCGTTTGCTCAGTTAAATCTATGTAGATAACTTGCGAGGTTTGTGGTTTTTCATCAGCAACACGACGACGTACTTTTTCAGCTTTTACCCGTGCATCATCAGCAATATAGTTTGGCATGATGTCAGCTTCATCTCGCCAAGGTTTGGCCTCAGTGACAACAGCAATTAATGCTTTACCATTTGGTGATAACTGCACATCGGCTAACTCATTGCCTTTACCTAAGTAAAACTGAGCATCGGCAATTGAACTATTTTGCTGGTTGAGTTGCTCTTTGCGCGCTTGTTTATCTTTTTTATTTTTATGAGTCAGCGCAATGTAATCAATCAGTTTATGCTGTTCTTTAGCGATGTAAGTTTCAGGCTCTGTAACTCCTTTTGGTGCATCGCTCAAATGAAGATTTACAAGCTCAGCTTGCAGTCCCGTTGCCAAATCTACTTTATAAAAAGTGTTTCCTTGACGATAAGCTAAATTACCATCAGTTAAAAATTGTGGTTTAGATTGTTTAGCACTGTCGTGAGTAATTTGTGTAATTGCACCTGTATTGATGTTCTTTACAAATATATTACCTTCAAATACATAGGCTTGCTGTGTACGATCCACTGAATAAACAGCATCACCAGCCCCTAATGTATGCAACTTATTTAACGCTACTTGGCTTGCCGCTTGGCTATCAACAGCTTGTGTAAATAAGTCTCGAAGCTCATTACCTTGTTGTTTTTGCGCATAGACAACTGTTTTTGAATCAGCAGCCCAAAACGCACGCTCTGCTTGGCGGCCTAACCAATCAGGATGAGCCATTGCTTGCTCAAGTGTGATCGCGCTGCTGCCTGTATCAGCAGGCGTTACAACAACGCTGGCAACAGTTGATTGTGGTTGCTCTTTAGGGGTAGATGCGGTTGATTGACAACCGGACAACATAACGCTGGATGCTACGGCAAGTGCAATTAAGGTTTTTTGAGTAGAAGATTTAAAAATCATAGGGCTTCTGTAAGGTTATTGTAATTCCCCCAATTTAAGCAGAAGCGCCTATGTAATAGCAATTATTTCAGACAAACAGCCAAACTTTGCTGTTTAATAACCAAGTTACTTTATAGAAATATCTAACCACACCATGCGATGATCTGACGATGCATTACGATCTTTAATTAACCGGTATAACTCGCTACTTTTAGTTGGCCAAAATACCCCACCGTCATGGACTTCAATGCCATAAGTTGAAGGCAAAACATAATCTGCACGAGCTTGCCAGTAAGCTGTGTAAGCCGCAGCATATTTTTCACTGTAAGTGGTTTTAGCGCCCTTACTAGTTGGTGTAAATTGACTATTTATTAATGAGTTTTTTAAAAGTTGATCCGTTGTATCTGGGCGTTTTTTATCTCCTTCAGGAGCCGCATTTAAATCTCCGACTATAACAAATCGTGATTTTTCAGCTAACCCGCCTTTGACACCATGATCGTCATAGAGGTAATCTGCGCTGGCGATATAATCTTTAATCAAACGTACTTCATCATGATTACGTAAGCCGTTTCTATCTTCAGCACCATCAAATACAGGAGGCGTTGGGTGCGATGCAATAACGTGCAGCGTTTTACCTTTTACAGTAACCGGAATATCCCAAAACGATTTTGAGCTGAGCCTCAAAGCTTGCCACTCTTCGTTGTTATACCAATTTTCACCTGTAGTTGGATCAATTGGCATTTTAGCATTTGGCATATCTTTGTATTTAAAGGTTTGTAAGGTACGAATTTTATCAAAATCAATTGGGTAGCGAGATAAGACGGCCATACCATAATGGCCTTCAAAAAAGCCAAAACCAAATGCATCCCCTTTAATACCAGTTGCTTGGCCGTCATTATCTAGATCAAATGGCGTTTTCAAACCTGTGTTTACTGGGCCAACATAGCTGTACGGATAATCTATAGCGGGCTGTTTATTTTGGCTTTTAGCAAGGTAGTGCGTTTTAAAATAATCAATGCCTTGCGCTTTGCTGACATAATCAAATTCATTTAATAATAAAATGTCAGGGCGAATACGTTGAATGATCTCGGCAATATTTTTGATTTGTGGATGATTTGTTTGTAACGCATTTACCAGGCCATTAGGATCAACGTCCTTATCATTTTCAGCATAATTTGTTGCATCCATGCTCACATTAAACGTGGCTACACGTAAAGATGATGCGGCCAATGCTGAGTTAGAAAAACCACTGATTAATAGGCACGCTAATGTGGCGATAGAAAACTGCTTCTTCATACGATATATCCATCTAAAATTAATAACAAAATGACACTACTTACGACTATCCATAAAATAATTGCCATTATAAAGGGCTTTAGTCCTGCTTGTTTTAATACAGCCAGTGATAAGCCACTGCCAATTAAGAATAAAGTCATAACCAATAGTTGTTTTGCTACGGTGTTGATCAGCTGCCAGAGATCCGTAAATTGAGGCAAATACGTATTGATCAATGCAGCAGCTAAAAAACCAACAATAAATAAAGGAATGCTGGCCTTTTCTTCTGAGCGCCAAAAGACACCTGCAATCGTAGTGTAGGGAATGATCCACATCGCACGTGTGAGCTTAACTGTTGTAGCAATACTTAGTGCCACAGCTCCATAAGCTGCTGAGGCCCCTACTACACTGCTTGTATCATGAATAGCTAACGCTGCCCATAAACCAAATTGGTGTTGGCTTAAACTAAAGTAATGACCAATGGTTGGAAATAGTAGCAAACCGACACCGTTTAATAAAAACACTACACCAAGTGCAATCGCTACTTCGTGATCTTTAGCTTTAATTACAGGCGCCATCGCTGCAATCGCACTGCCTCCACAAATGGCCGTACCGAATGATATTAATACACCTGTGTTACGATTTAATTTAAAGACTTGCGTTAAAATTTCACCAAGACCAATGATCGCTGTAATACTGACTATGGTCAGTACCAGCGAACTGCGACCAACTTCAATCACCTGATTAAAATCAACAGCAAAACCTAAGCCAACCACCGCGGCTTTGAGCATCCATTTACTCGCCTTTTGGGATAGCTCTGCAAATGGATTACCGAGCAAAATAGCAAACATCGCGCCACAAATTAGGGCACTACCACCACCAATCCAAGGGGTGATACACAGGCCAAAAAAAAGCAAGTATAGAGGCTTTTTAATCCGATCAGACACAGACAAAATAATCCCTTCGTTACGAGCGCACAATCTTTGTAGTGAGCTTATGCACAACTGGCGCTACAAGAATTACGGTAGGAAATGCGACACAAAATGCAAAAGCCCACGCCGCTAGCCAAATAGAAACTATGTTATCAATTAAACCAACATTAAAAATTGAAATTACCAATGACATAAAACCAGACATAAATAATGCCATGAAAAAAGCGAATACCACGGTTCTGTATTTAGCGCTAATCATAAAACCATTCCTCAAGTAAAAAGCCGAGATAAACTCGGCTTTTTTAGTTAATTTAAAATCAACGCGGTGCTGGCCGCTAATACGCCGGGATAATCTTCCTCCGGAAGATACTCCGACAATTGTGCTAAGCGTTCACCTAACTCATGAAGGTTCGCAGCAGATACATTAATATGGCCCATTTTACGACCAGGCTTTGCTGTTTTACCATACCAATGACTCGTAACCTCAGCAATGCTTAGTACTTGCTGAGGAATCGCGGCTTGTCCGAGCACATTCACCATTGCCGTAACACGCTGCAATTGTGTGCTACCTAATGGCAGCCCAGAGACTGCACGCATATGATTTTCAAATTGACTGCAATGCGCGCCTTGTTGGGTCCAATGACCAGAATTATGAACCCGAGGAGCAATTTCATTGACCAATAACTGCCCTGCCACATCGAAAAACTCAATCGCCAATACACCAACGTAATCAAGCTCATTAGCCAATTTATTAAATGCATCTTCAGCTTGTTGTTGAATCACAGATTTTTCTTTACCGGCGATAGATAAGGTTAAAACACCATTGGTATGCTGGTTTTCAGTAAGTGGGTAAATAGCGGTATTACCACTTTTATCGCGAACACCAATGATTGATACTTCACGATCAAATGGGATCATTTGTTCGGCAATAATAGTGTGTGGCGCGGATTCAGTACCGGAGGCAATAAAATCAGCCATTTGTGACCATATCTGCTCAATTTGATCATCTGATTTTAAACGCCACTGGCCTTTCCCATCGTAACCGGCTTGACAGGTTTTGATAACTAATGGCTTACCCAAGCTAGCAACGGCTTGTTCTAAATGGGCTTTTTCAGTGATTAACTGATATGGTGCGCACTTAACCGCGGTTTTACTTAGTAATGCTTTTTCTAGGGCGCGATCGCCACCCGTTTTAATCGCGGCTTTACCCGGATAAAACTTCTTGCTTGCACAGCATAGCGTTAGCACATCATCAGGAATATGCTCAAACTCAGCGGTGATCGCATGAGCATCTACAATGGCTTGCTCTAACGTTGTAGTATAGATTTGCCCAGTTAATGGGTGAACAATTTTTTTACTACCAACATCATACGCAACCACATTTAAATTCAATGGCGCACCAGCTAAACACATCATACGTGCTAATTGGCCGGCTCCTAAAATTAAAATAGTCATATTACTCTGCTGGATTTGGGTTAGCTAAAATAGTTTCGGTTTGTTCTTTACGGAACGCTTCAACTTTGGCAAATATCTCCGGTTGCTGACAACCTAAAATCTGTGCAGCTAATAATCCTGCATTTGCAGCACCAGCTTCACCAATTGCTAATGTACCTACTGCAACACCTTTTGGCATTTGGCAAATCGACAGCAATGAATCAATGCCATTTAACGTTTTAGACTTAACCGGCACACCTAATACTGGTAACGATGTGAAAGCAGCGGCCATACCTGGTAAATGCGCTGCACCACCGGCACCGGCAATAATTACCTTAATACCACGTTCTGCTGCTGAACTTGCGTAATCAGCGAGTAGTTGAGGAGTACGATGAGCCGATACAACTTTAGTTTCGTAAGCGATGCCAAATTTATCTAGCATGATCGCCGCATGTTCCATAGTTGGCCAATCTGACTTGGAACCCATAATAATGCCAACAGTCATAAATACTCCTCAGTAATGGTTTTAATACCTATAGCGGACTTATGTCCGCATTAAAGGCGGTCATTATACACGTATTAATTGTTAAATTGCGAATATCGAGTAACAAAAAAGCCATGACTAGCATGGCTTTTTGATCAGTATGTAAATTGAGCTTTAGCCTTCTTTACTGGCTAAATATTCAGAGTAAGTACCTCTGAAATCAATTATTTTGCCGTCTTTGATTTCCCAAATACGGGTTGCAACTGAGGATACAAATTGACGGTCGTGAGATACAAACATCAACGTACCTTCATATGCTTCTAGCGCAAGGTTTAATGCTTCTATTGACTCCATATCCATGTGGTTCGTTGGCTCATCCATTAATAGGATATTTGGTTTATGCATCATAATCTTACCAAATAACATGCGGCCTTGCTCACCACCAGATATTACTTTTACAGACTTTTTAATATCATTTTGTGAGAACAACATACGGCCTAAGAAACTGCGAACAACTTGTTCATCATCGCCTTCTTGCTGCCATTGCTCCATCCACTGGAATAAGTTCATATCGGTGGCAAATTCATCAGCATGATCTTGCGCATAATAACCGATATTGTGGTTTTCAGACCATTTAAACTCGCCTTGCTTCGGTGCCAAACGACCTGCTAAAGTATTTAACAGTGTTGTTTTACCAACCCCATTTTCACCGATGATAGCGATACGCTCGCCTACTTCAACTAAGCCTTCAAGGCCAGTGAACAGCATATCGTCAAAACCTTGGCCTAAGTTTGTTAATTCAAGGGCATTACGGAATAACTGTTTTTCTTGCTCAAAACGAATGAACGGTGTTTGACGTGACGATGCTTTAACTTCATCTAATTGAATCTTGTCAATTCGCTTGGCACGAGATGTTGCTTGCTTTGCTTTAGATGCATTAGCTGAAAAGCGCGAAACAAACTGTTGTAGCTCGGCAATTTGATTTTTCTTCTTGGCATTTTCACTTAATAAGCGTTCACGAGCTTGCGTTGCTGCAAACATATATTCGTCATAGTTACCTGGGTAAATACGCAATTCACCATAGTCAATATCAGCCATATGCGTACATACAGAGTTTAAGAAATGACGGTCATGGGAAATGATGATCATTGTGCAATCACGTTGATTCAGTACATCTTCAAGCCACTTGATAGTATAAATATCCAAGTTATTAGTTGGCTCATCGAGTAGCATGATATCTGGATCTGAAAATAACACTTGCGCAAGAAGCACTCGCAGTTTAAAACCAGGAGCAATCTCTGACATCGGACCGTAATGCTGATCAGTTGCAATACCTACGCCCATTAGTAGCTCGCCGGCTTTAGATTCTGCAGAATAGCCATCCATTTCAGCAAACTCAGTTTCAAGATCGGCAACCTTCATGCCATCCTCTTCACTCATTTCAGGCAAGCTATAGATACGATCACGCTCTTGTTTAATCGCCCACAGCTCTTTGTGGCCCATTATTACAGTATCAATAACTGAATATTCTTCGTAAGCGAACTGGTCTTGGTTTAGTTTAGCAACACGTTCATTTGGATCAGTACTTACATTACCAGCTGACGGTTCCAATTCCCCACTTAAGATTTTCATAAATGTTGATTTACCACAGCCATTTGCGCCAATTAAACCATAACGGTTACCTTCGCCAAATTTAGCTGAAATATTCTCAAATAACGGTTTAGCACCAAATTGCATGGTGATGTTAGCTGTACTGATGATAGCGCTACCCTCCAACGGGGAAAATCAAAGAAATAAAATTGGCTGGAGTGTAAACCAAATAGGCCTATTTTTCCATGAATTATTAGCTTTGTGAGCTATAGCTGCTGTCCATCGAAATAAGCTAATTTAGGTCAATTTATTATGCTAATATTATGTAGCTGCGCACAAAAAGAACATAAATTAACAATTCAAATTTCCTCTATCATTTTTTAATGATATTTTTTCACTTTAGCCATTAATTTAGCTTTGTTAGTCTGCGCGACCAAAGGACAATGATAGATAGCACACAAGGCAATATCAAATGAATAGAAAATTAATTGGGGTCATTATCGCAAGCGCTTTGATGGCACCGAGCGTAAACGCTGTTGAAGTTTATGATGACGGAAAAAACAATTTAACCATCGGTGGTTTTATTGACGCCAGAATAATCCACACACAAGGGCAAACTGAAATAGTTAATGGTGCATCACGGATTAGCTTTGATTTTAGCCGCAAACTAAAAGATCAGTGGTCAGCTTTAGCCTTATTAGAATGGGGTGTAAACCCTGTTGGCAGTAGCGATATCATCTATAACAACCGCTTTGAATCTATTCAAGATGAATTTTTATATAACCGACTTGGTTATATAGGTATAGCGCATGAAAAATATGGCCAAGTGACAATAGGTAAACAATGGGGGGCTTGGTACGACGTAGTTTATAGTACTAACTATAGCCTAGTTTGGGATGGTAATGCAGCCGGTGTTTACACCTACAACAAAGACGATGGTGCAATTAATGGCACCGGGCGCGGTGATAAGTTATTGCAGTATCGTAATACGTTTGGTGATTTTAGTATTGCAACTCAAGTGCAATTTAAAAATAATGATTTTTATACCTGCGATATTGAAGCCATTTCAGAAGCTGCTTGCCAGACATTGTGGGAAAGTGGCAGTGATCTTGCTCAACAAGTAGAATTTAATTCAACCTATGGGGCAGCCGTTACCTATTCTGTAAGCGACGACTTAAAACTTACTGCCGGGTTTAACCGCGGAGAACTGACCGTAAATTACGCAGCAGGACGTATTCAGTCTGTTAATGATTTTATTTATGGCGCAGGTGTTACTTGGGGTAATTTCAACAATGATGGCCTTTATTTTGCCGCAAATATCAACAAAAATGAAAATCATGATACCGATAACTTAGGCCGTCTGATCAAAGACGCGATTGGGGTAGAGTCATTATTATCTTATAAGTTTGATAATGACATTCGTACCTTCATTGCATATAACCTCTATGATGCTGGAACAGATTACGTGATCCAGCCAAATTTTAACGCCGATCCTAATGACAACTTTAAACGTCAATTTACAGTACTTGGCTTTCACTATCTATTCGACGAAGATACGATTTTTTATATTGAAGCACGTAAAGACTTTAGTGATTTTTCAAGTGCCGATAAAGAGCAAGAATATCAAATGGGTCTATCAGAAGATGATGGCATTGCATTTGGTTTTCATTACACATTATAACTAGAACACTTACAGGCTGATTATTTAATCAGCCTGTTTTGCTAATATTAACCACCCGCTGCGATCACAC
>TARA_R110001606_G_scaffold5548_1_pt1 | contig 14624 bp, 19 predicted proteins | sample TARA_R110001606 | Tara Oceans TARA_R110001606 (sample SAMEA4398315) | marine metagenome | biome: Polar Biome; feature: [SRF] surface water layer (ENVO:00010504); material: water (ENVO:00002006), including particulate matter (ENVO:01000060) such as... | depth 5 m | reverse complement strand
GAAGTCGACCTGCGCCATAATCTCTGTCATACACGCAACTGTGTTTAACTCATGATCAGCGACGAATGCATTCTTGTATTGATAGTCAGCTAGAATAAGAACAAGCTGTGGAATGCTCTGTGGCTGTACAACATCAGTCATTAGATCATAGATCCCTCTGAACACAGCAGATGCATCCACATCGTTGTTGTTAACAACCCACTGACGCATACGCTTGAAGTCTTTTGCCTTTATGTGTCCTAGAAGGGCTGTGTAATCCCCACCCAGAACCACAGTACTACCACTAGACAGATTGCTGCCCACACCAAAACGTTGACACTCATTAATAACTCTCCTCCAATCGGGAGCATGTTTCATAATAACATCAGCTAATATTGTATCGTTATATGTAACAGACTCAGCGTCTAGGATAAACTTCATCCGCTTCATAAACTGCGCAGCAAGGGCAGCCATGTCTTTCTTAGTAGTGTTAAACTCATAGACACCACACCGAGAGTGTAGTGGCTCAATAATACGATTCTTGAAGTTGCAAGTCAGAATGAACCGACAGTTGTTAGCAAATTCTTCAATGAATCCACGTAGAGCTGGTTGAGTAGACTGAGCATTAAGATAGTCAGCCTCATCTAAGATAACAACCTTATATCCTCCTTGTAGGGATACAGAAGAAGCAAACTGCTTAATCTTACCTCGTAGAGTTTCAATGTTGCCCTCTTCAGATCCATTTATAATAATATAGTCTAGGTCAAGCTCTTTACATAAAGCCTTAGCAACAGTAGTCTTGCCTAAACCAGCAGTACCGGTGAACAGCATATTCTGCAGCTCACCGGTGTCTACCATTTGTTGCATCGTATCCTTGAGATCCTTAGGAAGGATGCAATCTTCTATTTTAGTCGGTCGATACTTTTCAACCCAGAGAAAGTCTTTTGACATCGTACATCCTTGTTCATAGAGTTCATAATATAGTATACTAAGGATAGTATAGAGTCAACTACTCTTTGGTAGTATCTACAGCCGCGGCTGCAGTAGCTTTATCTTGTTCGTTAGTTTCAACCATTTGAATGATCTGAATACACTGATCGCGCAATTGACCAATTGTTGACAACTCTTCACCTTTAAAGGCTCCGCGCTGTGTCATTGTATCAATTACTGCGACCATGCTTCGTGCTGCGCGGTTAGATGTTTCAAAGATTTGATCTGATGATTCTGACATGTATTATTCTCCGTAAGTTGATGTCTTCTCAAGCGCAATCCAATATTGGGCTTTGTTTTCTGTGTTAGTAAAATGAGAGATTAGTTTAGATGATATCTCTACCTCATAGTTGCCAGGCAACATCTTGAGATTAGAGATGTTTAGGATGAAGTTAAAGTTCTCAGAAGAGAATTCCCCATCAACATCGATGGAGAAAGTATTTGATGTTGCGTTCGCACTATCGACAACCGATAGAGTGATCACACCATTATTACCAGAGATATCTAATTCTGTCAAATGTAAGGCAGAAGCAGCTCTCTTAATCTTGTTAAGAACATCGTTATCTAGTACAAATTTAACATCAACACTTGGCATAGTAATGTCTTTAGATGGTGATGTCAGCATATCTATATCAGAATAGAAGTACTTTATCTTAGATCGTCCAGACGAATCGCTAACAATAACGTGTGTATCTTTCCAATCTACTCTAGGGGTATCTACAAGACCCAATACTCCTAAGAATTCGTTTAGGTCATATACTCCAACAGTCATAGGAATATCTTCTAGGATAGTTGCAGATGCCAAAAGGTTCTTTGCTTCAGAAACCGTCTTGAGGACATTGCCTTCTCTCATCACAATGTTAGCGTTGATAGATGCAAAGTTCTTCAAGACGGTTAAGGTATTCTCACTTAATTCCATTATCTAAACTCCTTTAAGTTTACTAAAGTTCTTCTCTTTTACGAATTCAATCTTGTTGGCAAACTTGCCTTCAAGAACCTCACCCTTATGAGATATAACAAATACATTTGTATCCTCCCCAAGACTATAGATGATCTTCATAAGATTGTCAACACCTTCATGATCTAAAGATGAATCAAAAGTCTCATCTAAGATCAAGAGGTTTGTTGATACAGAGTTCTTCATCTTAGCAATCTGTCTCCAAGTGAAAAGCAACGCCAAGTCAATGCGCTGCTTTTCACCCTCGGAGAAAGAGTCGTATGAAAAACTATCTCTGTGACGAGACCGGATAGTCTCTTGAAACGATTCATCAAGATTGAACGATACAAAAAAGTCCAAGATCTGTAGTGATTGGTTACACAGTTGATTAATCACAGGCAGATACTGCTTAATAATCTTTGTCTTGATCCCTGTGTCTTTTAACATGTGAGACAGCACTGTGTTATAGTTGTATTGCTCGTTTAGTTTAAGTCTCTGCTCAGTTAGGTCTTTGCTAGAGTCTAGTAACTTATCGTAGTCAATATGAGCCGCTTCAGCATCTGCCCCCTTACCAATATTATCGATCTCGGCTTGAGTGCGATCAATAGCATTCTGAAATGTTTGGATGTTGGAGTTGTTAGCATGCATCTCGCTTTGTGATTGCTGGATCTTTACTAACTCAGCTTCAGTCTCTAGTAATACTGTTTGTTTTCTCTCCAAAGAAGCGTCAGCAGTCGATAAGGCATCACCAAGTTCTTTAGCTCGGCTTTTGCCTTCCACGATATGGGACTCTTTCGTTTCCTCAGTGATTGGTTGTGTGCATGTGGGGCAGTTATCATTTTGCTCGAAGAACTTAACTTCCGAAACCAGTTTCTTGATATCGGACGTGAACTTTGACCTGTACGTAGTGAGCTCTTGGATTTTTGCTTGCGCATCCTGCTTACTGCTTGTGAGAGGTAGTAGACGTTCTTCCACATAGGTTGATAGAGATCCGTTCGTCCCATTAAGAGCCTTGATCTCATCTCGGTAATCATTAATAAGTTTGAACTTCTCTTCTTTGGCCCCTTCGTTGATTGTTTTGACGTCTTTGATATACTTCTTCTGAGCTTCAATCTTTGTCTTTGTGATCTGGCTTTCATGATCAACATCCTTTATGGAGTCTTTCAACAGAGAGGTTTTCTCTTTCAACAGACTATTCATCTTAGAGAACACATTAATGTCCAGAAGATCCTCGATAACATCTCTTCGGTGTGTAGCGCTCAACTGCATAAAAGGAATGAACGATGAGGAGCCTAGAACCACAATTTGATGAAAGCTCTTATGGTTGAGTTTCAGGATGTTCTGCTCGAGGATCTTCTGGTACTCTTTAGCGTGCGACGATTGGTTAATCATCGTGTCTCCACGCCAGATTTCAAATACGTTAGGTTTGATACCACGTATAATTTTAAAGGAAGATCCCAACACATCAAAGGTAACCTCTACTGAGGCTCCCTTATTGTTGATTGAATTGACAAGTTGGTTCTTGGCAATGTTTCGATGGGCTCGTCCAAACAATGCGAAGCTCAATGCGTCAAGCATTGTAGACTTACCAGCACCGTTATGGCCTACTACTAATGTAGTCTTTGATTGACAAAAGTCAACAGTTGACCAGGAATTACCTGTTGAAAGAAAGTTCTTCCACCGTAAATTTTTAAATGTAATCATGCTATCTCTAGGGCTTGAGCTTCTGTCATTAGTTCGTTCATCTGTAGTTTGATCCGATCCTTATCGAGATCTGTATCAACAGCGTCTATATAACTATCCAGCAAAACGGAGGTATCTTCAACAGATACTTCTGTATCTTCAACGTTATTTCCTAAGAACTCGCTAAAGTTCTCTGCAATCTTTAGTTCAAGAATCTCTCTATTATTAATACGATCAATGAACCTATCAAAGATAAACTGATCAGACTTATTAATAACAACAACCTTTACAAACTTACCATCTATTGGTACAAGATCATAATGTAAGTAATCAGTTTCCACATCGTTATAGTAGATCCTATGATGCAAAGTATGAGGGTTGCGGACAGCAGTGAGCTCTCGTGTTTCTGTATCCAAGACATGAAAGAATTTATCATCGTGCGCATCATTCCAAAAGAACTCCATTTGTGACCCAAGATAAGATATATTATCCTGAGTGGATTTAGTGTGAAAGTGACCAGACAGTACTTGCTCAAAGCGTTTAAAGACAGATCTATCTAAGCCATGTTCACATTTGATACCCTTCATCATATCATATCCCTGGATGTCAAAGTGACCACCAATCCAATCACACTTAGCATTTGCTAGGAAGTCTAAAGATCTCTGCTCATTCTCAGCATCAATCCACGGAACCAGCCCCATTCGCAACGACCCATAGGTCATGACTGTTGGATCTTGAATGATTGTTACCTCATTCATATAGTGCCCCAATAGCTCTTTTAACGAGTTTAACTCGCCAGTATTTTTATAGAAGGTGTCATGATTCCCACGGATGATATCCATGGTCATGCCTAGGTCTCTTAGCGGTTTAAGAAAGTGACTACGATTCCTGTTAAGAGCACGGAAGTTGATAAACTTCCTGTTATCGTAGTAATCACCAAGATGCACAACATGCTTAATGCTATGTTCCACACAATAAGGAAAAAAAACATTGCTATAAAATGTCTCTGCATTATCGATAAATATGTCAGAGCTATTGCGATTGCCACAGTGAGTGTCATTAAGAAGGGCTATTTTCATAATCTAAAATGTTCCATTTAGGAGTGTAGCCAAACTGTAACAATGGCTCAATATTAGCGATCGTATGCACGCGTTCGCCCGTAGGGTTTTCATCAACATACGTGCCTTTGTATCCCATAACTCTGGCTACTTCTGCTACAGACACCTTATGTCCTGTACCAATATCCACCACTTTATGTCCAATGTCAACAAAATTATCCATTAGGATTCCAATAGCCTGCATGATATCATCGACGTGAACAAAGTCGCGGTAGTGGTTATTATTGATGTATGTTACATCACCCTCCAACAGTTTCATAAATAACATATCAGCACGGCCAGGCCAGATAGTGTGGAACCGCATGCCAATAGCGTTATGAGTTGAACATTGGATCTCATTCATCATCTTAGTAGTGGCGTATGGGTTACCAGACCACTCATAAGCGTTTGAAGATGAAGCATATAGGATCTTTGGATAGCTCCAACTGTTGACAGCAAACTCTAGCATGTTGCGAGTACCATTAACATTAACATCGTAGTACAAATCAGGATCGTCAAAGGATGGTCGTACTCCTGCTAGTGCAGCTAGATGGATAATGTAATCATATCCAAAATCCTCAAACGTATCCCAATCAGCACGAGAGCGAATGTCTCTATCATCACCAAACTCATGCACAGTAACATTTCTAGCTTTCAAGAACTTAACAAGGCGACTGCCTACCATTCCATCAGATCCTGTAACTAACACCCTCGTCATAATCTAATCTCCCATAAAACTCGTCAAATCCGAATCAACAATAATCTTGCGCTTTTTACGCTCTAGCTTTGAGAACGTCTTTACTTGAGTGTCGACCTCTTTGATCTTATCAATACGCCCCTTCAAGGTGTCGACAAATGCTTGTGCTACATGACCTGAATTTGCATCCTGACCTCCAACAACAAAAGCGTCCATTCCTGATTGGGCCATAAACTTTTGTTTAATGTCCTGCTGTTTCTTTTCTTTAGCAATCCTACGCAAGAATGCATACCAGCTAATCTGAGTAAAGTATGCAAAAGCATTAGGTCTACCAGATCGAGTTGCAGCTTCTATGTTGTAGTTTTCAATTGCTTTGAGACAATTCTCGACAGCATCCATAACCATCTCTTCGCGATAGGTATATCGAACAAAGTTAGATTTGTGGGAAAGCCCTTCAGATATGCGAAGAAAGCACGACGCAATATAGTCAGGGACAATAGGAAGGGGCGCATTGCCATCCTTAGCTGCCTTTACAATTGTACAGTAATCTACAACTGCCAGAGAAAACTCTTTATTGTTAACATAATGTATACTTGCACGTTTTGCCATAATAATCCTCAATTCTTAATAATACAATACATCATAAATTAATTACAGGCAACAGCTATTTTCCTGTTGACTAAACTAAAAAACCTGGTATAATAAGGTGTAGCCTTTAGCGGGGCAGTATATGCCTACTTTACCAGGAAGCCAATGCGCGGGTCATCTAACTGTCCATCAGCATTATCATACGATTCAATAAACTGAAACCCGTGCATTTCCAGATGTGCTCTTTTAGGGCCTCGGTCTGAAGCCCACACGGGATAGATATGATCGTAATCTGGATCTGGAGAATGTCTAAGATGAACTTCTATTACTCGATCACCTTTGAATTCTACATTGATATATTTGACATCACGAAGAGACGCTAACTCATCTGGTGCATGAGGTATATAGTTCGATCTTTTCCACTCCATAAACTTGGTCAGATTGATAGGCATGTTAATACCCTCCCAACATGAAATACCTTTCCAAGGATCGATCCATTTACCATCGATGTGGTCTCTATCATATCGCCAAATATAATTTGCCGACAGATGTTTGCCAGTTAGATATTCACACCAGAAGTATCCCGCAGGAACCGTAGTAAGATCTCCTGCCTTCATTTCTTTAACTTCCGCTCCTACACCCATACCACTTAAATTGTATATAGGTCTAATAACGTAAGTGCCATCATTTGTGGGTGCCACACCAGCTGGACCACAATCGTATCCAAACAACTCAGCCACATACAATTTATTAAACCATTTGCGGTGGTGAGGATAGAGGATATATGAATCATCGTCTTGCATTAGTGCATCGTATTGTTAGGAAATAGACTTAGAACATTACTACTACCATCTGAATCAAGCATTGTCGATAACTTAGTTACGTCAATATCTTCTTCATCTTTATGTTCTTCATCGTGCGACTTGATAAATTCAGCTACAGTTAGGGTATACTGGGACAAGAGTGGATTTGATGGAATTGTCTCACCCACTATTTGATCAGCATTTATAGTCAACAAGTGATTCATATCTTCACAATATATCATCCAAGGACGCAGTGCATATAGTCTAATACCATCATCTCGTTCAGTCATAACAAGTTTTAGGGCAGATCGAATAACAATTGAAGCGTCCTCATCGTTAGCCCATTGTATCACATCCGCTATCAGTTCTTCGCCGTTAGCTAGCTTAAGCTGTCTATAATTAATACTCAATTGACACCTCGTGTATTTTATATTTAAATTGTTCTTTAGCGTAAATCTTTACTCGCTCGGCTGAGTGTAGTAAAGTGTAGTTCTTCTTTTTCTTCCAATGTAGATCATCAGCAATATCAAACAACTGAGTTGTTCTTCCATCATCTGATTGCCTCAATCCTCTTCCGATTGACTGTAGTACTTTAATTTGAGACTTTGAAGGTGAAGCAAAAATAATGTTATGCAAATTACGTATATTGATACCAGTGCTAAAAGTCCCCAGACTAGCCACGATAATTGCATCTGATTGTTTCTCCACTATTTTACGGATTGCTTCTCTATCGGTTGTAGCAACCTCCCCCGATACAAAGAACACCTTACGGGCCTCAGCTGCCCTGCTACTTATATCATCAAAAAGAGGCTTGCCATGAGCATCTACTCGATGGTAGAGGACAAGCGTATTCCCAGTAGCTGAAAGAGCAAGGTTCCTAATAAATTTATTCCTGCCTTCATGCTTAACAATAAAGTCAATCTCATCTTGATATGACTTATCGCCCCACGTCTTTCTAGTTTCATCTGAATAGTTTAACAACAACACATTAATATCTAACGGCGCCAACGTCCCATCTTCTTGCAAGTCAATGGTCTTTGTCACTTGATATACGGGCCCAAACAACCCCTCTAGCACCAACTTGTGAGTCTGGGTACCGTCTAGTGTCCCTGTAAGTCCGTACCTATATTTAGCTTCAGTTGCTTTGTTCATAATTGAAGAAAGAGACTTAGACTTGAACCCATGACATTCATCACCAATCACCATACCAAACTTTTTAAACCAAGCTGGAGGAAATTTATAGATCGATTGCCATGTGGATACAGTTACGCGTTTATCAGTGTTCTTATCTTTACCTGAATAGATCTTGTGCACAGAATTATCTGTCAACATTCCATAGTCTTCAAAGTCAGACACCATCTGCTCGACAAGAGATGTTGTTGGGACAATAATCAGAATCTTTTGGTTTTCATCTATCATTGTCATATAATATTTTATAATCAAATATGCTATGAAGGATTTTCCCGAACCTGTGGGAGATAGTAGAATACCTCTACCACGATTTAAAGCTGTTACAACCGCATCATACTGATACTCACGCGGCATGAATGGCAGTCCAGACACTTCCAAAAAAGAGTTGAATACATTAGTATCAATATTTTCGGATAGTATAGGAAGACCATAATCTGTCTCTTCAGTATCTACTTCATACCCACGTTCAGCAGCAAACTTAATAAGGTAAACATATAGACCAGCATTTAGCTCACCGTTCATCCGGTTGAACAGCTTTATCTTACCGTCCCACACTTTGTTCTTATATGCAGGCATAAACTTATAGCCTGGGACATAAAAAGAGAAGTAGTCGCTAATCTCAGCTGCCAAACCAGGATCAACGTCTACTTCCAACATAGAGTAGTCTTTTAGTCTACATACAATATCAGCCATATTCTTTCAATTCTCGATATTTTTGCCTGACCTCCAGAAACTGAGGTAGGTAATCATGTGTCTTAATCTTAAACACTTGAGGTTCTTCATGATCAACTGTTATGGGAATAACAGCCTGAGTAATAGCTATACCTGTTCTTTCGAAGAAAGCTGCAGCGTAGAAAGATGATTGAATGAAGTAATTGGTAATCCATTCTTTCTTCTTAGGCTTGCGCGATGTTTTGAAATCTACAATAGATAACACACCATCCCATTCAGCAATACAATCAACCTGACCAGCACACTCTAGTCTATCACTGTATAGATAGCTCTCCTGAAACCATATATTGTCTAAGTGCTGATCCAGTATATCCTTTAGATGACTAAACGAATACAGATGGTGAGGCATATACCCATCACTGTATGTTGGTATGTTATCTATATAGTCCTCTGCTAACTTGTGTACTGCTGTACCTCTTGATGAGGCTTGGGAGCTGATTTTATTAGCTTCTGCTTCTCCAACACGTTTTCTCCATTTCATAATAGAGTCTTTGCTGAGAATTCCACATACAGTGGTGATAGAAGGATAAGCGTGTCCTTCTGGGGTGAAATACTTTCTACCCGCTTCAGTAGTCTTCCTTGTAATCTTTGGAAGCACTACGCCGTGGTCTACATGATTAAACATAATTAATTACCTGCCTCAAACGCACGCCATTTGATCATATTACCTATTGTCTGGTGGCGCCAGTTAAGGTTGTTTACGATCTCTGTAAGGGTATCTATCATTGTTTTAAGATACAGTACTTTCATTTCTGATGCTTGAATCTCAGGATCAGAATCATAGTAATAGTCCATTTCACCCTTCATAACCTTTAGACCATTCAATGGGTCAAACTCCCAGCCTAACTCTCTGACTTGATCATCATCCATCTTCCCATTGTACCAAAGCCATTTTAGTTTCAACAATGACTTCTGGTCCATCTCTGCTTTACGCATCCGCAATTTGGTCTGAGCTAGAACAGCAAGATACTTAGCGTGAAACGATGGTGTTACACGAGAAGCTTCGTCTAGCTGTGATTTGGGGAGTTTAGAGTCAATATCCCAGGCCGCAAGGACCTCTTCAAGATTTTTCATAATATAGACCTTTGTAGTTATGTTATATCAAATTGCGTGAACCTAAACGATATAGGGCAGTTGATATATGATACATCACCTGACGTGGAAAGTAAAGGGACATCTCCCAGACTTACTGGAATTGCACCGTAATAAGTTATAGTGTTTGTTACATTGTTATGACTATTTAGTACCATGACTTTAATGTCTGCATACGTAGCTGGTCGTTCATCTGTTGCATTGATAGGTTTAATATCATTGACGTTGATTATATAGTTCATCCAATTGTATACTTCTTTGTACGCTGTTAGATTCTCGTCCAGCAGAGTCTCGATAACCACCTCACCAAACTGTAGCTTATCAGCAGCAAATGGAACAGACGCTACTCTACGGAAGGGCATCTCTACAGGAGAGGCAACCATTGATGGATGGATAACACCAGTCGCCATGAACTCAAGGTTTGGAAACTTCTTTCGGTTAATCTGGACTTTAAATCCTGATGGTTGTAACAGGTTGTTATTTTCTGATACAACGGTGTCGAGTAACCCAGTGGTGATGATTGGTGTAGCCATAATATTTTTCCATAAAAATGATAACTGCTTCTATTTATACGTTTTGTTCCACCCTTTTTTTAAAATTAACTGTTGACTTCCTTTCAACAATATGGGATAAAGGGGCATAGGAAATGAAAAGGACTACAACATGACTTTCGAAGCAAAATGCAAAATTGAAGATCAAGTAATCGCAATGTTTAACAAAGCTATTGTAAACCCAGATAACTTAGATATATCTGAAGTAGATGGCATCAACTGGAACTTTGTAGATTCTGATATTCACATCGGTGTTAAAGAAGCTGGAATTGAATTGTTTTTTGACCTTGACGATTTTATTGAGAGCATGATTAGTGAGTACCTTGAGTTTGGTCAAGTAGAAACCAATTCAATAGCTGCTTAAATTAGCTGTTGACTTTATACTAACTATATGCTACAAATAAGTATAGTAAACGAAAAGGAAGACACCATGATTAACTTGATAACAGAATATAATAACGAAGTAATAACCCTCACTCAAGCTACTCGCACAATCAAGAATATAGGTCGTGGTGACCTTCTCAAAGGCATGGAGAACATGCGTAAGAATTATATGGTGTGTGAATGTACACAAGACTTTGCTTGGGATTGGGGCTACGAGATTGAAGCCTACAATGTTCTTTATACAGGATTCAATAAACTATTTCACGGAGAATAAAAAAAGGCAGCCAAAAGGCTGCCTAGTTTAAAGTGGGAGGGGTTGAATCCCCTCCCTTTTTTTATGCCTATTAGGCCATGATGTTGTCTACGCGGAAGATGCGGTAGTACTGGTTGGACTTTGCTGCCGCCAGACCGTCTGCAGGTGTTGCACCTACAAATGGGTTGGACGCCATGCCGTAACGGGTTTTGAAACCAATTTTCGGCTGGAAGGTGTCCTCAGCTACTGCACGAACCATTGTGAGTGGTACGTATGGGCAATAGAAGAGACCAGCGTCATATGGGTTAGAACCTTTATAACCAACGGTTACATAGTCTACAGTTGCATACGGATCGATGTATACTTTTGTACGACCGTTCAGAACACCAGCAAATGTATTGCCTGTGTCATCTACGTTCAAGGTAGCAGACAATGCAGGTGTATAGTCCAGCATGCCGGAAGCTGCAAGAGCAGAAGCAACATCGGAAGAACAGATAATGAAATTACCTTTACCACGACGAGTTTCTTTTGCAATTACGTTTGCTTCACGCTCAATCTGTACGATCAAACCTTTGAACTTCTCTACTGACCAACGACCATCGGCGTCCGAAGACATGTCGAAGATACCATTGACAGCTGTAGAAGCCTGCAAGGCGCCTGTTTTAGCTTGGCTGTTGATTGTGCGGATAACTTCGCGGTTAATCTCAGCAAGAATCTCAGCGGACAAGATGTTTGCCAACTCAGTTTCAGCGTCAAGACCGTGGATTGCTTTCAAGTCTTGAGCAAGCTCAAGTGAGTATTCAGCTTTCAAAGCACGTGACTTTGCAGTCACAGTTGCTTTTTCAATGGTGAAACCCATTTCAGCAAACGCTGTGTTACCAGCAGAACCCAGAGCTTCAGCTGAGTCAGTTGTCATGCCTGTACCTGTGATTGCAGTAACGCGATCGGTGTCGATCGAGCCATCAGTACCCGCATCAGTTACACCGGAAAGACCGGATGCACCAGCTGCGCCATTAGCTGCACCAGTACGTGTACCGGCGTGTGCTGTGTCGGCTTCAGCAAACAATGCTTCAGCTGAACCAGTTGTACCAGCATCGTAACGTGACTTCATTGCAAAGATCAAGCCAGTTGGGCCTGTCATTGGCTGAACGCCTGCTACATCATATGCCATCAGGTTTGGCATGGAACGACGAACCAAGGAGATCAGAACTGGATCCCATGTGCCGACTGAACCAGTGTTGTTACCTGGTGCTGCTTCTGTCATGAAGCCGTTATGCTGCGCACGCTCTTCACTCAACGCACGCTCTTGGTTTTCAAGGATTGCTGCAGTTACACTGCGGCGGTGATGGTCTTTGATTGAACCGGCAGACTCTTCATTAAGAACGGGAGCCCACTTCTCAACCAATTTATCGTATGTTGTTTCCATTTTAATGGATCTCCTACAAATTTATTTGGATGCTTGTTTAATTGCTGTTACGTAACGTGCCATTGCGTCAGAAGTTTCAACGATAGAATCGCCTTCCATTTCTTCTACTTCTTCAGTTACAGTACCAGTTGGTGTTTTAGTGAAGTATGATTCTTTGATAGTCGCAACTTTACGAGCGAAGGTGTCTTCGTTCACAAAATCAATATCGCCTGCCAAATTCTTTAACTTCTCTACCTGAGTTTCTGCTAGATCTTTAGCTGCTTCACGGATAACCGCTTCACGCTTATATGATTCTAGTTCTTCAGAAACCTCAATTGCTTGCGCAGTTGATTTGTTGAGCTTAGCTTCAAGGTCTTCGACTTGCTCTGCAAGGTCGTCGACGATATCAACTTTAGATTCTGGAACTTCGATGTAGCTTTCAACGAACAGATCTTTAAGACCATTCATGAAACCTTCAGCGATTTCAGCGCGCAAACCAGTTTGGATCGCTAGCTTGTTTTCCGTCATCCAATTCTCAACAACGTAGTTTAGATACGAGTCGACTTTCTCAACAAGGTCTGCTTTAGTAGCGGACACTTCTTCTTCCAGTTCGACAGCATATGCTTCTTCCAGACGATTGATTTCAGAAGCAACCTTAGAACGAAGAGCTGCTTCAAAGATGACCGCAGTCTTTTCTTTGAACTCTTCGCTTAGTGTTGCTTCGCCCTCTACGAGAGCATTCAAGTCGTCAGAGAAATCAGCATCGATTTCTACAGACTCTGCTGTAACCTGCTTTAGATCAGATTTTTCTGCATTCTGTTTATCACCCTTGCGACCTTTGGCTTTTTTGCCTTTTGTCTCAGCGGCTTTAACAGAAGCTACAGATTGATCTTCTGCAGTTTTAGGATCATGAGCTTCTTCGACGTTTTCCTCTTCGAGCTCTAAATCCATATCTTGTACTTGATCAGTCATAATAGACTCCTTACAATCTAGATTTAATTATTGAGAGGAAATTCTTAAACTCACGAGTCTGAGTCTCATAGAGATCAGCGCGTGGAGCCTTCATTATTTCAGTCTCCATTTTTTCAATTTCTTGAGCTTCAACAATACCGTTGTTCCAAACCCACTCAACACCTTCCAATATTCCATTGACAAAAGCTGTTGGTGCTGATGGATCTTGCACGATGTCGACCGTATTTAACATAAAGTCATCTTTGACATACATGACGCCATTGCGTTGTTCAAGGCTTCCCATACCACGAGTTGAGACACCCAACTGCACACCACCTTCAAGCAGACCTTTAACAATCATGCCGTTTGGAGTATCCAGAATTCGTGCCTTACCAATCACATCATTACCTTCCCAATCAAGGGATTCAATAAGATGTGAAACTTTATCTAAGTTTACAGTTGGACCCTCTGGGTGATTTAATTCACCAACTGACCGCTTAGTTTTAACTTGTTCTGTAACGTACTTCTCTACCGCAGATTCCATAATGGCTTTAGGATAGATTCTTCCGTTACGATTCTTTTGCTCTGATTGCATAAAGATGCCTTCGATGAAATGGTTCTTACCACCATCCTCTTTGGCCTCTGTTAGCACTTCGATCTTATGATCGACATAGTCTGCAATGAGCTTCATAGCTTAACCTTTATACGCTTTCACAAACTCTTTACCCATTTTCTCAGCTTCTTTCTGAGTCTTATAGGCATCAAGTCTGTCGCCATCGATATAGACAATAAACATGTTATTCTCTTTATGAATCATAAGTTTGATTCCAGAGATCTTTTTGTCATAGACATGCTCGCCAGCGGGCATACCTTTTCTCACAGCTTCTTTGAATGTTTTCATATCTTCCAACTTTACATTTATTTATAAAAGTTTAACCTTTGGGAAATATTGTTATCCTTTAAGCGTCTTCATCTTCAAGATCAAGCTCTAGTTGCTCTTCATCATCTTCTAGATCCATCTCAATTTGATCCTCATCGCCAATTGGATCCATTTCATTATATATTTCGCCTGCTACACGAATCTTTTCTGTCTCCATTGCATTATCAATCTTGTTCTGCATTAGCTCAGCAAAGATCTTATCAGAGGATACAAAATCTTTTTCTGCAGATGTTGCGATTAAATCTTCAATTGTTACAACGTGCATGTCGTTACTAGGTTCTTCACTCATTATCATCTCCTTTAGTATATTTATAACCAAATTCTCTGTGGGGCAGAAGGTGTCACACCATG
>TARA_R110001606_G_scaffold55599_4_pt1 | contig 14625 bp, 15 predicted proteins | sample TARA_R110001606 | Tara Oceans TARA_R110001606 (sample SAMEA4398315) | marine metagenome | biome: Polar Biome; feature: [SRF] surface water layer (ENVO:00010504); material: water (ENVO:00002006), including particulate matter (ENVO:01000060) such as... | depth 5 m | reverse complement strand
TCATTACTTCTAATAGTATAAGTGATTAGATTAAGTTGTATTTTTAATACTCCTGAAACGACTAATAAAAACGCATAATTATCTGCCCTAAACGGATAACTTAGTGGTATTTCTTCAAACTTATTTTTAGATAAATGCACATGTAATCCATCGGTTTGAGGGCTATCTCCAAGGATTTCAATAATATCACTTATTGTATGTTTTTTTATAGTTGAATTTTTCAATTATCGAGAGTATGAATATCTAATTTCAAAGATACTCAATAAAATGAATCTTAATTATTTATTCATTTTACATTAAAATTCTTTCTTAAGATTAGTGATTAACCTATTTTTAATGATGTCATACTTAAAGAACCTGCGAGTAACTTATCGTTAAAAAGTTGCCTATTTTTATCTTTCTGCTGAAGACCTAATGTGTAAATTAATGGTAAATAATGATCTGGTGATGGTATGGCTAATTGAACTGCTTTGGATTGTTTTTTATAATTAATTAAAGGATTAAAATTTCCATCTACTAAGTAATTATTAATTGTTTCTTGTGCTTCTATTGCCCAATCATAGCCATAATTATCTTTATCAAAGTTTTTCCAATCAACTAGACCCAAATTATGGATAATGTTTCCACTACCAACAATTAAAACGCCTTTATTTCGCAATGAACTTAATTGTTTTGCTAATTCAAAATGATAATTGGCATCTTTGGTATAATCTATACTTAACTGTATTACAGGCACATCTGCCTTTGGATATAAGTGTTTTAAAACCGTCCAAGTTCCATGGTCTAATCCCCATTTTTCGTCTAATTCTACTGGTGTAGAATGTAGTAATTGTTTTGTTTCTCTTGCTAATGTAGGATTGCCTTTTGCAGGATATTGTTGCTCGTACAACTCTTGTGGAAAACCACCAAAATCGTGAATGGTTTTTGGTAGTTCCATTGCTGTAACTTTAGTGCCTTTTGTAAACCAATGTGCAGAAATACAGATAATTGCATTGGGTTTAGGTATTGTTTTTGAACTGATTTTAAATCCTTTGGTAAATTCATTTTCTTCAATACCATTCATAGGGCTGCCGTGACCTAAAAACAACACAGGCATTCTTTGAGAAAGCGGAAAAGAATCGGATATTCTTTTTAAATCGTTTAATGAGTTCATACTTAAATGGATGGATGCTAATCCTAATAAATTTAAAAATTGAGAGCGTTTCATTTAGTTAATCTTATTTATTTAATTGCCTTGTTGAGCGTAATTTCTATTTATTAGATTTTAAACTACGCTCAAACAGACAGTATATAAGTTGATTTAGAATTCTAAATCTACAACCAAATCAAATTCATCATAAATGACTTTGTCTTTTAACCCATCAAAAAAACTAGAAGAACCATATTTTATATTATATTTTGTTCTGTCCACTTTTAAAGACGTTGTTGCTTTGTTTCCATAAATAGAAATTTCAAAAGTTACGGGATTTGTTTTTCCCTTAATGGTTAAATCGCTTGTAACTGTATATGAGTTTTTTCCTTTTGATTTCACTTCTGTAAAAATTAATATTGCGGTTGCAAACTTTTCTGTGCCAAAAAAATCGTCTGATTTTAAATGCCCTTCTAACTTACCTTTATATTCGCCAGTTATATCTGTAACAATAATAGTTGTCATATCTATTACAAATTCACCTCCTGTTAATTTTTCTTCTTCAAAAGATAAAGAACCAGATTGTAATGTAATTGTTCCTTCGTGCGAACCTGTTACTTTATAACCTTTCCAAACCACTTTACTACTGTCTGTTTTTATCTCTTTTTTTTCAGTTTCTATAGTTGTAAACGAAAATGTTATTAGGGCAATTACTGCTAACGTTACTGTTTTAATTGTGTTTTTCATTGTTTTTTGTTTTAAATTATTTTGAATAAACTTGAGTTAAAAATTCTGATATTGTTGTAGGTTTTCTTCCTATTATTGATTCAATTGTTGTTCCTGATTTTATAAATTCTTCTTGTTTAAAAGCCTCAGCAAAACCTGCAAACATGCCAATATACTCTATTGGAACTCCTGCTTTTGTTAATGTTTCTATATATTCTTGTTGCGTTGGTGAAATATATTGAATTGGTTTTTTAGTAATTTCTGATATTTGAGTTGCTATATCTCTAATACTTAAGGCATTTTCATTATTAATTTCGTATTCTTTATTCTTATGATCCTCTATTGAAGTAAGGATTTTAGAACCAACTTCTGCCATATCACTACGCGTAACAAAAGTGTTTTTACCTTCTCCTGCTGGTAAATAGGCAATACCTGTTTCTAATAAATTTTCACCCAAAAATATTGGAAGAAAATCTGCATAAATGGTGTGTTTTAAAATGGTGTAATCCATACCAGAGTTTTTCAACCAACTTTCTGTTTTTAAATGAGCATTTGCTACTGCTGCTATTGGCGAAGTCTCGGTTTCGTTTTTACGAATAAAACTTGTGTAAACAATGTGTTTTATTCCTGCTTCTTTTGCGGCGTTTATTACATTTTCGTGCTGTTTTGTTCTATTAGAGATATCGCTACTTGATACAAAATATATGTTATCTATGTTTTTAAATGCTGATATTAGACTGTCGTAATTATTATAGTCACCATTATAAACTGTTACACCTTTATCTTTAAACTCGGTTGCTTTGGTAACATCTCTTACCAATATGGATAATTGACTTGCCGGAAGTTCTTCAAGTAAATTATTTAATACTAATTTCCCTAAATTACCTGTTGCGCCTGTAATTAATATTTTTTCTTTCATTTTTTATAGACTATAAATTTATTTCTACAAAAGTACTTATATTTGCTATACAAAAGTAAGTACTATACTTAATGTAACCACTATGCTTTAGTATAGTTTAAATAAAACAGATGGATACAGCAACTAAAATTGAAGAAGTTAAAAAATGCCCTGTACAATATGTATTAGCACTTAATGATGCATTGAATGTTATAAACGGAAAATGGAAAACACCTATTATTGGAACTTTATTGTTTGGTAAAATGCGTTTTAAAGAGTTAGAACGGAATATTGATAAAATTTCACCAAGAATGTTATCTAAAGAATTAAAAGATTTAGAGGTTAATGGTATTGTAAAACGTACAGTTTATGATACAACTCCTGTTACAGTTGAATATGAATTAACAGAATCTGGAAAAACATTTCAATGCGTTTTAGATATTATGGTAAAATGGGCTGTGGAACATAGAGACCGTACTTTGGGATTAAAAAAATAAAAACGTTTAAAGCACAACCATTTAATCTTCAATTAGTAAAACCAATCCACTAAAATAATCTAATGTTAATTGTGAATTGAACGTTAATTCTGTAGTGTTTTCTGTTTGGTTTAAAGATGTTATGACCTCGTTAATTCCTTGATTATCGTATTTATACGCAGTAATATTTTGAATTCCTCCCCAAATAGTTTCATCCAATATCACTTCATTAATCTGGCTACCTAACTGATTTTGTTCTCTTTCTGGAAATACTATAATAACCTTTTTGTTTTCAATTTCCGATTTGAAAGAATGAAACTCTACATTATTAGTAGCATCAATCGTGGTTGCAAGTTTATTTACATTTGATATTTTTCTGTTTCCTAAAGCATCAAAAAGAAATTGATTAAAGTCGTTTACCGTTGTAGAGGCATCTCCTGTATTCCAACCATAATAATTTACTCTTGCTTCTTTTGCAGAATATTGATTATTAATACTCCATTCTAAACACCTAGAAGTTGCAATGCTACCAATTACACTTCCTGCTCCTCCCAATGCGGCGTTAATACCTACTTCTTCCGAAGACCAAACACCTTTAATTCTTCCTGTTCCAGACCAATTTTTATAGGTTGTAAAAACAGACTCCCACTCTGAAGTTTTGGCTGTACCCATTGTATAATGAATAGTTATAAGATGAATTAAATCAGATACTTTCTTTCCTGTTAATGTTGCTGCATTATTACCAACTATTTCATAATTTAATAAAGTACTTAAAAAAGATTGTGCTGCCAAACTAGTTGCATTTGTTAATGAACCTAAACAAATATTTATTTTACCTGTTTCTCCGTACACATCTGTACTTGCCATCTCAATTGCTTCAATTGTTGGTGCTAAATAATTTTCTACGTAATATGGAATGATAAACGTATCGTAATTATAGCCATTACTATAAGGTTCTCCTTGCCAGTATCTAATTGTTTGGCTATATGAAGGACTAGAAATTTCATTACCAATTTGCCAATAAACTCTTTCTTCAGCATTTGGTATTTGAGTAAGTTTTTTAGATTGAGCATAAACAATCTGTTTCCATTTATAGGCGTTATCTGCTTCAATCATTTGCATCCAGTTTTTTACTCTTGTGGTATCTTTTGCTGAACCCAAACCTCCATCTAACTGCAAAATATCAATATCTAAGTCTAATGATAATAATTCTTGATAACTATTTTCTAATGCAACCACATCTATCTGATAATTAATAGTATCCGAAATAAATAAACCAAATTTGTCTTTTGCGTATTCTCTAGTCCAACCTGCCCAATTTGGCACTGTTCCGTTATTATAATGCCAACCACAATAACTTGTCCAATTATCTACTGAATATTCAATTGGATCTGAAATTTCACTTGTAAAATCATTATCTGACTTAGAACAACCAACGAGTATAAAAGAGATTAGAGAACATAGAAGAATTACTTTGATTTTCATTTTCATTTGGTTTTAGTTATTGTTTAGACCTCACAAAATGAAAAAAGTTTAATTTATAAACTCAAGTTTTAATCTATAATTTTGTTATTCTACTATTAATTTCTGAGTTACATTTTTGCCAGAAGTAAAATCTTTACCAGAAAACAAAACATATTTTGCCTTTGCTTTTATTGAAGAGGTATTTTCTTCGAGTTCAACGAATATACTGTCTAAATAAAGTTTACAATTATTTATAGTTACATAAACTCTAGGTTTTTCATTAGGATTATGGATTAGATAAAATTTTAATTTTGATGATGCCACCAAATGCATTTCAATAAGATTTGGTGCTATTGATTTTGTAACCATACCGTAAGCAAACTGCTTTTGAATTTTATTTAATGGTTTTTTCTCACCACCTTCTGTATATACAATGCGATATTCATTAATTGGGTTCTCTAAACTTATAGAATCTCCTTTCATTTTTGCATCATAGACATAAGTATTATGGTTTTTACTATGCTGAATATAAAACAACCTAGTTGATGTTTCCTCGGGAACAGGATATTTTTCTTGGGAAAAGATGGTTGTACAAATAGACATACAAATGAAAAAAGAAAAGATTGGTTTCATAAAGAAATCTTATGTATTTAATATTTGAAGGTAACCATTTTTAGTGACTCCTTATAGATGTGCAAAATTGTTTTTATCTTCTACTTTATAGTTAAAAAACTATAATTTACTATACAGCAACTACACCTGCACTATCTGAAATAGATTCAATTGTTGCTTTTCTTACACTATGATTGTAACCTTTTATCGACTCACCTTTGATAAGTTTTCTAATTAATATTATTCGTCTATAATGTGTTTTTTCAAAACGTAACATTAACGTATATATTATTAATAACATACTCGCAATAATGGTGTAGCCATACAATGCTTTTGATGCTGTTAAAACTGCTTGTAATCGTGAACGTCCATATACTGCCAATCCGCCACCTCTATATGGTGATAGGCTTACTGCATCTAGATGATGTGCAATGTTTTCTAAACCTTGTAATTGTAATTTGTAAAAAATCCAACTATAAATTGCTCCTGCAAAAGCAACACTTACCATAGAACGTATTACAATTGCCAAGGATGCTACTGCTAATGTTTCTGCCATATCAAAACCATCCAAGGCATAAAACCAAATGCTTATAAAAAGGATTACCATTCCCATTCCTCGTAATATAGAGGGAACAATTAAATAATAAACGTCCACATTTGGACTGATTAAAAAATACATCATTACAAAATGTAAGGTGTAGAATACCATTCCAGAAATAATTAAAAATTTGGTTGGCAAACGTTTGGCATACCATTTTCGAGCATAAATAGCACCAATTACAAGACCTGGAACCATTGCGTAATTTAGTAAGTTATTGGTGAGTGAATCCAAACCTAAAATTCCAACGGTAAAGGTGTTTTGAATGGTTGCAGAGGCCAATAACATTCCCAAACCCATTAGTAAAGTAACGCCTTGAATAAAGTTTTTCTTTTTAAATATAGTCAATGGTACAAACGGTCGTTTTACGCCTTTTTGTCTCCAAAGTAAAAGTGCAAAAGTGATAATAAATCCAACGCTTGCTCCTTGTATATATGGCGAATTAAACCAATCTTGTTGTTTTGCAAATACGAGTACATACGTCAATAAAAAGAACGAAGTCACAAACAAAAGCATACTCAACAAATCGATTTGATATAATGGCAACTTTCTTGAAAAACGTAAATTGTGCATAAAGATTACAGATACTAATACGAGTATTAACATAATAACTGCCATTACTAAATAGACAGATTCCCATTCTAAGTTGTAGGCAATTTTTGCAAACAAATAAGTACTTAATTGAGCCGTTGTAATACTTAATGGATAAAATATGGTGTAAAATTTTGTACGATCACCATCTGGACTAAGTATATGTAACAATGGAAGTACAAATTCTATAATGGCAATAATCTTAAAAAAACCAATAACAAAATTTGAAAATATAATAACATAAGGACTATCTGTAGTTGCAATTACTACTGAACATAAAGCAATGGTGGATAAACTGGTTATCATTAACTCCTTACTTCTAAAACGCATTTTAAAGCGTAATAAAAGTGGTAATGCTGTTCCCATTCCTATAAAAGATGCGTAGTTGGCAAAAGACAAGTATTCAGAATACATTGCCAAATCGCTCATCATTTCCCTAAAATTGGCGGTATAGATTCCGCCAACTATTAAAATAGGAAATAAATATGCTAAAATAAGTAATAGCATTACAGGTTTTGGTACCCAATCTTTAAAAAGTCCTTTGTTGTACATACAATTAATCTACAGTAACCTCTACATTCATTCCTACACGTAATAACTTTAAATCTTCTGCTTTATTTTCTTCTGAAAAATCAATACGAACAGGAATACGTTGCTGTACTTTTACAAAATTCCCTGTGGAATTATCTACTGGAATCGTAGATAATTTAGAACCTGTTGCTGCCGAAATTGAAGTAACAACACCAATAAATTCCTTTCCTCCAAGTGCATCTACTTCAATAGTCAGTTTTTTACCAACAGTAATATCTTCCATTTGTGTTTCGCGATAGTTGGCTACAATCCATTTTTTATCGTCTGTTACAATACTTGCAACTTGCTGACTAGGATTTAACAATTGCCCTTCATTTACTTTGCGTCTTCCTATATAACCATCATAAGGTGCAGTAATTACAGTATATGATAAATTTAGTTTTGCTAATTCTAAAGCGGCTTCTGCTTGTTTTATTCCTGCTTGACTCATTTCTATTCTGCCATCCATTTCACGAAGTGAGTAATTAACAGATTTGCGTTGCCCTAACAAAGCATTGTATTGTGCTTTGGCAGCATCATGCTTTGTTTTCATACCATCGTATTGTTGTTGTGTTACTGCTTCATCTTTCAAAAGATTTTCAAACCGTTTTAGGTTTTGCTCTGCATTCCATAAATTAGATTTTGCTCCAGCAATATTGGCTTCTATTATAGATGTGTTGTTAGAAATAGTATTTACTGAAGATTTTGCAGTTTTTTCGCCTGCTAAAGCACTTAAATAAGCCGCTTCTGCTTGCGTTTCTTTCGATTTTATCTCACTATCGTCCAAAATAACAAGAGTATCTCCTTTTTTTACTTTTTGATTTTCTTCAAATCGAATTTCTTTGATATATGCTGAAACTCTTGTGTTTATAGGGTTTATATATGCTTCTACTTGTGCATCGTTGGTAAAGTTTTTATCGCCAATATGAAAGTAGTGTCTTACCACTAAAAACAAAGCAACAAGTGCTGCAATAAAAACAAGTATGTTGGTTATTAAGACTAGCGTTTTGTTTTTGCTGGCTTTTTTTTCTGTTTGCGTGTTATTATCTGACATTTATGTTTTTCTTTATAATGATTATAAGTTTCCTGTAGTTTTCAATAAATTATAGTAACTATAAATAATACTAATTTCTGAATTTATATATTGAAGTTCGGCTTCTAATTTTGAATTACTAGCATCTAACATTTCGGTAATTAATGCTAATTGGTTTAAGTATTTTTTTTCGGTAATTCGGTAATTTTCTTCTGCCAAACGTTTGCTTTCTAAATAGGTGTCTTTTTGTGAAATAGTCTCATTATATTTTAAATAAGCCGCTTTTGTTGCTACTTGTAAATTTTGTTGTGTTAGGGTTTTTACTTCTGAAATTTGCTCTATTTTAAGTTTATCTAACGACTCCTTTTTAGATGTTTTGTAAAGCGATTCAATATTATAAGTTAGAGAAACACCAACTTGCCAATTGTTATTATATAAATCTTGAATTGGAAAAGAGTTAGTTAAAGGACGTTGCATATTATACGCTGCAAAACCAGCAAGTATAGGCAGTTTATCAGATTTTGTGATATCTAAACTTGTTTGAGCAAGTTCTTTTTGCAAATCAATAGTTTTAATTAATGGATGATTTGTTATGACTTCTTCTTTATAAGTTCCATAATCTTGTAATGCAGTATCTAACTTTAGAATTTTATCATCAGGAATAATTTGCTCATTTTCTGGTAAACCCAATGCAATAGCAAGTTGAGTGTTTAAGATGGCAATGTTATTATCTATTGTAACAATAGCCTGATTTAGTGACGCTAGTAACAAATCACCACGTATAATCTCATTACGTGTAACCATACCTTGTTTATAAAAACTTGTGACATTATCAATACGTTTTTGTGCCAGTTTTATATTTTCTACAAATACTTGTTTCTGATTGTATAGTTTGTATAAATTTAAATAGTTAGAAATCACTAAAAATTTAACACCAATAACATCGTTTTCTACATTTAAACTGGCTAATTGCTCTTGTAAAGAGCCAATTTTTACTGTATTATTTATAGCATTTCCTTTATATATAAGTTGTTGGGCTTGTAACGAAAATGTATTACCAAAATGTGGCATGTCTACCGTTGTTACTTTTGAAAAATCGGTATCTAATAAAACTACATCACCAAGATACATTGCTTTTGCATTAAACGAAATATCTGGTAATTGGTATTGTTTGTAAACTTCGGTTTGTTGTACTGCAACAGCAACAGACTGTTTTGAAACTTTTAGTTTTTGATTGTTGTCTAAAGCCAATTGTACAATTTCATCAATTGTATATTTTTTTGAAACAACTTCTTGAGAAAATCCAAACTTAAAGAACAATACAAGTACTAAACCTAGCACATATTTTATAGGACGCATTTTTTACACATTTATAATATGATGCAAATTTATACGTATTTAAAGCATCTTAAAATGGTAAAAAGGTTTAAATAGATGTGTAAATGTAATCTTTTTTGTTTTTTGTTTTAAATTCGGTTGGATTTAAGCCTGTATGCTTTTTAAAGAAGTTACTAAAATAATATGGGTCGTTAAAATTGAGTTCAAAAGCAATTTCAGAAATCATTTTATTTGATGAAGCCAATAGTACCTTAGATTCTGCAATGATATATTGGTGAATTACTTGATTTGCAGTTTTACCAGTAATGTTCTTTATTGTTACTGATAAATGGCGTGTGGTAACCATCAATTTTTGGGCGTAAAACGAAACTTCACGTTCCTTTTTGTAATGTTTTGAAAGCAGATTTAAAAAATCGAAAACCAATTCTTGTTTTCGGGTCATTACACCTTTGGTTGTAAAATCGTGGTATGTATTAATGGCATCAAGCGCAGTATATAGAACAACTGACAATAAATTTAAAAGTATAGTGGTATTAAACTTACTTTTTGATTTGATGAGATTTAACTGTAATACTTCGGATAACTTCCATAATTCTGAAACAATAGTTTCAGGAATTTCAAATTGATTGGAATAGTTAGAAAGCAAAAATTGGTAGACATCCAATCTATTAAACTCAAAGGACAATTTTGAAAACAGTTCAACGTCGAGCGCAATAATATTGATTTCGATATCTGGACTTATGGCAATTAACTCGAAAAACCCATTTGCGAATGAAAAATAGATATCATTTTTAGCAAGTGTTATTGTTTCAAACGATTTTGTAAAAGTAATCGTTCCTTTTTTTACAACGAATATTGATGTTTTTGTAGAAGGATAGGATTTGCCTATTTCAATATAATTGAGTAGACGCTTTTCGGTTATTACTTTTATTTGTTCGTTAATGATATTACGCATTTATATGTAGTTGTAGGTCCAAAATAATGATTTTCATCTAAATTCTTTGTCTCAAAGTGTTTAAAACGAATCTTTTAAGTTTAAATTTATTATCAAGCAGGAACGCTATTATTTTTATAACTTATTGAATATTTTATATAAACTAATCAAGTATAAAAATAATACTATTTTAAAAACATTAGAGGTGAATCTACATAGGAATTTGAATGTCAAATTTAGCATCAATTTTTCTCTTCAAAACCTTCATATCTTCACTTACTTTTCTTTCGATAACTTTTGCATAAATTTGAGTTGTAGCAATTTTAGTATGACCAAGTAATTTAGAAACAGTTTCTATTGGAACGCCATTGCTTAAAGTAATAGTTGTGGCGAATGTATGACGTGCCATGTGAAATGTGAGGTTCTTTTTTATGTCGCAAACAAAAGCAACATCTTTTAAATATGCATTCAATTTTTCATTAGTGATTTTTGGGAAAAGTGTGCCAGAAACTACTGTCATTGGATGGTTTTCATATTTACTTACTAATTCTTGAGCTTTACCCAATAATGGAATCTTAATTTTTATCTTAGTTTTTTGTCTGTGAGTAAATATCCAATTGCTTCCATCTATACCAAGTAGAATATTATTCTCAGTCAAGTTCATAATGTCTATGTAGCTGATTCCCGTGTAACAACTGAACACAAATAAATCCCTAACACGCTCCAATCTCTCTTGCTGAAATTCTTGTAATTCCATAGTTGTCAATTCATTTTCTGAAAGAAACCCTCTTTCTCTTTTTTCGTAGACAGGTTTCCACCTTACAAAAGGATCTTTATCAATCCATTCCATATGATAGGCAAGTGTTACTATTTTGCGTAATCGCTGAATATGCTTCATTATGGTATTATTACTCATTCCTCTTGGATGACCAGCTGGCCAATAATCTGCTAAATAACTTTCAAAATCACATAAAAATTTAAAGTCCAATTGTTTTAAATAGATATCGGTTGTTTTTTTGTTTTTTTCCAGGAACTTAATTATATAATTTTCTGTAATGCTAAAGTTCCTTATTGATCCCTTTGCAAGTGTGTTTTCGATTTTCTTACTATGATATTTTATCAAATCTTGAATTGACTTGGTATTTTCATCTTCACCATTATAATTGGCTTTTATCAATTGAGCAGTAATAAATTCTCCTTTATATTTTAAATCTTGATAGGTCTGAAAGAGTTTTGAATAAGTCTGGTCTAAATAGTTATTAATCTGTTTAGCTGAGGTTGTATTACCTTTTACTCGTTTTTTAGCAACATCCCATAAGTTAATATTAACCTTTCGTTTTAGACTAATATTGACACGTTTACGGTCAACTGTTACTCTTGCATAGATTTCAGCTTCATTGTTTTTTGCGCGTGATGCGTTTATCCAAAATAGGATAGAAAATGTTTTAGATGTCTTCATAGTTGTACGTCTTTAAGTGTTAAACTTGTTTAAGACGAAAGTCAAATCAACTATGCTTTGTGTTTTCGGTTGCGGTCAACATTGTTGACCGCAGTACAAATGTGTTAACCGAATAGGTGTCATTTTATATCAAATTGATTGATTTTCTATGACTGCCTAAAAACGACAAAAGCTTGCAAAATCATAGATTTTACAAGCTTTTTATACTCTTTGTGAGTTTTTTCGTGACCTCGACTGGATTCAAACCAGTAACCTCTTGAGCCGTAATCAAGTGCGCTATTCAGTTGCGCCACGAGGCCTTAAATCGGGTGCAAATATAATATCATTTTTATTAATAAGGAAATCTATATTGATTTTTTATTCGTTTATTTTTCCTTTATAACTTTCTACGATCATTTTTGCTTTTTCTATATCAGTATCTAAGACATGAACTTCAACAGAATCCATCTGTTCTCCAAAACCTCCTAACCTAGCAGATTCGAATTTATCTTTAATAATGTAGCTAATATCATCTTGATCTAGCAAGTTTTTTAAACCGTTTACTATAATATTAGATCCTGTAAATAACTTTGTGTGTTCTGTTTTCATAATTTTATAGTTTAATTAAGTGAGTTTATAGTTACGAAAGCTCTCCAACCAATAATTGCTAATTGAAATTTAGTGGCTTTTGTTATGTCTAACTTTTGTTTTGTAAAAGAAGGTAATAAGGCTTTATTAATTTTTGCCAAGATTTTAAAAATCTTAATTTTCATTCTTATTTAAATTGATATTCAAATTTAATGAAAATAAACAACAAATCAGCTTAATAAAAAGTTGTTATCAAAAGTACCTTAAGAGAAAATAGCAAATATAATATCAGCAATAAATTTCATAATTTTTAGCATTAAAATAATCATAATTAGTAGTTTTAAAGGTTGGTAAATAGGGTTCATTTCACAATTGTTTTATCAATATATAAGGTTTAAACGCTATCTGTCAAGCTTAAAAAATAAAATCATTTAATTTGTTTTTACATCTGTAATCATAAAAACCACAATAGTTAAAATATAAAACAACATAACTACAAACAAGTATAAAAATGAAACTATATTCGACATTAAATACAACATACTATTAGGAAGCAAAGGATAAATTTTCACAATTTTAAGAAAGTAAAGAGAAAGTAATCTTTTAAAACCGCCAAAAAAGGCTTTTAATTTTTTCACCTTTTCATAAAGCTCTAAAAATGTATCTTCGCAGAAAATTAAAATAAATGAATTTTTTACTAATAATTGGTGGTTTAGTTTTATTGATTTTAGGAGGAAACTGGCTGCTAAAATCTGCTGTTGCTTTATCTTTAAAATTAGAAATTCCAAAAATTATTATCGGAATGACCGTTGTTTCATTTGCAACGTCTGCTCCAGAACTTATTGTAAGTATAAATGCAGCGTTAATCGGTAAATCTGATTTAGCATTAGGAAACGTAATTGGTTCTAATATTGCCAATTTAGGGTTAGTTTTAGGGATTACCCTTTTGTTTGGAACTATGGAAGTGCAAAAAAGTTTCTATAAAACAGATTGGCCAGTAATGATGATTGCCTCTGGATTATTATACTTTTTTTTAATTGGAGATCATGTAATTGTACAATATGAAGGCATTATTTTATTTTCATTTTTAATTATCTTTTTAATATTTCTTTTGCGTTTTCAAAAAACGGCTGTTCTAGACGAATTACCAGAAGATGATGAGCCTTTGCCTTTATATAAAATTGTTTTATTTTTTGTTTTAGGTGGTTTAGGACTTTGGGGAGGATCAGAATTATTAATAAAAGGCGCAACAACTTTAGCAACAGAATTTGGTGTAACAGATCGTGTGATTGCCGTAACAGTTGTTTCTATTGGCACAAGTATCCCAGAATTAGCAGCTTCTATAATTGCAGTCGTTAAAAAAGAAAAAGCCATTTCTCTTGGTAATTTAATTGGCTCTAACATCTTTAATATTTTAGCCGTTTTAGGTATTACATCAATCATAACACCTATTACGCTTGTTGATGACAGACTCCTAACAAGCGATATTTTTTGGATGTTAGGTATTTCATTCATCATTCTTCCTTTAGTATTTATACCAAAAGGCTATAGATTAAACTGGAAAGATGGTATTCTTTTACTCGCTGCTTATTGCATTTTTGTCTATTTAACTATTTAAACCGTTTCCTCTTTTTTAAGGAGTATCATCAACCAAAACAGAATTGCAACACCAATTAACCCAAAAATTGTTAGGAAATTCAGGGTAAATTCGAAACCAAATTTTGCTACTAAATGCATTCCAGAATTGTGGCTAAAAATATGCGACAACGAAAATGCAATTGCATACAATGCCATATATTCTCCTTGATTTCCTTTTTTAGCTCTTTGAACTGCAAATGCATTCGAAAACGGAAAAGCAATCATCTCTCCTACTGTCATAAATAACATACCAACAATTAAAATACCAATCCAAGACGTTGTATTTAAAACAACAAAACTAACAGCAACTAGAAATAAACCGATTAAAACTAATTTAATTTTTGAATTCTTCGGATTTTCTAACCAATTAATCAAAGGCATTTCAAACAAGAAAATAAAAAATCCGTTAAAACCCATTAACAAACCAATTTCTAATTCTGATAAAAAACGAACATCTTTATAATACAAAGGCATGGTAGAAAAATATTGTAAAAACACAAATCCGAAGATAAACATCGCCACAAAAAATACCCAAAAAGCTTTGTCTTTATAAGCAGAAATAGGATTTTGTACTTTTACTTCATCTTGTACT
>TARA_R110001606_G_scaffold350041_3_pt1 | contig 14625 bp, 18 predicted proteins | sample TARA_R110001606 | Tara Oceans TARA_R110001606 (sample SAMEA4398315) | marine metagenome | biome: Polar Biome; feature: [SRF] surface water layer (ENVO:00010504); material: water (ENVO:00002006), including particulate matter (ENVO:01000060) such as... | depth 5 m | reverse complement strand
ATTGATCTATACGCGATCATCCGGTAAACTCCACTTCACTACAACACCTGTCGATCCTAGTTCAGCCCCATCAAAAACACATCATCTTCAACCCTCGTGAGGTCTGTGTCTCTGCAAAAACACCTTATTGCAGTAAGGCGTAATGTGCTTTTGGTGGAGCTGTCGGGTACTGCCCCCGAGTCCAGCATGTTTTCACGTTGCTTCAACGTTTACAATATTATTTATATAATATACTAGTAACAGACGCTTGTCAACAGTTATTTAATCATAACCTAAAACGGCAACTTTAGACATCTCTGCAATGCGTAATTCTGTTACACGATCTTCATATGCTTGCTCAAAACCTTCTTCGTGAAGATAGTTTTCTATATTACCCCAGAGTCTTTTGAAGTAAGAGTCGTATAGTCTTTCAACAGTATTATCGTTTTCAGAAATATCTATTAATTGACCTTTAATCATCCAGTTAAATCGGTTGGCATCTTTACGTACTTGTGGTGAGCACATTGTGGGACCTCCTTCATATTAGCGCATGATTTATTTATGAAGTATGTTACCGGCAATAGCGAACTGTTACCGGTAACACTTGTAACAAGTTGTTACAGTCCGTTGGGAACGATAACATAATGGATCATAAGTACTAGAGCAACCGAAGCGCCTAGACCAATCATCATTTTCATAAAGTCTCTTCCAACTAATGGGAATACACTCTTGAACTTCATCTTGCCAGTAAACGATGCAATAGCAAGTTCACGTCCTGCAAGCATACCAACAAATACCCACGTTGTTGACATTGGAATGTCATTAAGTTCTTTGAAGAAGTATAGACACAACCAGTAGAATAAGTCAATCAATGTTGCAGATCTTACATATCTTGTATTGTGTTTCTCTAATACAATTTCTTGTATCTTACCTCCACGTTCTCTAAACATAAAGAACAATCCAATCACGAATACACCACTTACCATAATCATTAGATCTACTGGTACTTGTCTCGGAAGGAACACTGCAATGTTAGCCATATCGTGAGACAACCAAGTCCACCATAAACCACCTGTTGCAAACCACTGAGCAATTCGCCAATAGTTTTTATGTTCTTCTTTAACTGGTGCTGCTTCATCGAGTGTTCTACTTATAACATACCATGCTCCGTAAGCAAACAAAGCTGCAATACCGTATCCCATAATAGATTTCATTAGCATTTTTTCCAACACGAAGGTTGAAGCAAACACAGATAATACTAAAAATGATGTTGAAACAGGTACACCAAAACGTGTTAATACAACTAGTATGCCTGGTGCAGCTGCATGATACCATTGTACTTCTTGCCACGGAATTTTGTTTAATCTACCGTATGATATATCACCACCATTTACAACCCATCCATACCAAAGAGTTGCTAATAGTACTGCTGATGCAGCAATCCATAATGTTTTATAATTATATCTCTCATTGTTTGATGCCATCCAAGTACCGAGAGTCTGTACTGAATCGTTAGCAATAACTGCATATGCAGCAAATAGGAACCCGACAAGGCTCCATAAAGTTAACATTTCCATTTAATCTTCCTTTCTTTATTGGTGCTTTTACCACACCGTTTAAGTAAATAAAAAGAGCTGGCTTTGACCACCAACTCTCCTTTATTTATTTAGTCATCGTCGCCTATCCAAAGATTTATTATGATTAGGTTACCATCTTTCTTTTTTACAACATGATCAATTTTAAGCTCACGTAGTGCTTTTCTCAAAGCTATCATTTTAGGCTTTTCTTCAGTTTCAGATATCATTTACAAAGCTTTCTTTAAATCACCGTGGTTACCTTCATGGCTTGGAGCAACCCAGCCGTCTGGTTTCATTAAATCTGGCAACCCAAACGGATTCGGACGGCCTTCTTTAACGCCAACAGATTTTTCCATATTAGCGTTATAAACTTTTTGCCAAGCAGCAGTAGCATCAACACCAAAGACATCGAGAGTCCCAATAGCAAAAACGCACATGTCGATAAGACCATCAACAATTTCTTCAGGGTCTCGAGCTTCGATTGCATCCATTGTTTCATCTAGTTCTTCCTTACACATTGAAAGTCGGAAACGCAAATACTTATCCATCAAGTCTTTGTTGTCTTTATTGGCTTCAAACCAATCTTTTACACCAAACTTGTGGTGCATCTCGTTAATGTCTTTAGACCAGTTATAGCTCATAGTTTACTCCTATTTCATTTAATTAATTATAATACAGTATTGTAAGAATGTCAACAATTAATCTTCAATTCTTCGTTCCCATTTTGCAGCTCGATCCACCCCACGGGCAGCAAGTTGGTCTCTAACATTTAACTTTTCCAACTTTAGTTTTTTAACAAACTCTTCAGGTGCTTTTTCAGCTTCAGCAGCTTCAATTAGTGCATGAAGCTTTTCGTGCCGTGCTGATAGTGCTTCTAGTTCTTCAATATTCATTTTGTACTCCTATACAAAGAAATCATCTAGTGTTGCAATTTTTACTGCAGACCAACCGACTGCTTCTAGGATAGCTTCTAGAGGCGATAGGAATACTTTTTCAAATTGCTTTTCGTAGTCAATATAATCGTGTAAACCAAATTCTTTAGGAAGAACACCTGGAAACGAGATGATGTTTTCTTTAATCGGGTTTGGTGTTTTTAGATAGCAGAATTTGATCTTGTCGCCGCCTTGTACTGATGTAAACTTTTTAGATAAACCGTTTTCATTTAGATAGTGGTTATATAGAATACAGCCACGAACGTGCATTGGACAACCCTTCTTATACATGTTACCGTTACCGCGTTCACGATACTTATCAATGTTGTCAGTACCGGAATTGCGACCAATATCTTCGGGAGGAAGCTTATAGAATTCTTGTCTGAAGTCTTCGATAAACTTTTGAACTGCAGCTTCATCGCCATTCATAATAACTGAGAACGATTGCTTTAGTTTGTTACGACATACTTCTGGTGTAGAAGATCGTACAGACTCAAGGCCTGTTACAGAAATCTTTGGTTCTTCGTAGTGAACACCTTCTGAGTTGAGAGTATTCATAATGTAACGCTTCTTAGCAATGAATACAGATTTATCAGTAATCTTTTCTCGTTTCATTACCATCGCTTGACGATAAGAACCCATCTTAGCTGCAAGTTCGATATAACCATTTTCGATTACTTCTTCGATTTTAGAAGAACAAACCTTATCAAGGAACTCTTCGCCTTGCTTGCGGCCTATATCTGTTGTACCGAAAGATGCTTTAACTAGTGGACCAAAGTCAACGTAGATTGAATCGGTATCGATATAAACAATATAATCTTTGTCTTTAGTTTTTAAGATCTTATTGAGGTAAGTGTTAACTGAGTTTTCAGCGTATCGAATAGATAACTGGCCTGATGTTGTAATAGCTTCAGCCATATCGTTAATATAGTACAAGAAGTAAATATTAGCAGTTGCACCGTATAGAGAGTTCATAGCAATCTTGATAGCCATTTGCTGGTTATGTAGATTGTTTGCTTCACGTTTAAGAGCAGCTTTATGAGTAGGATCAGTAGCATTCTCAAGTTCTTGTTCTACACCAAGCATCTTCTTCTTGATTACAGAACGGTTGCCATAGTATTCATCAATGATTTCAGGAATTACACCTTTGAATTCATTTGTAAAACATGCACCGTTTGCACCAACTGATACAGACTTATCATTGTTTTGATATTCACCTTTGAGTACCATATCTTGAGATACGTATTCGCGACGATCACTGACATAAGTTTCTGGTGACATATTATATTGCAACATTAAGTGCGGATATAGAGAGTTAAGATCGAATGATACAATCCAAGGATGCATACCAACCTTTGGAGTCTTAACATAACCACCTACAAGTTCACCAGCTCGAGCACCAGGACCACCTTTAAGTGGTGGGACACGACCTTCTTCGATAAGTTTACGATATAGAGTTGTTTCCCATATGCCAACTGTACCGAATGCATCATTAAAGTTTACACCGCCGCCATAAGCAACAGTCATAACTAGAGATAACAAACCAGTTTCATCTTCAAAGCGCTGAATAAGCCACGTGTCTTTAAGGTTATAATCGAGATATAGTTGTGGGTTTTGTTCGTACAATTCAGTAAGTGTACCATACTCTGAGTAATCGAGTTTCTTTTCACCGAGTACTACATTAGCAATATGATCCAACTTCCATGATTCTTGCGGGCCATACTTATAACCAAACTTCTTGAATGCATCCATATAATCGACTACAGCAACACCAGATATTTCATATGTTTGCTGCATCTTGCCAAAGAATTCACGACCTGTTTGACGAATAGAGCGCCAAGGAGAAAGATCTCGTGCAAACTCTTCGCCGAATAGACGAGACATGCGTGTTATAATATATTGAATATCGAAGTAAGCTACGTTCCAGCCGGTTACAATATCGGGATAGTCATTACACCACAACTGCCTGAACCTACGAAGCAATGCTTCTTCAGTATCAAACTTCATAAAGTGAATGTTATCTGGATCAATATCAAGTAACGTTTGTGATTTGTCGTAGTCTTTACGGCCGAGTAGATGGTAATCATCAGACCTTGAAGACTTATAAGCGATAGAGGTAATTTCTTTATCAGCAGAATTCATATCAGGATAGCCGTCAGCAATATCAACCTCGATATCGAAAGAAACAATGTTTACTTTAGAAACATCGTAATTGACTTTGCCTGGATATTTTTGTTGAATGAACTGTGCTACGTAATTAGTGGAACCACCAATTTCAAAGCCGTGAACATCTTTATACTGTTCAATCCAATCTTTAGCCTCTCGCATAGTATCCATAACAACAGAAGTCATAGGACGACCAGTTGTAAGAGAGGTGTGTTGGCTGGTACCAGATTTATCGCCACCGACAAATAATGTAGGTGAGAACTTTACTTTACGTTCAAATCGCTTGTTATTTTCATAACCGCGCCATAGTATGTTGTTGCCGTATCGCTCGACGGATGTGTAAAAGCTAGACATGATAATCCTTGTAATTCAATATAATTCATTATATAACAGTTTCTGCGATATGTACACAGTTATTTTCGTGTATCTATATCTGATTCGATTCCACCCTGATTGTTGTCTTTTGCAATCAGTAGAGCCATTGACTGTATATCTGCTAAGATATTTTGGCAAGTAGTCTCATCAAAGTCTGGACGTTCATTTCTTTTACGATGTAGCTGCATAGCTTTATCATGCATTACATTTATTCGTTCTATAAGTTGCTCTACTGAATGGTTCATTAGAATATTCCTACGCTGCTATTTGTGAGAAGTTTTTAATCTTATCAAACTTGACGTGGGACATAAACTTGTCACCAAACTGATGGCCACGGTGTGAGATAACAAAAATGTTATCGTCAGAGTTAAGATTGTGTAATGTATCAATTAACATTTCGATACCAACACCATCAAGTGCACCATCTAAAGTTTCGTCTAAGATCAAGAGGTTTGTTGAGACTGAGTTACGTAGCTTAGCAACTGCTCGCCAAGACAACATAATAGCCAATGTGATACGTAGCTTCTCACCTTCTGAGAATGAAGCATAAGAAAATGCATCACGGAAACGAGACTTAATTACTTCGTTAAAGTTTTCATCAAGTCTAAAGTCTACAAACAAATCAAATGCTTGAAGATACTTATTAATCAACTTATTCATTACAGGAACATATTGTTTAATGATCTTGGCTTTGATACCACCATCTTTAAGCATTTGTGCTGTAACACTATTTACTTCTTTTTCTGTAAATAGTTCTGTTTGACGAGCATTGATTTCGTTTAGAGTGTTACTATATTCTAAGAGCTTAGTCATATCAACTGCTTCAGCTTCTTCTTCAGCAGTATCTAATTCATTCTTATATGAAACTAAAGCATTCTTAGCAACCTTAATTGTTGCACGTTGATCACCAATACCAAGGTTAATAGTACGCATTTTATCTTCAAGTTTTGAGATATCACTAAGACGATCATCGTACTCTTTAGCTTTTACAGCCAGTTTCTCAAGCCCAGACATCAACTCAGTTACTTTAATATCTTTATCTGATATGATGCCGGCTTTGAAAGCTTGCTCAATACCTTGCTTACACGTAGGACAATCATCGTGATCTTTATAGAAAGATAACTCTTTTTGATGTGAACGCATTTGGCTTTCGATATCACGACGTAATGACTTAGCTTTTTCTGACTTCTTTTGCATATCAGGTTTATCTATAATACCATCTAATACGATCTGAAGTTCATCATTCTGTGTCTCGATAATAGCTTTAGCATTCTCAATATCTTTAAGGTGAGCACCCATCTTATCACGAATCTTTTCAGCTTCAACTTCTTTCATCTCACGAATAGAGTCATTATGATCTTTAGCTGATTCGATACGAGTTTCAACCATATCTTTTTGGTATCCGTTCTCTTTTATGCTTTCTTTATTAGAACTCACAATATCTTTCAATAACGTATTCATTGTACTAAAGACTTGAATATCAAGAAGATCTTCGATAATTTCACGACGACCGTGTGCTGGTAACTCCATAAAAGGAACGTATGTAGCACTACCAAGGATAACAATCTGTGTAAATGATTTATAGTTAAGCTTAAGAATATTTTGTTCTAAGTAAGATTGATAATCTCTAACTGCAGCATCTTGATCAATCAGCACATCATTAAGAGCAATCTCAAAGAAGTTTGGCTTTATTCCACGTCTAATCTTGTAGTTCTTAGAACCAATATTAAACTCAATTTCAGTAACAAGTTCTTTCTGATTAATAGAATTAACAAGCTGTGGCTTTGTAATTTTACGGAATGGTTTGCCATATAGAGCAAAAGTTATTGCATCGAGTAGTGTAGATTTACCACTACCATTTGAACCACTAATTAAAGTAGTCTTGCTTTTATCTAAAAGGATTTCAGTCCAAGCATTGCCTGATGATAAAACATTCTTATAACGTATTTTCTTAAAATGAATCTTCATTATATATTCTGTGCCTCTACATAAAGTTCGTCAATTAATCGCTTAATTTGTATCTTATCAACCTTTGTTTCTAAAGAGTTAATATAGTCGTGCAAGATGTCTTTTGTATCTTTAGTTTCATCTAGCATTTCATCAAGACCTTCAGACTCTAAACTAAGAGAATCTTCAATAGCTTTAACATCAGCTGCACCAGCGTCAGTCAACTTATTTAGGAACAAGTCATAGATGTATGGATTGGTTCTGTTCTTAACAATAACTTTGATAAAGGTATCTTTAAGAGCACTTACATCTAGGTTAGCAATATCTTCGATAGTCATATCAGCATCATCATATTCAATTTTATGAAAGATAACGTTAGGATTTAAAATCCATTCTAACTCACGGGTTTCTGTATCTAAGACACGGAAGCCACGTTTGCCCTGATGATCTGACCAAGTCATTTCGTAAGGAGAACCAAGATATGAAATATTATTATATGTAGATGGATGGTGGAAGTGACCTGAGTACACAGCTTCAAAGTTTGTAAATACATCTCTTGTTAAACCGTGATCACACAAATGACCCTTATCCATTTCAAAGCCTTGAATAGAAAAGTGACCCATACACATATCAGCATCAGACTCACGAATATCTTTCATCATATCTTTATAGTTACTATTATTAATCCAAGGAACCATCAAGAATTTTGTAGATCCAAGAGTAAGTTCTGCACATTTATCTTCGTAAATATTAAAATTGTTATACTCACGTAACAGCAAATTCATAGAGTTTACTTCATTCGTGTTTGTATAATATGTTGTATGATTACCTACTAGTGCATGATATTCAATACCGCGATTAGCGATTTGATCAAAGAAGAACTTCTTACCACGCTCTAGTGATACATAGTTGATAAACTTGCGACGATCGAAAGTATCACCAAGATCAAATATGATTTTAATATCATGTTCATCAATATAAGGAAAGAACACCTCTGAGAAGAAACGTTCTTGATGATCTAAAAATAACTTAGAATCACCGCGAACACCGATATGCATATCTGTTACAATTGCTATTTTCAAGATTTTATCCTATTTTGTTTTTGGGTCTGCATCTTTTTCTGCATCTACTGCAGCACTAGCGTCTTTTTCAACTTTGTCAGCTTTTTTCTTAGCTTTATCTCTTGCTAATTTATCTTCAAAGTCTTCAATAAAATCATTCATATAATCTGCTGCTGTACTAAGATGGATATTAAGATCTTCGCCAGCAGAGTATGTACCACCAGTAGTAATCATATGTTGAGAAGACTTGAAACGAATATACATTTGCTTCTTCTCTTTAGCGATTCTACGTAGGAAAGCATACCAGATAATTTGCGTAAAATATGCAAACGGATTCTGAGATTTTTCTTCATTAAAGTTCATTATATATAATAGACAGTTTTCGATGCCGTCTGAGATCATATCTTCTTTATAAGAATATCCAGAGAAATTTGGTTTTGTTGCTAATCTTGTCGCTATCTGAAATATGCAAGTACCTATGTAATCTGGTACTCTTGGTCTTCCTTCACCTGCGTCTTCTGCTTCTCTGCAGAGCTGCTTGTATGCGACCAAAGCGTCAAGAAGGTCCCTGTTATTCACGTAATTGCGAGTGGCTCGTCTTTTTGCCATTGGAAATACCTCCATTGATGTAGTTAAAATCTATTTAAATCTAATATAACATAGTTATGCACAGGTGTCAACCAGTTTGTTGAAATAATTTGAAAATAATTAATTTTAAAATAAGTGAAAATAACAGTTGACAACCTTATCAGGTAGGTGTATAATAGGATTATATCCTTTAAACCATTATAGTCCCAGTCATTATATATCTACTGTGTAGACCTTAAAGCTAAACTGCTGGGTACCATATATCTCAATTCTCTTCTTAAAATGCTGTAAAGTGTAGTTCTCAAATGATCCATGTGTCAAGTCATCGGTAATATCATATAGTGTAGCCTTATCGGCGTCGTTGCCCTTTCTTAGGGCACGACCAATTGATTGCAATACTTTGACTTCAGATTTAGAACCAGAAGCAAATATGATGTTATCAAGCTTTTTCAAGTTCACACCTGTTGAGAATACTCCGTAAGAAGCAAGGATGTTGTGTTGTTTGATGGGATCATTTTCAATGAGATGTCTGATGCGTTCTCGCTCAGTACCTTTGGTAGCGCCATATATAAAGTGCAGTTCTCTGCCTTCTTTTTGAAGCATAGGTTCTAAGATCTTTCCGTGCTTTTCAACAAGATCAAACAAGACTAAATTATTCTGTCCTTCGAGAGACCACAATAAATTTCTAATGAAAATATTTCTTTTGTCATTATTAACTAAGAATTCTCGCTCAGCAGGATAACGTTTCTGAGTCTCTTTAATCTTCTTAAATGCAGTGTAAAAATTCTTACGAGCATCTTTACTGTGTGAGAGAACAATTGCTTTAATATTAAAATCAGCAACAGTACCAGCATCCATAAGATCTTTTGTAGTAACGTGACTACGAACAGAACCAAAGCAACCCTCTAGAACAAGACGGTGTGTTTTACTTTCTTCTGATTTCAAAGTACCGGTAAAGCCGTGACGATAATAACATTCATCAAGACCTTCCATAATTTTTTGAAGTGATTTAGCTTGGAATAAGTGTGCCTCATCTCCAAGCACAACTTTGAATTGGCTTAACCAATCTTTACCAACTTTCATTAGTGACTGCCAAGTTGATATAACTATAGGGGAAGATGTATTTTTATCAACACCACCTTGAATTTTATATATCATAGATGGATCACAACCATAGTCTTCAAAATCACCAGCCATCTGATGCACCAACGAAATAGTTGGAACAATAATCAATGTACGATGTTCGAATGCTCTATAGTAATGTTGTTGTATTAGATAGATAATTAATGATTTGCCTGAAGATGTGGGAGATAATGATAATGATCTGTTATCTCTGATAGCATCTACGACATATTGATTTTGATAATCTCGTGGTGTGAATGGACAATTTACTTCTTTAGCCATCTCATATCCATAATCATCTGGAACAGATTCACCATTCATTAAATGATCTGGAGCATTAAGCTGATAACCACGTTCTTCACAGAATTTTTTAAGGCGAGGAAATAGACCTACATATAGAACTGGTCTCATTGGCTGATATAATCTAATTACACCATCCCACATACGATTCTTATAAGCAGGAGAAAACTGGTATCCTTGCGGCTTAAAAGAAAAGTAGTCTGAGAGTTCCATACGAACACCAGAATCACCTGTCACAAGTAAGTGTACAGCATTCTTTTGTTCTACGTTTAGTACGTCTGGCATATGATCACCTTTATTCATTATCAACTATATACTACTATTTATTAGTATTCGCCATGTTGAAATTTCAGTATGGCAATCATGTTATTGATAATGAAGTTTCTGCTGTGGATAGTTTTTACAATATCCTCTAGGAAATCAGCATTTGCTGTATGAAAATCAATTTTAAGACTCAGACGGATAATATCAGCATCTGCTTGTAAATGCTTATCGAGATCTTGTCTAATGATTTTCTTTTGCTGCGGCTTCCATCCACGATCACGTAGATCTTCTTCAGCCATAGAACCATCAAGCCACTCGCGTTTAGCAAGCTCAAGTTCTTTGTAATCATAACGAAGCTTCTTTACTTTCAAAGCTTCCTTATAATACATGCCGTAATACTTGTTGTGTAAGATGGGAATTTTCTTAGCTTCCCCGCCGAGATTTGATTCGTCGATTTTAACATCTTCAGCCCAGATCTCGCTAATTTGTTCAGTACTCATTATAACTATTCCTCTATTCACGTCACTTTATAATATATTATAACACAGGAATGCGCTAATGTCAAGGCATTTTTTCAAAGCTCATATTTGTATATCTGAAAGTAACATTGACTTCTGGGTATTGAACGTCAGTATTCGTTACGTCTAGAGGAATACCACTGATAGATGTTGGAAAGGCTTCTGTGAAAGTAAATTTAAGATTTCCAATTCTAGCACTATTCTCAATTATGACTGATATATCAGATCTCTCGCCTGCCTTACTAGCTTGTAGGTCAGCTCTTTGTTTGGTATTTTCAGGAGTACCCATTCCTTCCATCCACCTTAAAATCTCTTCATAATTAGACATGTTCTCATCTGCTATAAAGGAGAGGTCAAGATCTGCGTATTCCACGCGATCCGGAGTTTGATAAATACGATGAATAGGGGATTGCTGCTCTGGAGCATTCATACTAAGACTAGGCAAAGTTACCCTTTGTGTAAAAAATTCTACATGAGGGAGCCTATCTATAACGATCTTAAATGAGATCGGTGACAAATAATTTGTAATCATTCTAAATTTCCTATTGACATTATGTTAAGCTTATGGTATATTTATAAATACAACACCCGATCAATGGTAGGAAAGCACATGTCTAACGAAAAACCAATAGGTTATGATGACCCTTTTGATGACTGTACACACTGGCTGGGTAAAATATAATATAAAGGAATATATATAATGATAAAATTTGTAGTAAATAGTTGGGAACTAGTGATGGATCACGATAAAAACCCACTAAGCACCATACCTTCAATGCCAGTACGTCATATGATTATGCAAGTACTTGCTTGGATGTGGGTAATTGTATTCACTATTGCAACAGGTACGTGGGCATATGCTGGTATGAATGTTATTGTGCATACTGTGCTGATTGCGGGGATTGTTTTAACAGTTGCTGTATTTGAAGCTGCAAAACGTAAGCCCAATGTGTTTGGTGCTTATAGTGGCCGAGCAAATGGAGGCGAGCATGAGTAATCCAAACGAACCTTATCACAACAAAGGCGTAGGACTTGCATTCCTTATAATTGCCTTTACAATGGTAGCATTACCAGTTATAATCGGAACATCGATGGGATGGTTTGATTTGTTAGGAATTCTTGGTCTATGAAACCTAATGATAAATTTAAACTTACAGTACGAGACGTTGAACTAGTAGAACGTGCTCTACAAGGTAAAATATCAAGACGAGCAATGAGTGTAGCAATGGATCCTGATAGTGTATATGCTTCAGAGCTCCAAGAAGAGATCGATGAGATGCGAGATCTATTAGGTCGCATCCATCATCAGAAAGTTTGGTACACACCAAAAGATGGTAGATTTCAAGGTGGTGGGTAAAAAAACTTGAAATTAAATGAAAATAACTGTTGACATTAGCGTGTCTATGGTATAGAATGGCTATATAAACTGATGGAGATTAAGCTTTGAGTGAAGATTTTAGAATATTAACCGCACGACAACACGTCAGAGAACGTATTGGAATGTATATGGGTTCAAGCTCTAAAGAAGATATTGAACGTTTTGTTATGGGCGAGTGGAAAACATCTTACTATGTTCCTGCCTTATCTAAAATGGTAGATGAAATTCTTGATAACGCAATTGATGAAGCAATCCGTACTAACTTTAAGTTTGCTAATAAAATTGATGTGTCTGTTAAGAATGGTGTAGTTGTTGTAACAGACAATGGCCGTGGTATTCCACAAGATGAAATCTTTGATGAAGCTTCAGGCGATAAAATACTTCGCCCAGTTGCTGCTTGGACACGAGTTAATGCCGGTACATCGTTCGATGATGAACGAGTAACTATTGGTACTAACGGCGTTGGTTCAGCAGCTACTAACTTCTTATCTTCTAAGTTTGTTGGTAAAACTTGGTGTAAAGGTAAGCGAGTTGAAGTTCGTTGTAAAGATGGTGGTGATTCTATTGATGTACAAGTAAAAACCGGCATTGATGGAAGCGGTACTGAAGTTTCTTTTGTACCAGATTATTCTCTCTTTGAAGTAGAAGATTTAGATGCTCTTGATACTATTGCTCTTGTCGAAGATCGTATGCTCAATCTTCAAATGGCATTCCCTGAAATTGCTTTCTCTTTTAATAAGCGTCGCATCAAGGTAAACGATCTTAAGAAATATGCTAAGTTATTTGTAGGTGAAGAAGGTGAATTCATTATAGAAAAAACTGAGAACCTTTCGTTCTTCTATGCTTCTTCTGAAGATGGCTTCCGTTCTAATTCATTCGTTAATGGTGTTAACACTCGCCAAGGCGGTACATATGTCGACTTCCTTACTAACGGAGTGTTAGACGAACTTGGCACAATGATTAAACGTAAGCATAAGATTGAAGTTGCTAAGTCGACTATTAAGAATGGTCTTACTTTTGTAATGTTTGCGAGAAACTTTACCAATCCAAAATTTGATTCACAAACAAAAGAACGTTTAACGAATCCAATGAGTAATGTTCGCGAGCATACTATCGAGGCAGGTATTAAAGACGCTGCTTCTATTGCTCGTAAAATTCTTAACACACCATCAATTATTGATCCTATTGTTGAAGCACAACTTGCAAAGAAAATTGCTGCTGATCGTAGGGCTGCTACTCTTGCACAGAAAAAGCTTCGTAAAGTTAAAGTAGCAAAACATATCTCAGCAAACCGTGATGATGCCACTCTTAAAATTGTAGAGGGTGATTCAGCTATGGGATTCCTGCTGAAGGTACGTGATCCTAATAAGGTTGGTGCTTACCCATTACGTGGTGTTATCATGAACACCTGGGACATGAAACCAGCAGATGTTCTAAAGAATAAAGAATTATCAGAATTAGTATCAGTTCTTGGGTTAGATATTACTAATCCAAATAGCATTGACGATATGACATATAAACATATTGCAATCCTAACTGATGCCGATCACGACGGTATTGGACATATTAGTCCTCTACTTATCGCTTTCTTTTACAAGTTTTGGCCACGGCTGTTGCTTGAAAAGAAAGTTAAGATCACTCGCACTCCGATTATGATTTCTACTAAAGCTAAATCAGTTAAGTGGTTCTATGCATACGAGGAAGCAAGTGAATTTAAGTCTAACCAATCTGGATGGAAGCATCGATATATTAAAGGACTGGGTAGTTTACAAGAGGATGAATATTCAACCATCATCAATCAACCTGTATATGATACGGTTACAGTTGACGATGCTAAAACATTCGAAATGATGTTTGGCAAGGAAAGTCAACTCCGTAAAGATTACATGATGGCATAGTAAAAAGGGAAACAAAAAATGACGTTACGCGAACAAATTCTAGAATCACTGAAATCTCATGCTATTGGACATATTAATAAACATAAGATGAATGTCGAGGTATACTTAACCAATCCAGTTGGTATTGGTGAACATCCCGATGTTCTAGAAGCTATTGAAGTAGAACTAAAAGTCATTGCAGAATACGAAGATCAGCTGCAATTGATTGAAAAATATTTCAAATAAGTTGAAATTAACTGTTGACAAACACGTAGAACTAGTATAGAATAGTACTATATTAAATAAGGAACCAATATGAGTTTAGATCAGTTCATATCTCAAGAAGATAATAAGACCTCTCTAGGCGATTACCCTATTAGTAAGGTAGCTTCGAACGAGTGGAAATCTTTCGCAATGTATACTGTGGAATCTAGAGCGATTCCCAATATGATCGATGGATTAAAGCCAGTTCAAAGGTTCTACCTTTACTCGTCACTTATCAACTCAAAGCGAGACTTCAAGAAAGTGTCCGCTGTAGCTG
>TARA_R110001606_G_scaffold5122_1_pt1 | contig 14660 bp, 28 predicted proteins | sample TARA_R110001606 | Tara Oceans TARA_R110001606 (sample SAMEA4398315) | marine metagenome | biome: Polar Biome; feature: [SRF] surface water layer (ENVO:00010504); material: water (ENVO:00002006), including particulate matter (ENVO:01000060) such as... | depth 5 m | reverse complement strand
TAAAAAAATTTGATTAAACAAATTCTATTTCGTTAGTTTTTGGGTCCCATTCAACCGTCATAGGTTTCTGAGTGAAAACATAGTCTTCACCGAGAACAGATGCGTTGAAGTAATGTGTTCCTTCATGAAACTTATAACCATACCCACTGTGAATGTGACCAAACACGTGTATCTTCGGTTTAAGGACCTTTATTTTCTCGGCCAACAACTCACAACCAAGATTTGTAGACTGACCTACAACGGTATCCAAATGACCCCATGGGGGTCCGTGAGTTATGAGTATGTCCATATTAGGTGGAATCATATCCCATTTATCTTTGAGTTCTTCACCACCTCGTGGTAAGTTGAATGCCCAATCGTAAAACTCAGGTTGCCAAGGAGAACCCCATAATTTAACCGAAGATGAATAGTCATCACCGATAACCTCCAAATCATCCTGAAGATAAGTAACCTTTGGATAATAACTGATAATGTCCTTGGCTAACATTGGGTCATCCTCAAACATAAGGTCGTGGTTACCAGCGATGACTATCTTATTGGTATAGTTATCCAAACCATTGAACCAATCAAAAAAACTGTCTACCTCGTGCTCATACCCTCGTGAAGAAAAGTCACCAGAGTGAACCAACAAATCACCACCTGGTAACTGTGAAGTTATCTGATGATGTTTGGTATGTGTGTCTGATATAAATGTTATTTTCATGATTTTATTTCTTCAAAGATAAACATAATTACTCAATTAATCCCACCAACGTTCAATGTTTTGTTCCATTTGACTTATTTCTTATATGTTATTTTTTTAATTTCAAAATCTGATGAACCACCAATAAACTTAAGTCTTGACTTAATTTCCGTTCTGAAAGGGTTATGATTTCTGAGAAAACGATTTAATGTTTTAGGTTTATAAGTGTCACAAAAAAACCAACGTTTTGTTGATGACTTAACCTTCCCATCGAATGTGATATCAATCTCACTTTTTCTTTTAATTATGGTCGTTGGTTTGATATCCAAATTAGGTTCAAAATCATAATGACGTAACTCATTCTCAATTATACGGTGACGCGTAATTGTTATTAAACCTTTGACAAAGTCACTATCTATTTTAATCTCAGATGTGGCTGGGTGTGTTTTTAATATTTTAGTCCATTCTCTCGTCGTCATAGGACAAAGATAAGGAAATATTTTAGATTTACAAAATGTTTACTTAAACTTATTCTTTAATCCTTCTCTTTTAATCATAGATTTTAAGGACTGTATGTAGTTTGGTGATTCAGCATATGATTGCCCTAAATAATTAAGGTACTCTAAGTCTGTTTTAACTTTAGGTAAATAACGACACTGGTAGAACGCATAGTCATACACAGACTCTCTCCACGTGTTGTAATATGCATGATTATATTGGGTTCCTTGTGCAGTGTGAATTCGAACATGAGCCTCCTTCATACCGAATAAATTATTATTCTCCCTAAAAATTCTTGAAGTGTAATTCGCACTTTCTATTTTAGCTTGAGCAATTACAATGTGAGGAAACTTAATGTTAAGTTCTTTCATTAATAAAATTAACTTTTCCTCACTAAAATTAGATGAAGTATCTTTTACATTAATTAAAATAATTTCTTTTTCTTGGTGAGTTAGGTTCACTAACTTATCTTTTCTACCACCTAAAAAACCATACATATAACTTAATAGGGTTATGGTTAAAAATACTAAAATTAAAGGGACTAATCTTATCTTATTAAAATTTAATGATTTGTTATCGTAGTAAAATAGTTTCATATTACTTTTCGTTTTTTGGTTTGATTGGTTCTCTTGGTCCAGGACTACCTATTGGTATGTAATTTACCCACTCAGGGTCATAACCGACATCTGAATCGTTTAGGTAGGAACCTTTCCATTTAATTTTTTTTCCGTCGATATCTATATCCATAATAGTGATTTTAATCGGTTTTATCTAATTTTTAAAATACATCTTATCATTTATAACTAAAATGTCCACATCCGACTCTTCAAATAGTTTCATCGCCTCTTCTGGTGTTTCAACAATCGGTTGACCTTTTACGTTAAGTGATGTATTCATAACTATTGGAACACCCGTGATTTCATAAAACTTTTCGATTAATTCATAGAATGCTTGGTTATCTTCTTTTCTTAACGTTTGAACCCTTGAAGTGTTATCTATATGGACAGCGGATGGTATTTCTTGAGGTTTCTTACATGGTACCGTGTATAACATAAACGGTGACTCAAAATCCATTTTAAACCACTCTTCTTTATGTTCATTTAAAATAACGGGGGCAAACGGTCTAAACCATTCTCTAAATTTAACCCTACTATTCAATTGGTCCTTCATTTCTTTTTTTCTTGGGTCAGATATAAAAGACCTATTACCTAAGGCTCTCGGACCAAATTCACTTCTACCTTGAAACCAACAGATTATTTTTCCTTCAGATATACTTTTCGAGACCATATCCACATCGTAATCTAACGATTTGTATTTAGATTTCGGTTGGTACTTATATTGAAACCCTAAGTACGCCAATTCACTATTAGTGTATTGTTGTCTGGTTATCCCAAAATGCTGATGTAAGATATATAATGATGAGCCAACCGCAACACCATCATCACCACACGCTGGAAATATGTGTATATTTTTAAATGATGTTTCTGTTGCAATTTTGTAATTGGCATTACAATTTAAAAAGGTACCGCCAGCAACACATAAGTTACCGTCATTAATCGTGCGGGTCTCATCGTATAGGTCCTGAGAGTACTTAACCAAAGACCTTTCTGCCACATATTGAATATCCGCGGCAATATTCATTACCTCTTGACTATCGGACTCTTCTTTGGTGTAGACCATTTGATATTCTCTATTAAAGTGCTCATAACCTGGTTCTTCATTCTTAACCTCAGGTCTTAACGTACTAACATATGGGTATTTTCCTGACATTTGTAGGAACAACCAATCATTGTAATGAGAATCTTCAGTACCTGAACGTTGTTCATATGGTCTTGTCCAATAACCCCAATTATTTTTGGCTTTTTTACTAACGTTACCAAATGAAGATAAACCCATTAATGTACCCGCCTTTGTTGTACCAGGTCCTTGACCACAATACTCTGTAGCTACGTCATAAAAATTACCATAAGTATATCCAGGGGTTCTTAAGATATTTAAGGATTCTCCATTACCCCAGAAATAACCACTACAAGATGTTGGTTCGTGCATTGACGCATCTACGGTGAATATTGAGGACTCATTAAAAGGTGACGTATAAAAAGTTGATGAAGCATGAGAAACATGATGGTCAACAAAGAAACCAGGTATTACTCTATCATAATTTTCAATGGTGACATTTAACTTAAATGTGTTTGAGTGAGACATTCCCCATGATGAGTATGGTGGTCTTATTCTATCTATCATAGGGGGTAATGAATAACCCTTACCCTCATTTAATTCAATCTTATTTAACCATGGTCTATCTTCAAAATAAGTGTCATTGTCCATCATTAACGATATTTCCTTATTCGAACGGTTATATATTGATAATGGGTATTGTTCGTTTTGTGGTGAATAAATCTCACAAAATTTAATATTATGTTTTTTCCAATAACCCATAGTGATACAATCGATATCGTCTAAGGTCACACCACAATAATTTAAGAATCTATCAAAATTTTCTCTTGTTATATTCCAATCTTTTTTAAATCTCGAAAATCTCTCCATTGATATTGCCGCAACTAATTTGTTGTCGATTATTAAAGACAGAGTTGCGTCGTGACCAGTATGTATACCTAGTATGTTCATATTAACTTATTTTACTTTAATGATATTAAAATTAAGGACAAAAAAAAGACCAACACTTAAGTATTGGTCCTATAATTTGAAAGTATTAAGATTATAATCCCATTTCCTTTCTAATTTTAGTTGCAGATATTTCACCTATCTCCGTTGGTGGTATTCTTTCTATTATGTCATATCCAACACCTCTACCAAACTCGATAGAACAAATGTCAGGGATTACCATAACTTGTACCTTACCTGATTCCACTTCAGAAGAGTAATGATTCATAATATTCTCCCTTACTTCAGTTGATGTAAACGGGTTTTTTTCATTTGGTTTACCATCTCTGATACAGATAAGTACATTTTTACCCTCATTCATTGCTTGTTTGAATAATTCTTGATGACCTTTGTGTAAAGGTTGCCATCGACCTACAAACATAGCGTATTGACCATCTCTCGGTGGAATTGATGACTCGACATGTGTATTTTTACTCCATTCTTTCATATTTCTTATTTCTTATTAAAGTCCGTAATCGGTCCAATCAATCCCTTCAAAACCTTCATTTCTAATTAGGTTCACTCCCATCGCTCTCTGACCAGGTTTATTTGGGTCCATATCGTTAATTAAAATTCGTGGACCTCTTTCGATTTCCATAATTAAACGGTCATAGGGTATATCATTTACCAATAACTCTTTTTCCGTATGTGAATACATATCAAAAGGTCTTGCCGTGGTTAATAGAATCATATGTCCTTCATCTTTCCATTGTTGAAGTTTCTCCTTAACGTTTGGACAAACTTCAGGTGATGAAGATTCATATGTTTCAAATTTTCTGTATTTAAAGATGGTACCATCAATATCACAAAATATCGTTGATTTTTTTTCCATCATACTTTTAATTCAGATATTAATTTTGCGAATGATATAGTCGGGTCATCCAATGTTGTATCAACATCTATGAAGTTTTCAGTAGGGGGTTCATAACCTTCTACTTTGAAATGGTCCCTTTCTCTAGGTTCGGTAGTGTGAACATAGATTTCAGTAACATCTCCAGATTTTCTTTCTTTAAACTCATCTCGTAACCATTTGTATGGTGCCACTAAAGATACTACTACATCACAATTATGTATATGTAAATAATCACATATCATTTGGGCGTTTCGAACATTATTAATACGTCCTTGCTCCGAATAATCTTTATTATGTGTTATTTCTCTTAAGTGGTCACCATCTAAATGAAATACTGTCTTAGCTAAGTTTTTATGTTTCTCTTTTAAGTGAGAAACTAATTTCTTCCCTAACACGGTTTTACCGTGTGCGGGTTGTCCTGTTAGCCAATAAATCATATTAACCTACTACTTCGACTAATTCGATTTCGAAGTTTAAATCTTGACCAGCTAATGGGTGATTAAAATCTAAGATAATCTCATTCTCCTTAACTTCTAAGATTATTGCCTGTAGTGGTTGTCCGCTCTCTGACTTACCTTGAACCATTTCACCAACAACGAATTCGAATTCGGGTGGGAAATTATCTTTTGTTACGGGCATGAACGCTTCTGGATTTTGCTCCCCATAAGCCATTTTTGATGGGATGTCTACGGTTTTTACATCACCGATTTCCATTCCCATAACTGCTTCATCAAAACCCGCAATCATTTGACCTTTTCCTGCGTCAAATTGAATCGGTTCATTTCTTTTACGTGATGAGTCAAATTCTGAACCATCCGTAAGTTTTCCTGTGTAGTGCACCTTAATAGTGTCTCCTTGTTTTACTGCCATTTTATTATTTTTTTATTGCAATTATATCATTTTTAAATAGTTCACAGTGGTAACCGTTATGATTCAAAAAGTCGATGACTAATTTATCGTCACAGTAAGTGTGTTCCATCCTAATGATGTTTATGTTGTACTTAGTATAATCAATACTTTTTAAAATGTCAAAGTCCATCCCTTCAGTATCGATTTTTAGATAATCTATTGTCGTTATCCCTAATGAGGTTAACATAGTATTGAAAGTAGTCAAGGGGACTTCATATATCTCTAAATTATCTTTAAGAATTTTACTGGTGTTAAGTGTGGTCACGTTAGTTATTGTACCCATACCCTTATAGTCCTCATCGTCCACACTTTTAATATACTCATCACTAATACGTCTAAACGTCGTCTTACCATCGTATAGACCGACTGCGGTATTAACCTTTGTTAGATTTTCGTGGTCCGATATATTATTTAAATAAGGTTTATGTGGGTCAACCATAATACCTCTCCACCCTGAGTCACATAAATCTCTTAATGTGTTGAAATCACAACACCCTATTTCTACAAATGTTTTCATTTTTTATAACGTAATTTAACTCTTTCTGAAATGGGAACGGTTTCACCAACCTCATCAATTCTTACAAATTTCATTTTAGTACTTAATATCATCGTTTGTTTACCCGAATATACATTATGTGACCTTGCCTCAACATAAAGTGTTATTGAGGTGTTACCTATCGAATCCACCTCACCATAAAGTTTTAATAGTTGACCTTCTTTGGCTGGCTTACTAAAGATGCATTCATCTATTTTAACGGTTACCATTCGTGGGGTATCACACACCTGCATTGAGTATGCTGCGGCACTTGAATCTAGCCAAGATAATAATTTACCCCCAAATAAGTTCCCATGAAAACCTAAATCTGATTTTTTTATCGGGTGAGTATTTAATAATTCCATTGTGTATTAAAGATTTTTTTATTATATTTGTATATTATAAACAATTATAGATAAAAAACATGAAACAGACAATAACAATACTGACATTTTTACTAATATGTGTTAAGGGGTACTCACAATCATCAACCATCGGGTTTTTACCGAAGACTAAAGAGATTGTTCTCTGTACCGACAATATTAATACTACAACAGAATATTCGAGGTTTGGATTATATACCATTTACAACCCTAATAATCGAATGACTGGTTCTTACTTAGATTACTTCCCAAGAACTCTTGGGGCGAATATGTCGATATGGAAAAATGGTGTAAATATAGGTGCCGGAATATCAGTTCAATTCACAGACATGGATGAATATGATATATACCCTGACGTTTTACTTAGATTACACCCCATTAAACTATTAACAGGTAAACCTCGCTCTGCCGACATTTCATTGATGATTAATATATCTAAAGTAACTCAATTCGGATTTGGTATCTCAATTCCGTTCACATTAAATCGTTTGTGATATTTATAAATTAGACTATTTATATTTATGGGACCAGAATTTAATGATTATTTAATGGGGATTGCTGATGAACTATCTGAGATGGGGGCAAACCCAAAGATGGTTAAATACCAACTAAGAAAAAATTACTTCAGAATAAAAACCGCATTTTATGAGGACGATAATCCCCAAATGATTATTGACAAACTTAAAACTCAAATCTTTGAGTCTATTAAATCTGACTCGCTAATAACTGAAGGCTCTAAACTCGATTTACCTGTTAGGACAGTAGTTAGGGATTTGTTGGGGTTTGTTAAAAAAGGTTCAGGTTATTATTATTTACCTGAAGAGGTATCAGGTAGTAAAGGAATGTTATATGTCTTCCCTAAATTACCAACATTTAGTGTTGAGTTAACGGTAAATGAAGACATGTCTATAGATGGAGATTACTTAATTGATGGTAATACCGCAGAGGATGGTGATGAGATTGACGTTAGGATAACAATGAACCCAACAAAATTTCCTGAAGCCTATTATGATTTGGTTGCAGATTTAAACGATTTGATTGCTCACGAAATGGAGCATGTATTGCAGGACACGGGATATAGAGATATTGTTAGAGATGAAGACAAAGACACCCCGACAGATAAGGAATATTATAAACAAGACCATGAAGTACCTGCAGAGATAAAGGGATTCAGAAGAATTGTTAAATTAAGAAAACAACCGCCAGGACAAGTTATTAGAGATTGGTTCAATAGAAATAAAGATGCTCATCAGCTTCCTGATGAGGATGTCGAAGAGTTAGTGTCCTTTTTAACTGACGAATATAGAAAGAAGTATGGATAAGAAACAATTTCAGAATAACGTAAAAAGGTCACTACAAGTATTATTATATATCTATCAAACTAAACACGGTCGTAATAGTGAACCTAAAGCCAGTGACTTAACTATTCATTGGTGGGAGACCCAAAAGACGTGGGCTTGTGAGGTCAATTTTAATTGTGAATTTCAATTTGAGACTGAAGACCCAGATGTTGCTATTTTTGCAGAATCAGTGAACAAATACGATGACACACAAATGGGATTCTTTTCATCGTATGAAGTGGATAAAAATGGTGACTTTGTTAATCGTACTATACCATTAACTCTTAGTGATGATATGATTGGTTTATTTAATAATTGTAACTATAAATGGATGGGACATGAGCAAAAAAACACCACTGTTGGTTTTAGTTACAGTTACAATGTTTTCGACATCGAAATAGACAAATAATTTTTCATTTTTTTAGTCACTAATTAGTCCGTAAACTCTATTTATTATTAACGGACCAAAATTCCATAATTTTCATGAATAATAGAGTTGACTATCTTAAAATATCAACTCTTGTAAGACCTGAAAACTACTCATTAGAGAAGGCACCTTTTGATGCTTCTGCGTTCTACGATTGGGACTACGATGAGGAGATTTTAGAGGACATACAAGAGTCGACGTATGGTGAAACATCAGAGTAATATTTTGAAGTTTCGTTTTATTTTCGTATATTTGTAACTATGAAAGAAACGTTAATCGCCATGTCACTATTATTGTTAGCCCAAATCGGTGCTTGGTTTCAGCAATTTGCTCAAGTTAAATATCCGTGGTTTAAAGACCATGTTTGGTTTAACGCTATATTCTTAGGGGTTCCGTTATCTTACTTATTTATTTATGGTGCAAGATTCGCATACTCATCAATGGGCACTGCATGGAGTGCCAGACTACTACAATTTAGTTTAGGTATATTAGTAATGTTAGTTTTAAGTTATACTGTTTTAGGTGAAACGTTAACTATGAAGAATGCGGTTTCACTACTATTATGTTTTTGTGTTGTACTAATTCAATTATTATGGAAATAAAAAAAGAAGAGTTAAAGAAATTATCATTACAGGAGTTAAAACTCATGGCGAAGTCTCACGGTTTAAACTATGGTGGAACTAAAGCTCAAATTATTAAAAGTATTATAGATTATAATACACCCGATGAAGTTAGGGTACATTCTCATCCGGCCAGTCTTTCAGGTTCAGATAAAAAAATAATAGGAATTAAGTTAGACGAAAAAGAAAAACAAATTCAAGTAGGTAAAGAAAGAGAAAAAGGTCGGTCTAAGTTATTGTATTATTCTATGGGAGTTCACTATCATGAGGTTAATAAGGCATTTGAATTTATTTAATAAATTATGTTTAAAGGTTATCCAACATATCTACTAAAACAATTTAGGATTGAATCTTTCTCAGATGAGGGAGGTAATAGATTGTTCTTAATTAAAAAACGAGAAAAGTCTTATTTGTTACGAAAGAAGTATAAGACATTAGATATACCCCATAAATACCAACAGAATAATACGTTAGAGGAGGCTCAGGAGTCTCTTAAACTATATCTGACTCAGGAGGTTGGTTTAAGTCCAACTCATCATTCACATCATCAGAAACCTTTTTGGGTGAAATTTTTTCACTTAATTTCTCGATAATGTTTTTTAGTGTTATTGCACTTATTGTAATATATGAGGAGTTTAATAATCCTTTTAACGCTACCATATCTAAATCTTGATTACCTAACATTTGTAGTATTGCTGGTATTATTGGAAGTAGAAAAGAAAATGCTAACACATCTAAGGCTTGATACACCGACACACCCAGTACGTTTAATATTTTAGATGTACGGTCTTTTAATTTCTCAGTAAATGAAACTGCGTCACCTAATTCATTTAGTAAACCATTTTTCTTCATGTCTCTATAGACACCCACACTATCTTTTGTCTTGAAAAAAACAATTGATATTGCTGACAACGTTAGAGCAGCAATATCAGACTCACTTAAACCCTCAAAGTTACCGGCTAAATATTCGTTAACTGCCGGTGCTAATGCACCTATACCAGCACCATAAGTGAGTGCAAACCTAAAACTTACCCTATATTGTTCTTTTGCTTTACTAATCACATCCTTAGTGAAGTCATACGCTTTCTTAAGACGAGACTCAACTGCGTCTTTAAAACCTTCAGATAGAATTAATTGGTGCTGTTCTTCAGTTATGATGTAATTCATTTACTCTCTTTTAGAATAAATATATAATTAATAGTATTTATACTAAAACAATCGATAATTATGAACCCTAAAGTTAAAGAAGGTGATAAAATAGTGTTGGTCTATATGAAAGACGAACAAGGTATGACTCCAGGCACTAAAGGTATAGTCACTAGAGTTCAGGAAGACCCATTTGAAAAAGGTGATTTATTAATATCTGTTGATTGGGAAAATGGTCGCAGCCTTTCAATCGTATCTGCCGAGGATTTATGGTTATTAGATGAGGGCGAAAGATTAAATGAAGGTGGTAACCATCACTGGACCGATTGGGAAAAAGTATCTGACGTATTGGGTATGGAAAATAAGGTATTATATGATTTCTTTGAAAAATTAAGAGTCTCGAGTGTTATGAATATGCTTGAGTCCACTCATTTTATATATTCAGGTTCTGATTACCTTAGAAGGTATATCCAATTTAATCAGTATGAAGATTACGATGAGGATAAATATGAGGATTTATATAACGCTGCCGATGAAGCTAAACATGCGATGATTCGTCTTTCTATTGGGTCTTTAGATAGGAAGGGTAAAGAGCCGAGTCTGAAAAACATGAACAGTGAGGTTAAGTTATTAGCCAGACAAGCTCTTCAGGCATTTATTATGATGAAATAAAATTATATTTCTTTACAAACCACAATCTTTTTAATTTCAATACTATAAGGTTGTACACCAAGAAGTTTAAAGAAATTTCTTAATTCATATCTAACCTCACCTCTAATATCGTTATTACGACTACGTGAACTATTACGGAAGGTGGTAATATCTTTACTTGATTCTGCCCAACCCCATGAACGCAGTCTACCACTAACTTTAAGATTAATATTGATATCGAAAGGATACTCTTCTGACGGTTTAAGGTACGTTATACGGAATTTTAAATTCGTCTTACCCTCATCTGAGCTAACTTCGAATCTCTGAGAACGTATAAGTTTACCAAATTTCTTATCTTCTTTATAGTTGGTTGTAATATTTCTTGGTGTAATGTATGGCATATATCTTATTATTTATTGTGAAACAAATATAAGATTTTTATTTTAATCCGCCAAATGGTCAGACAAAAAGATTGGGTTTCTTTCTCCAAAATGTCCACCTACGATATTATAGTAATAATACTCTAACGCTTCTTCACGATTGGTCATCCCATCGTTAGATAGTATATCTAATATCTTATTAACTGAGTAAAGGATTCTAGGTTCCATCCCAAACTCTTCAGTAATTCCTATTATTGCGTTGTCCAAACCATCTAAGATTATTGCACCTTCAGCCATTTCATGTACATCGTCTAATTCAATATCCGCTATTTCCATATAATTCTTTTTTGTAAAGGTAATAAAAAGATATTTCACTTTCAAATACTATTTATAATAAAAAATATAATTATGAGAAATTATTCAACTATATCTGACGAGGAGAGAGCACAAATTCTTAATACACATAAAAGCTTCTATGATGGTTACGCCACAGGTAATGTACCTTCTAATCAAACTCCACTAACTGTTGAGGACTTAGCTCAGGACAAACAAGGTCTACAGGTCACAAATACAGGTGAGGTTAAACCATATAATAACCATATTCGAGAACAAGCAATTATACCTACTGACGATATGGATGTGTCTAATGTAGAGCCAGCGTATGACTTTGTATCTGATGGTCCTGAGGACGGTGAGTTAGTTATGGGTGAAGGAGAAACTTGTCCATCATGTGGAAGTGATGTGGAGGACTGTGAGTGTGAAGGTCATGACCACAATGAAATGAGTGAAGGGGATGACGGATACAAAATGGATATCGAGGGTATTATGGATATGTTTGATGGAGATATGTCACCAGCAGATGTAGATATTGTTTTTGATGATGGTGAAGAAAGAGATGAGTTTGAAGATTATTTTGATGATTCAGAAGAAGGTGACCCATACCAATACATCGAAGATGGTGGTTTCATGGATGAAGAGATGTACGAAGAAGTTGAGGATGACCTACAAGAGTCGTTTAGAGAACAAAGAAAAATAATATTAGAAACCTTTAACAGGTTCAACAAATTTAACTAAAAAATAAAACCCCTCAATCGAGGGGTTTTTTATTATCCTATAGTCAATTCGGTTCTACGAATTGTAATGTTACGAAGTAGTCGTTCATAATTTACTTGGTCTTCAAACATTTCGTAATATAACTTACAGAATCTTTCGGCAACGTCTAATTGTTCGTAACTAACACATGAGTTTACGATATTCCTTGCTTTGTCTACGGCTTGTATGTTTTTAATAATTTCCATTTTAGTATTTGCGTTTTAAGAATTTAGGTGCGTGTCTGTCTTTATACGAAAGTAATAAATCATTTTCATTATCACAAGGATAATATAAATCTATCACATCTTTTATTGTTCGTGTTAAATCACTAACGTGTCTTATAATTGGGTCTGAATAAACAACACTACCTTCTGAGTTTTTATTGTAGTAGTTACCACATTTATAGGTGAATATTGTGTCGTCCTTTAAAGATAAAAATCCGTGAGCATAATAAGGTGGAATAAAGAGTGAAAGGTTATTAGTGTCGTTGAGTTCAAAATATTCAAACTTACCATAGGTGTCTGACATCTCTCTTAAATCTACAACAAAGTCAACAACCGAACCTTTTAAGACCCTAACTAGCTTTGATTGTCCATTGACATCGGTTTGATAATGAAGTCCTCTGAATACCCCTTTATGTGATATTGATAGGTTGTCCTGAACAAAGTAAGTGGAATTCATTGTACCATCATCTTTAGCCGCCCATTCACCAGGTAAGTCGTTTATTAAGCTTTTAGAAGAATAACTTGTTTCATTCCAAGTCTCCATAAAGTAACCTCTATTATCTTCATGCAATGGTTCCTCTATTAGGTAAACATTATCTAATGTTGTTGATATTATTTTCATTCTTCTACGTAATCTGGTAATGGTTTATTTTTATAGTATTCACATATGAAATCAACGATGTCGTCGGAACTCAACATATCAGAGATATACTCATTAAAACCTATAGTCCAATCCTTAGTGTAGTGTGATTCTTTTGCGTAATCCCAACAATCTTCAGACATCTCATAACGGTCCATACTTTCTAACCATGTGTCAAATTCGTCAATATCTATCCTACCTTCTCTAACCTCTAACTCTTGATTAACTGAAAAATATACTAATATTTCAGTATCAAAAATATCATAGTCTTCGATAATTAATTGGTGTTTGTTCATTTTTGATATATTTTATATAAAGAATAAACTAATTTTTAAAAAATAGAAATGGAAGTAGTAGAAATTATATCACATTTTATTAGTAAAGAGTCTAATATCATAAGAGTGGAATTTAAGTGTATAAACGATGAATTCGATAAGGTTAGGACCGATACCATTGAGTACGATAAGTTAAAAGAATACGGATACGATGATTCAGTAAACTTCAATGACTTTTCAGGTGATTTTGAAGAAGATGAATGGGAGTCAGAATACGATGAAGATGAGTTTTCCATAGATGGGGACGTATTATTAGAATTTCTTAGAGAATATTACTTAGTTGAAGGTGATTTACCGGGTGAAGAATACCTTTAGTGATATTTATTAGTATGGACAACATTAATGACATACTATCTAAATTACTTGGTAGAATTAAATTATCTAAATCACGATTTTTCGGATTAGATAGTCAAAATATTGTAGTAGTGGTAAGTCCATCTTTGAAGATATTCGGTATTAAAGGTACACCTGAAAAGATAGTTAAGAACTTTCCATTTAGAAAAAATATGACACTGGATACCGACTCACTAAACCAATGGGCTAAAGAAAATGATTATGATATAACATTTGAAAGCCGTGTACCAAGATTAAAGAGAAAGTTATATGGTGCATTTGGTGACGTTATGGTGGAGTCGGAGAGTCGTCAGAAGACGATGAAAATATTGGTTATGGAGGAGATGGAGAAATCACATCTACCTGAGTCGGTTAAGAAGTGGGCAAAGGAAAATCCTGAAAAGTTCATTCAAAATATTGAAACAATCCAAGAAATGTTAAAAAAATAAAAGGAGGTTTTCACCTCCTTTTTTTTATGGACCAACTTCTTTGAAGTGATACCTTACTTTATATTGTGGTCCATCAGCTTTGTAGGGGTATTGTGTTTGCCACACAGAAAACTCATCAATACCCACATATGAGATTTCATACACCCTACTTACCGTACTAGTATTAAAAAAATGAACCGATATTACATCCCATTCACCTGATAAGATATCTTGACGTACCGTACACTCAGCACTTGATGACCACGGATTACCAAACACAGTGGTGTCCTTATCCCAATAGAATGTTCTATTATTGTCAGTTATCTTAAAACGAGTCACACCCACTAAGAACGTATCCAAAGGTGTTTGAGGTTCAAAGATATTAAAACTACCGTAATGGTATATGGTATCCTCTCTCCACCCATATACTTGGTCTTCAGTTAACACTATTACGTGGTCAATTACGTACTCTCCATCTAAGTTTGGATAAGTAGGGTACGACTTTTCGCATCCAAATAGT
>TARA_R110001606_G_scaffold79257_1_pt1 | contig 14672 bp, 14 predicted proteins | sample TARA_R110001606 | Tara Oceans TARA_R110001606 (sample SAMEA4398315) | marine metagenome | biome: Polar Biome; feature: [SRF] surface water layer (ENVO:00010504); material: water (ENVO:00002006), including particulate matter (ENVO:01000060) such as... | depth 5 m | reverse complement strand
AACTCAAGCCGCCGCGCGCCCGCCGGGATGAGGCGCTGAAGCCGGAGATCCTTCGGGTCTTCAACGAGAACTTCACCGCCTATGGCGCCAACAAGGTCTGGCACCAGATGAAGCGGGAAGGCTTCGACGTTGCACGTTGCACTGTCAGGCGCTTCATCAAGGCCATGGGGCTGATGGGTGTTATCCGAGGCAAGCCGCATCGCACGACCTACAGCGACAAGGCAGCGCCGTGCCCGCTCGACCATGTGAACCGCAACTTCAAGGCCCCGGCACCGAACAGGCTCTGGGTCAGCGATTTCACCTGCGTCTCGACCTGGGTCGGGTTTGTCTACGTCGCTTTCGTTATCGATGTGTTCGCCCGCCGCATTGTCGGCTGGCGGGTCAGCCGGACGGCGCATGCGAGCTTTGTGCTCGATGCCCTCGAACAGGCGTTGCACGATCGCAGACCGGGCATCGGAAGCGGTCTTGTTCATCACTCCGATCACGGAAGACAATATTTCAGTATACGGCATATGTAGCGCCTCGCAGAATCAGGCCTGGAGCCTTCAGTCGGCAGTGTCGGTGACAGTTATGACAGCGCCCTCGCCGAAACCATCAATGGGCTCTACAAGGCCGAAGCCATCTGGCGGAAAGGACCATGGAAGTCCATGAACGCCGTCGAATACGCCACGCTCGAATGGGTCGACTGGTTCAACCACCGCCGCCTGCTCGAGCCGATCGGAAACATCCCCGCCCGGCAGAAGCCGAGGCCAACTACTTTGCAGCCCTGAAGGAAAACGCTATCGCTGCATGACTCCAACCAAACAGCCTCCGGGGTTCCCGGCGCGGTTCACTCTCGGATGGAAAAGTCCCTTGGCATTTGAACGAAAGGCCGCTTAAGTGAAACGCAGGGTGGGAAAATATGCGTGACGGGATCAGATGCCTTCGCTCAATTGTACATATCTGCACCCGCCTGGACGCCTTCGATTATATGGAGCGATCCCGCTCCATCCGACACGTGGACACTCGACGCTCGGCTTTCTCAGCACTAAACCGTATTAGGAGTAAGCAATGGAAGTTTAAGTTGGCCGTCCACGAAACCGGCAGCAGCTCAAATTGGCGGCTGCAGATTTAGCGTAATTGCATGAAGTATCCTTAAAAAAAAGCTTTGAGTATGACCAGCACTACATCCACAAACATATTTACACAAAACTTCGATCTTTCTATTTCGGAAGATCGCGCTCACGAGCTTTATGGGGCCTGGCTTAGCGTAGTCGCCCGATCTTGGCGTTCCGAGATCGACAGCAAGTTAGCGGACCATGGGTTAACTCATTCGAGATGGCTCGCTCTTTTGGTATTGTCTCGTTTTTCTGCACCCGTTTCTCAGCTAAGCCTTGCTGGCGCTATGGGGGTATCCGCCGCAACTCTGGTTCCCACTTTGGACTGGTTGGAAAGCAGAGGAATGGTTGTTCGCCGAACCAGCGAAGTGGACCGACGCAGAAATGAGATTGCGTTGACATCGAAGTCCCGGGTTCCTATCGAGAGCATCGGATTGGTTCTTGAGGAAATCAGGGCTGACATCTTCCGTGATGTTGACACCAAAGACTTGTTGATTGCTCTCAAGGTGTTCTTCGAAATAAATAAGTCGTTGACACGTCTAAAAGGCGACACGCGCTGACTTGCTCCCCGAAGGAGGGGGCGTTTATAAGCTGACTTTGTTCCACATTCGATCTGAGTTTGTGTATTCGGCTGGAGTCAAGCCGCCGAGGCTAGAGTGGGGTGACCTGAGCCCTTTGGCTCCCTCATTCATTTTGGACTGCTCCCCAACGCGCCCTCATTCAGGGCTGGAGTTTTTCGCACTTCCTCACCTGGGCGGGCTGGTTTCGCCGAGGTGATTCATGAGCGTTATCGGGGGTTTGTTCCCGATCGCACTGTGCGGTCTTACCGTGTTGTAGTCTCCACGCCAAGCCTCCAGCTTTTCTCTCGCATCAGCCAGGCTCATGAACCAGTGTTGGTTCAGGCATTCGGCCCTGAAGCGCCCATTGAACGACTCGATAAAGGCATTGTCCGTCGGTTTGCCCGGGCGTGAAAAGTCGAGGGTTACGTTGTTGGCATAGGCCCATAGGTCGAGGTCCCGCGAAATGAACTCTGATCCCTGGTCGACCCGGATCGTCTTTGGGTAACCAATGCCCGGGCGTACGCGCTCCAGTGTCACAACAACATCCTCACCGCGATAGCTGAATCGGGGATCGATGACCGGCGAGTAGCGCGAGTAAGTGTCGATCACCGTCAGCACCCGTATCTTCTGACCACTCGCCAGCTGGTCATGAACAAAATCCATTGCCCATACATCGTGCGATCCAGTCGCTGCCTTCCGGTCGTCCCGAAGCTTTGCCTTGACCCGCCTCTTGGGCGTCCTGTTCCGCAATTGCAGGCCTAATTCGTTGTATATTCTGCGAACCTTCTTCACGTTCACCTCCCAACCTTCACGTTGCAACACGACATGCACGCGCCGATAACCATAGCGCACGCGCGTCTCGCAGATTTCCCGAATGCGCTGTTGAAGAGCGGCCTGATCGTGTCGACGAGACGTGTATCGAAATGACTTGGGATCAAAGGTGAGAAGCCGACAGGCCCTGCGGATTGATACCGACCAGTCATAGCACATCTCGCCGACCAGCTTGCGCTTGCGATCAGGCCTAAAAGCTTTCGTTTGATGACGTCCTGTAGCATCTCGCGATCGAGAGTGAGGTCTGCAACGATCCGTTTCAGCCGGGAGTTCTCTTCTTCCAACTCCCTCAATCGCTTCATCTCCGATGGCATCAACCCGGCATACTTTTTCTTCCAGTTGAAGTAAGTCGCCTGGCTGATCCCGGCCTTGCGGCAGATCTCCGCCACCGGAATCCCATCTTCACCTTGCCTGATGATAAACGCTTTCTGCGCGTCCGTGAACTTCGAGGCCTTCATTGTCTTCACTCCTTCCCAGCCAAGGGAATATTAAGCGAAAACTCCAGCCTCTATCGAGGAACTTTTCGGGGGGCAGATCAAGGCAAAGTCTGTGAGATATCGTGCGGCATCTTGACGTTCCACGAAAACGGTTGACACCGAATAATTCGGAGCCTAACGATTAATGCAAGTAAGAAACTTGGCTCTTGCATACCGCATGAAGCCAAGGCGAACGAAGGGTAGGAATATGCTAAAAGTTGAACGCTCAAGATACCTCAGTACCTGCTGTTATGCTGTGATTGCTTCATGCATTGCGTTGCCGCCTGCGGCGGCTGATCCGAGCGTTCCGAATACTGAGGGCGCTGTATCGGATGTTGTTAATGATGTAGCCGAGAGTGCACAAGATGGCATCGACAAGGTTGTCGAAAGGTCAGAATCAAAATCAGACGACCCAAGATACTACGATAAAGTGACTGTGACGGGTACGCGTCTCAGGAGTAGTTTTGAGGCGCCAACCCCGGTCACCAGTGCACCTGCGGAGCAGCTGCGCGCAACATCAGCTGGACTGTTGTCAGATGGTTTGATCCAGCTTCCGATTTTCAAAGGCTCTTCTACTTCGGCAACCGCTGGTGCATCAGCGCTGCGCGGAAACGGGGCGCAGTTGCTGAATTTGCGTGGGCTCGGGCCTGAGAGGACCTTGGTTCTGCTTGATGGTCGTCGCGTTGTGTCTTCGAGTGCCAGCGGCTCTCCAGATGTGAGCCTTTTTCCACAGGCTCTTGTTTCCAGAGTAGAGGTAATAACCGGCGGCGCGTCTGCGACCTACGGCTCTGATGCGGTCGCTGGTGTTGTCAACTTTATCCTGGATGATGATTTCGAGGGGTTCAGGGTCCGTGGGCAGGCGGGAGTATCCGACTACGGGGATGGCGCAAGCGGGCTGATCTCAGCTGTATACGGGACATCTTTCGCGCAAGGGAGATGGCAATTTATCGCTTCCTCCGAGTTTTACTCCCGCGAAGAGGTTCCTCCTTATAATGACCGTGATTGGACTCAAGAGGGCTTTGCGATCACGACAAACCCAAATGCTCCACCCTCCTTGTTGATTGCGCCTTTACGGTCCGTCAACACCTCTGTGGGTGGGTTGATAACCAGCGGCCCGCTTAGCGGATTGCAGTTTGATGAGAACGGATCACTTGTCCCTTTTGAATTCGGAACGCCTGTGTCATCCACGCAAATGATTGGTGGTGAGGGGCCGGTAGCTCGTCTTGGCGTGATTGCGGGATTGGAGCGCTGGAGCAACTTTGCCCGTGCTACAGGCAATGTAAGTGACGATTTAGAATTGTTTGTTGAGGGCGCGTATGCGCAGTCCCAATCGAGTTACGACATCGTTGAGGATAGTGCTTCCGGGGCGCTCGGCTTCACAATTTTTTCTGATAACGCTTATTTATCTGATGAGGTGCGCCAGCAAATGGCCACAGCCGGTGTCAGTTCTTTTAGTCTCGGTCGCCATTTTAGTGATACGGCGCCAATTAATGTTGAGTCCACGAGCGATGTTTATCGTCTCAGTGCTGGCTTCGACTGGTCGCTCAATGATCAGTGGGGCATCACCGGCGATTTGTCCTATGGTCGCAATGAGTACGAAGTCCTGACCTTCGCTGACCCAATCTATCGGAATCGATATGCCGCCGTCGATGCTGTCATTCATCCCACTACCGGCGAAATAGTGTGCCGATCGACACTATCCGGATTTGATCCGGGCTGTGAGCCCATGAATGTGTTCGGCAGTGGTTCCCCATCGCCGGAGTCAGTTGCATACGTGCAGGGCACAGCTGAGCAATACCTCACTCTAGAGCAGACCGTTGCCTCCATAGCGATGAGCGGCATCCTCTTCGAAACAGATGCCGGTGACGTACAGGTGGCTTTTGGAGGCGAATACCGCAAGGAAGAGGCTAGCCAGGAAACCAATGAAATTGCTTCGAATCCAATAGACGGAACGGGTGTTCGCGGATTCCCAGCCGCGCTGAACGGTAGGGTCGGCGGATATCGTCTTTCCAGTACTCAGCCTTTTGAGGGTGACTACGATGTCAAGGAGGCGTTTGGCGAGATCAACCTGCCGCTGGTCGACGATGCTCCCTTTATAGATCATCTCGCGATTAACGGTGCCATCAGATACGTTGATTATAGCACGGTCGGGAGTACAACGACTTGGAAGGTTGGGGGGGTATATCAGCCGGTACCTGAAATTAAGTTTCGTGTAACGCGCTCACGTGACATACGCGCTGCGAATGTCGGTGAACTGTTCACTGCGCCAGTAAGTACGCAGGGAACAGTGATTTACGAAGGCGATGCGCGGTATTATATAGGCGCGCGCTCGGGTAATCCGGAGCTAGAGCCGGAGGAGGCCGATACTCTCACGGCAGGTATCGTCTACCGACCTGAATGGATTCCGGGACTTAACCTATCGGTCGACTACTACGATATTGATCTGCAGGACGCGATCAGCGCACTAACGGCTCAGCAAGCGGTTGATCAGTGTGATGAGGGAAATGCGGAAATTTGTGAACTCATCTCCTTGAGTGGTAGCCAGCTGATCGTGAACAACCCTCTGCTCAATCTCTCTTCAGTAAAAGTAAGCGGCGTTGATGTGGAAGCGAGATACAGCCAGAGTTTGGGTTCTGGTGATCTTTCTTTGGGGGGGCTGGTTTCCTATCTTGATAAATTCGAAACCCAGACCCCGGGCTCGCCTACGGTAGACAGGGCAGGGGATATCAGCGTGAATGGAACGCCCAAGTGGAGCGCGACATTAAGTGCAAATTATCGGTCAGAAAAACTGGAATTGTTCTTTCAGGAGAGAATAATCGGCAAGGGGGATGTAAATGTCACCTATTCCGCAGACAGTATCGAAGACAATTCTGTTGATGCAGTAGCGTATTCGGACCTTGGAATATTCTATTATCCTCCAAATATGTCCAAGAGCTCCAGGATATCTTTTAAAGTAAGCAACTTATTCGATAAGGAGCCGCCAATCGTTCCATCGATACCGTACGGAGGTTATAGGGCAACGAATTTCTCTTTGTACGATACAATGGGTCGGTATTTTTCGGCAGGATTTGAGTGGTCGTTTTAAGTCAGGACCAGAGCCTCTTTCGTTAATATACAGAATAAATGTTGGGAGTTGGTCGTGGGTGCCTTTTCTGGAATCAGAGTGCTGGACTTCGGTCAGATATATAACGGGCCTTATTGTGGGTTGTTGATGGCGTTGCACGGGGCCGAAGTTATCAAGGTCGAGCCCCCGGGAGGGGAGAGGCTTCGCTATCGCTCAACCGCAGCCATCGAGACTCATGAATTCATGATGCTTAACTCGTGCAAGAAAAGCGTCGTTCTGGATTTGAAGAAAGAGCGGGGGCGCACACTCGCACGGCAGCTGATCGGGAAAAGTGATGTTCTCATCGAGAATTTCAGCCCGGGTGCCGCCGAGAAGATCGGGCTGGGCGCCTCCGAGGTCATGAAGGCAAATCCGCGGCTGATATACGCATCAGGAAAGGGGTATGGCAGTGACGGCCCCTATGCCCAGATGTCAGCCATGGATTTGACGGTGCAAGCGATGAGCGGGGTGATTTCCACAACCGGGTTTCCTGATGGGAGGCCGGTGAAAGCGGGCCCGGCGTTCGTTGACTTCATGGGCGGCATTCACCTTCTCGCGGGCGTTGCCATGGCACTCTTTGAACGCGAGCGAACTGGGCAGGGAAAGTTTGTCGAGGTTTCCATGCATGACACAGTCTATCCTTGTCTGGCGTCCGCGCTAGGGGCGCTCTACAATGAATCTGGCCGCGACGTTCCCGAACGCACTGGCAATATGCATTCGGGCCTCGCGATTTCGCCATACAATGTCTACCGGTCCCAGGATGGTTGGATTGCCATCATCACGGTGGCTGAGCGACATTTCGAAGGTGTGGCAAAGACCATCGGGCATCCTGAGATCACCACCGATCCACGATTTGCCGATCGACTCACTCGGCTCGAAAATATGGCCGAGCTTGATCGAATTGTTGAAGAGTGGACGAGTCGTCATACCCGCAGCGAGGCCGTCGAAGCGCTCAGTGCGGAGAGGGTACCCTGTGCTCCGGTTAAATCCATACGAGAAGTCGCCGAAGATCCACATCTCCTCAAACGAGGGATGATTCAGGAGGTCGATCATCCGAAGAAAGGGCGGGTACGAGTCCCTGCATCCGCGATCCGCTTTGCTGACGGTTCTTCGACCAAACTGGAACCAGCTCCGTCCCTTGGTGGAGACACCGATGCGGTCCTTCGTGATCTTCTGAAGATCGATGAGGCAGAGATCCAAGATATGAAAAAGGAAGGTGTTGTCGGATGAATGTAGAATTGACAACCGAAATTCGCGATAGTCTCCCGACCGCGCTGAAGGCGTATTTGGAGCACATAGAAAAGAAGATCGGGCATAAGGTGAGCCATGATTATGGCACGCTCAATGCACGAGATATCCGACGCTATGCCGTCGCAATCGACGATGACAATGCGCTCTATCATGATCCAGATGCAGCAAGGCAGGCGGGCTATGATGATTTGCTCGCGCCACCGAACATGTTGTCGGCAATCGTGGATTGGGGGGCGGGGACCTTCCAGAAGGACTTAGATCCCGACGGCACGCCGAGCGCAGCGGCAGAACAGCTCACCCGTAAGGATTTAAAAGTGATGGGCGCGGGAGAGCAAATGCAGATCTGTCGACCAGTAACAGCGGGCACCCGTCTGCTCTGCGATGAGGAGATAACTTCTGTTGAGCTCAAGCAGGGGCGAAGTGGCTTTCTCATTTTCACAACCTATCGACACGTTTTTCGCGACGCTGAGGGTAATGTGCTCAACGACAACCACCGAACTATCCTGGTGAGGGAACAATGACAGAGGTTCTGTATAAATACAAAGTGGGAGATCAAATCCCGTCCGTGGAGGTTTGTCCTACGACGATCCAGTTGTTCCAGTTCAGCGCGGTAACTTGGAATACCCACCGGATACATTATGATCGTGATTGGGCTGACGTTGAGGGGTATCCAGGCGTCTTGGTGCATTCGCACCTTCACGCTGCCAATATACTGCGCCCCCTTACTCAGGGCGATATGCTGCGCGACTGGCATGTTGCAAGTGTATCCTACCGGGTTGTCCGTCCTGCAGCAGCTGGAGGTGCTTTGACGGCGACTGCCGAAATCACTGCGGTCGGCTCCGAGGGCAACTCAATTGAGGTATTACTCCGAGAGCTGAATGAAGACGGTGAAGTGTGTTGCGATGGCAGTGCCCGGATTGAGAGACGGTCATGAGTCAGGCGGGGCTATTACTTCAGAAGCCGTTCTTGCCACTGGTTGAAGACGAGGTTGCCCGCGTGAGTGGCGCAACGGGAGTCTTCGAGATCGCCGATGCGAATGGTGAAACCTTGTACATTGGTTGGGCGGGGGGGCGTTCGTTGTTCGGTATGCGTGGCGAACTGGCTGTTTGGCTGAAAGTAGAAAATGCCGACCAATTTCGAACGGAGAGCAACCAGCAATACATGTCTCGCTGGAATGAGTTGATGATGGCGCACAAGGTTGTGACCGGTGCATTTCCGGGACTGAACCAGTCAGAGGAGACTGTCGGTTTGGGACGTTTGGGCGAGTATACAGAGGAAACGAAATGATCGACCTGGAACCAAGTTATGAGCAACAAGCGCTCATTGATAATGTGCGGCGCTTTGTTAAAAATGAAATCGTCCCACTTGAAGACAAGCTTGATCCCGATGCCGCTGCGCTACCGCCTGAAGATTACCGGCGTCTTTGTGCTAAGACCCGCGAGATGGGCTTGTACGGAATGGATGTACCTGAGGAATTCGGGGGGCCAGGCCTTGATGTTGTTACTCGTTGTTTGCTGGCGATGGAAATGTCGCAGCACAGAGGTGGGCTATATTCAACTTGTTATGGTGTTTTTGGCGGCGCTGGTCTCGCGCAATTGTACGATGCAAGCGAATATCAAAAGGAAAAGTGGCTTAAACCGTCTTTGCGTGGTGAAAAGCATGGCTTCTTCGGACTCAGCGAGCCTTCCGGTGGGAGTGATCCGGCTCGGGCCATCCGTACGAAAGCGGTCCGTGATGGCGACGATTGGATAATCAATGGCTCTAAAATGTGGATCAGCGGTGCTGATAACGCAGATTTTGGCGTGATCTTCGTCCGAACCGGTGAAGGCCGCGGCGGAATTACTGCATTTATAATCGATGCTGATACGCCGGGCTTTCAAGTGCGCCGCGTTATTCACACTTTACGCTCTGCACATTACGCGACTGAGCTGACGTTTGAAAATATGCGTGTGCCTGATGCCAACCGTCTCGGTGAGGAAGGTCAAGGGTTTGCTATTGCGAATGGGCGCTTGAGCGCGCAGCGTATTCCGTACGCGGCTCAGTGCCTTGGGGTCGCGATTGCCGCCCACCAAATGGCTGTTGAGTATTCAAAAATCCGCGAAACGTTCAATAAGCCCCTGGCTGCTCGACAAGGTATTCAATGGATGCTCGTGGATAATGAAATTGATCTTCGGACCGCGAAACTCACGGTTCTGGAGGCTGCCACAAAGGCCGATCATGGCCAGAGTTTTAGAACCGAGGCTGCTATTGCCAAGATTGTTGCGACCGAGGCCGCCAGCCGGGTCGTTGATCGTGCTATTCAGATTCATGGAGGAATGGGTGTGAGCAAGGAGCTGCCGCTTGAGCGATGGTACCGAGAGTTGAGGATTCGCCGTATCGGAGAAGGCCCTACCGAGGTGCAGAAGTATATTATCGCCCGTGACCTACTCGGCTCTGTTGCAACCTGATGAGTAATCGTAACAAGAAAGTTGAGTCGAGCCAAAACGGTTCCGCAATCGGACGGTCTGTCCGCGTGGCAAACTGTTCCGGTTTCTTTGGTGACCGAATGAGCGCCCTTCAGGAAATGGTGCGTGGGGGTGATATTGATTATATCACGGGGGATTATTTAGCCGAAGTTACTATGTTAGTGCTTGCCAAGTTGCGGCTTCGAGATCCCGAGGCGGGTTATGCAGCTTCGTTTCTTCCTCAACTCCGTCCGGTTCTTAAAGACATCGATGATCGAGGCATTAAGGTTGTGGTCAATGCCGGTGGATTGAATCCACGAGCGCTTGCGGAAAAGACCCAGGCATTGTGTGAAGCGACCGGCGTAGATCTGAAGGTCGCTTACATCGAAGGTGATGATATTTCCGGCAGATTAACTGAACTGCAAGAGGGCGGTCACCTCCTGAATCATCTCGTTACTGGCCAACCCCTCAAGCTCTGGGGACATGAACCACTGACTGCGAATGCCTATTTGGGCGGGTGGGGAATTACGCAGGCCTTGAGTAGAGGCGCGGATATCGTGATATGCCCACGTGTCACTGACGCGTCACTCGTTGTTGGCATCGCAGCCCACTGGCATGGTTGGGAGCGGGATAATTACGACGAGCTCGCGGGCGCGGTTGTCGCCGGACATGTGATTGAATGCGGCACACAAGCCACCGGTGGCAACTATTCAGGGTTTAATCGTCTTGATGCCGATCTACTTGATCTGGGTTTTCCCCTTGCCGAAATCGCCAATGACGGCAGTAGTATAATTACTAAGCACTCGAACACAGGCGGGGCTGTTACGGTTGGAACAGTCTGTGCACAGTTACTCTACGAAATTCAGGGATTGGATTATCTCAATCCAGACGTGACCGTAGAGATGGATTCAATTGAAATTTCTCAAGCCGATAAAGACAGAGTACTGATCTCGCCTGTCAAAGGCTGCCCTCCGCCGCCGACGACAAAGGTGTCAATCACCGCTCTCGGCGATCATAGCAATCAAGCCACATTCATTTTGACCGGGCTCGATCTGGACGCGAAAGCAGAGCTGCTTGAAACCGCATTGCGTCAGAAACTGGAGCAGAAGGACGGCGTAAAGCGCCTCCATTTTGAACGGATATTTACACGAAATTCAGAACCGGAGACTCAACTCGATTGCACATCTTTTGTTCGCGTTGTGGTATCGGGAACAGAAGACGCTGTAGGACGGTCGTTCTTTCAGGCGATGGTTGATATCGCGCTGGCAAATTACCCTGGTCTAACGATGATGAGCGGAGCTGGGCGTCGGGCTCAGAGCAATGGCGTATACTGGCCGGGATTGATCAATCAGAGCGAACTTGATCATCGCGTATTTTTGCCTGAGAATGAGGAAGTTAATATATCCGCCCCAAGCGAGACCCGTGAACCGCGCGATCGCGTCTCGGATGCCGTTGCGTCTTCTAAAGACTGGGGCTCAACGAAACCGACCCCTCTTGGCCACATTATCGATGCACGCTCTGGTGATAAGGGCGGCAACGCGAATGTCGGGATCTGGACCGAGGATACGAAAGCCTATGACTGGTTGGCCGAATGGTTGACTCCGGATCGGTTGCAGCAAATCCTTCCTGAGGCGCGGTCACTGACCGTCGAAAGGTTCCTCCTTCCTCGATTGCAAGCCATGAACTTCGTTATCACGGACTTGCTGGAAGGAGGGGCGACAGAAACGTTGAAGCTGGATGCCCAGGCGAAAGCGCTCGGGGAATACCTTCGCGCTAAAGTTGTTGATATGCCGATATGCTTAGGGTTGCAAAGATGAAGCATTCTGATGGCAAACTAACTAATTCACGCGTGGCTCTCGGGCTGTTGTTGCTCGGATTTGCTTTCAATTTTGCTGATCGCTCAATCATCAACACTCTGGGAGAGGCCATCAAGACTGACTTGTCGCTGACCGACACCGAATTGGGTCTGTTAGGGGGGCTTAGCTTCGCACTACTGTATTCAGTCACTGGTATTCCGATTGCGCGCCTTTCAGATCGCCACTCTCGTGTGAATATTCTATCTACCGCCATAGCTTTTTGGTCGTTGGCGACAGGCCTTTGCGCACTAGCTTCAAGTTATTGGAGTTTGTTTCTGATGCGTGTGGGCGTAGGGATTGGAGAGGCTGGCTGTTCGCCACCCTCACAATCTCTTATCTCTGACTATTTTCCCCCAGAGAAGCGTAGCACTGCTATTTCAATCCTCTATTTGGGGGTACCACTTGGTGTACTTGTTGGATCTATAAGTGCTGGCGCCATTGCAGAATCTATGGGATGGCGCTGGGCTTTCCTCATTATTGGTACGCCAGGCGTATTATTGGCAGTCGCCATTCGCTTGATCTTGAAGGAGCCGCCACGTGGCCGCTTTGAGGCTGATGCAGAAGCGTCTCAACCAGTCGAGATTGAGAGTCTCTTACAGGTACTTCGCTTTTTTTGGAATCGTGGCGGACTCAAACACATTGCTCTTGGAGTGATGCTCGCGTCTATGGGCGGTTATGCTTTTGGTCAATTCCTTCATCCATTGCTGGTGAGGCATTATGAATTAGGCTACACTGAAGCAGCCGGAGTATATGGACTTATTGGTGCAATTTCAGTTGGAATCGGCTCTCCCCTTGGAGGGTTTTTAACTGACCGATTTAGTGTCAAAAACCAAGCATGGGCTGCCTGGATACCCGCAGCAGGTCTTTTTTTGGCTGCTCCGTTATATGTATTAGCGCTTGCTCAATCATCTTGGTCAATGTTGCTAATAATTCTTATCATCGCGGGGGTTGGTCATAATTTTTATCATGGACCAGCGTTTGCCGCAGTTCACAATCGAGTTCCCGCACGCATGCGCGCGACGTGCACAGCCTTTATAATCTTTCTCTCAGCGTCTATCGGTCTTGGTCTGGGGCCCCTTCTAACGGGTATGGTGAGTGATTGGTTCGCGAGCACGCTTTATTCTGGTCAAGGAAGCTATTTTGCAAGCTGTGTTTCAACAGATACTGCGACGACCGTTTCGACCAATTGTCTTGAAGCATCAAGCAGTGGTCTGCGCTATGCCCTCGGATTGGTGACTCTCTCTCTAAATGCATGGTCGGCGCTTCACTTCTACTTCGCAGGCCGGGCCTTTGAGCCGCGCAGGGGGCATTGTCAGCGGAACCAGTCTTGAGACGGTCGGGTAGGGCGGCTACCCTCAGAAAATGAGCAAAGGCCCGTTCTGCTAGTTCAAAACCTCACCCGAGATCATCCAGCTTGGCGTACTGATGTGTGTCAAATTCCCGCTGTCTCTGCGCAATGTCGAAGACCTCCTTCACGAGCGTGGGATCGACATTTGCCACGAAAGCGTCCGTCTCTGGGTCGACCGGTTCGGTACGTACTTCGCTCACAAGATCCGGAAACGGCGGTCCGAAGCCATGCAGCGGAGCCCGCAATGGCAGTGGCACCTGGACGAGGTCTTCGTCAAAATCCGAGGCGAGAGGCATTATCTGTGGAGAGCCGTCGATCACGAGGGCGAAGTACTGGAATCCTTCGTCACGAAGAAGCGTGACAAAGCCGCCGCGCTGAAATTCCTAAAGAAAGCAATGAAGAGATGCGGCAATCCACATGTCGTCGTGACAGACAGATGCCCTTCTTATCGGGCGGCAATGAAAATGATTGGGAGCGAGGGCCGCCAGGAGACTGGCCGGCATTTCAACAATCGGGCCGAGAATTCTCACTTACCGTTCCGAAGGCGAGAGCGAGCGATGTCTCGCTTCCGGCGCATGCGAAGTCTGCAGAAGTTCGTCTCCATTCATTCATCAGTACACAATCACTTCAATTTGGAAAGGCACATCAACCCGAGAATCCGTGAGGTGGTCCTGTTTTCCTGCACAGTTTTCCGGCCTTGCTAAGGTATATCCGGGTTGTTGATCAGGCCGCTTTCTTGAGTTCGTTTCCAGCTCCATATGCCTCGTCGGGCGTCGCTTTGCCAAGGGCGGCGTGTGGCCGCTCTTGGTTGTAGAAGTTGATCCAGTCATCGACGACGCGCTGAGCAGCAAAGCCGTCAGCAATGTCCTGCAGATAGACCGCTTCATATTTGAGGGACCGCCACAGCCGTTCGATAAAGATATTGTCCAGGTAGCGCCCACGTCCATCCATACTGACGCGCACGCGCGCATCGGTTAGTGTGGTGATCCAGTCTGATCCGGTAAACTGACTTCCCTGATCCGTGTTCATGATCTCGGGTGGGCCATATTTCTCGATGGCCTCCTTCAGGGCATCGACACAGAAGTCTGCATGCATCGTATTTGAGACCCGCCAGCTCAGCACCTTGCGCGTTGCCCAGTCCATGATGGCAACGAGGTAGAGATACCCTCGGCTGACCGGGATGAAGGTGATGTCGGAACACCAAACCTGATTAGGACGCGTGATCTCCATCCCCTTCAGCAAGTATGGGAAGATTGGATGAGCCGGGTGCGGCTGGCTGGTCTTTGGCCGCTTGTAAACGGCTTCCAGGCCCATCAGACGCATCAGGCGGCGGACACGGTGGCGACCGGCTTTGATGCCATCCCGCGCCAGCCAGGCAGAGATCTGACGGCTGCCGAAGAACGGGTATTTCGTGAACAGCTTGTCGATCGCCTTCATGAGCGCGAGGGTTTCCTCGCTCGCCGGCAGCGGCCGGAAGTAGAGCGTTGACCGGCTGATGTTCAGCACGCGGCATTGTGCGCTGAGGCTCAACTTCGGGTGATCGGGTTCGATCATGTCGCGTCGGTCGCCGGGGCTCATAGCTTGAGCCCTTTGGCTAAAAAATCGTTTTCTACTGCCAACCTCCCGATCTTGGCGTGGAGCTCGTTGACCTCGGCCTCTCGGTCGTCATTGCCGCCGCCCTTGGCAAACACGTCCGCCATTCCTTC
>TARA_R110001606_G_scaffold14133_2_pt1 | contig 14686 bp, 12 predicted proteins | sample TARA_R110001606 | Tara Oceans TARA_R110001606 (sample SAMEA4398315) | marine metagenome | biome: Polar Biome; feature: [SRF] surface water layer (ENVO:00010504); material: water (ENVO:00002006), including particulate matter (ENVO:01000060) such as... | depth 5 m | reverse complement strand
TCCATATTACGATGTATTTATCTTAGTCATCAAATAAACAGCTGTATATAATTAGTAACTTCGTTTCACTTTTCTAAATGCAGCAATACACCCAAATGGTAGAGAGCAGTAACATTGGACAAAATTCAAGCTGCTATTGATGTATACAGTTAGTTGCTGATTAGTTTTGTTTTATTGTAAATTAACGCGTGACTATTTTATCGGGGTCAGAACACACAATCTTATGGCTTATGGCTACAGCTCCACAAAAAAACCGTTGCTATTGGCATAGCAACGGTTTTATATTTTCTGGCCGCTGGCCGCTGGCCGCTGGCCGCTTTACTTAAGCGCTAACTGTAGCTCTCGGTTGCGCTCTAGCTGCGCTAAGAAGTTATCTGCTATTGGTTTAAACTTAGCAAGCTCGTCGCGAGGCAGAGGCTCTGACTTCGGTAACTTAACCGTTTTAGGGTTACGGTGAACGCCGTTAACTAAAAACTCGTAGTGTAAGTGCGCGCCTGTTACACGACCGGTGGAGCCGACAGTACCAATTTTTTGACCTTGCTTAACTTTTTGACCAGTTTTAACTAGTTTCTTGTTAAGGTGTAGGTATTTAGTGACGTACTGTGTGCCGTGACTAATAAATATATAGTTACCATTATACTTACTGTAACCAGCTTTAATTACTTTACCATTACCAGAGGCAACTACTGGCGTTCCAGTACGAGCTGCGTAGTCAATCCCACGGTGTGCTCTTACTTGTCCTGTTACAGGGTGTAAACGACGCGGATTAAAGCTTGAGCTAATATATTTAAAGTTAACTGGTGCACGTAAAAATGCTTTTTTCATACTACGCCCTTCAGGCGTGTAAAAAGTACCATCGCTGTGACGGATAGCCGCATAACGTTGACCTTGGTTAATAAACTCAGCGGCAATAATTTTACCTGTGCCAATAAACTCGCCATCAACATAATGCGATTCATAGATTAAACCAAATTGATCGCCTTTGCGGATATCATTGGCAAAATCCACATCCCAACCGAATATATCAGCAAAGTTCATTATTTGCCGTTCACTTAAACCAGCAGCAATACCTGAGGTCCAAAAGCTGTTAGTAATTTCTCCGCCTGTTGATTTAGTTAATGTTTCAATTTCTTTACTATCAATAGACGTATCGTAGTTACCTTCTTCATTTAATGTAACGAACAGGGTATCTGTTTTTGAAATCACATAACGTAACTGTGCCAAAGAACCATCTTCGGCGGTAGCAAAGCTTAATGTTTCACCAGGGTGAATTTTACTAAGTTTACGTGTTTCTGCATTGGTATTAAGCAGTTTATGAACGGTTTGCGCCGAGAATCCGGCGCGTTTGAAAATAAGTGCTAAATTGTCACCGTTTTTAACTTCGAAATCGATAAGATCGTATTCTGGGAGTTTTGCTGCATCTTCTTGCGAATTTAATTCAGTTAATTGCTCAACGTCATCAACTTTAATTTGTAATTCGTAGCGCTTGCCAATTTCTAACGCATCAGCGCTATTGTCTTTAGAGGCGGTGGCTTTTTCTGAAGGAATGAGTGTTAAAGCAGCAATAGCAGAAACCAAGCCTAAAATAAGCAATTTGTGTTTTTTTGGGAGAGTGTGCACAACGCGAACCATAACGTGCCTTTTCCTGCTGTCAAGATAATTAATCACTAATATTGCAGGATATACTTAATAAAGCGTTAATACCAGTGTTTTGTAGATTTAAACTGGCGCGGATTTACGCTAGAATCACCAGATTGACTGAATTTTTTGGAGTAATACATAGTGGACTTACAAACCGCTCTAGCAGAGATAAAACGCGGTGCTGAAGAAATATTAATTGAAGACGAGTTAGTCGAAAAGCTAAAGTCTGGTAAAAAGCTAAAGATCAAAGCTGGTTTTGATCCAACTGCACCTGACTTACACTTAGGTCACACTGTGCTAATTAATAAAATGAAAACCTTCCAAGACTTAGGTCATGAAGTGATTTTCTTAATTGGTGATTTCACCGGTATGATTGGTGACCCAACGGGTAAAAATGTAACTCGTAAGCCACTAACCCGTGAAGATGTATTGGCAAATGCTGAAACATATAAAGAACAAGTATTTAAAATTCTTGATCCGGCTAAAACCACGGTTGCTTTTAATTCAACTTGGATGGAGAATTTAGGCGCTGCAGGTATGATCAAGCTAGCAGCACGTCAAACGGTTGCTCGTATGCTAGAACGTGATGATTTTAAAAAGCGTTATGCTGGCGGACAATCAATTGCGATTCATGAGTTTTTGTATCCATTAGTGCAAGGTTGGGATTCAGTTGCGCTTGAAGCTGATGTTGAGCTCGGTGGTACTGATCAACGCTTTAATCTATTAATGGGTCGAGAGCTACAAAAAGACGAAGGCCAAAAGCCACAAACCGTATTAATGATGCCTTTACTTGAGGGCACCGACGGTGTGCAAAAAATGTCTAAGTCATTAGGTAACTACATTGGTATTACTGATGCCCCTAACGATATGTTTGGTAAGATCATGTCTATTAGTGATGAGCTGATGTGGCGTTATTATGATTTGCTAAGTAGCTTATCAATTGACGAAATTGCTGCGCTTAAAGAAAAGGTTGCACAAGGTACTAATCCGCGTGATATTAAAATCGATTTAGCAAAAGAAATGATTGCTCGTTTTCACAGCGATGCGGCAGCTGTTGGTGCGCATGAAGATTTTATTAAACGTTTTCAAAAAAATGCCTTACCTGATGATATCCCAGATATGACTGTAACGATTGATGAAGATACCGTATTTATTACTAACTTGCTTAAAGAAGCTGGCTTAGTTGCGAGTACATCAGAAGCTATGCGAATGATCAAACAAGGCGCAGTTAAAATCAATGGCGAAGAAAAGGTCACTGATACTAAGCTTGAAATTGCAAAAGGCAGCACAGCTATTTATCAAGTTGGTAAGCGTAAGTTTGCAAATATTACCTGTGCTTAATAGGTAAAGAATGAAAATTCAGTTTTAAAAACCAGCATCGGCTGGTTTTTTACTCTTTGTGATCTACAACATTGTTTTAATGATTTCGATGCCAAATATAACCAGTAACCAAAAGCCACGCGCTTGATTTAGCCGATTGATCAATACAGTAATATCATCAGCCTGCGGTAAACGTTCAGTACCAATACGCATTTTATCAAATCGAGTATCTTGGTATATGGCAGGGCCACCGAGTTGCACACCAACAGAGGCCGAACAACAACTTAATAACCAGCCACTATTTATTTGATAAAAATGTCGTCCATAATGCTTGATATAATGAATGCTCAATTTACTGGCTTTACTTGCTGCAATAGTCAGCGCCAATGTCCGCGTAGGTAACCACTCAAGAATATATAATAGCCAACTAAGTGATTTTAAAAATGGGCTATTAGGCATAATATCTTTGCGCCAAGCTTGGTGGATCAAAGTCAGTAAGCGATAAGCCAGTGCAGCCATAGGGCCAAATAGTAGATAAAAGAAAATAACGCTAAAGTAATGACGAGCAACTCTTAAGATCAGCGTTTCCATGATAGCTTTGCAAAGACCTGGGCCTGATAATTTATCTACCTGACGAGCAAGTAGCGGTTTTAATAACTCTCGGGCTGTAGACTTTTGATTTTGTTTAACGAGTCGTGCAATGCGCAGCGCTTTACTTTCTACACTTCGCCACTCTAGGCTGAGGTATAAAATTAACCCAGCTAATAGTTCAGGGTAATAGGCGAATTCAAGCAGTAAGACTACCAAGGTCATGATCACTAAAATGACTAAGGTGAAACACAACGAGGATGACAAATATTGGTAACTTGCAGGTTCACTCTTTCGAAAAACGCGTTTCCCAAGAGCTCTAAATACCGCAGTTAAAAATGTATTTGGGTGATACCAGCTTACCAAAGGTAAAAAGCGCTCAGCAAGGAGCGCTAATATAAATACAATAAAGTCCAAATGTTGCTGAACTAAATTGAGTAACACGTTAGAGCGTTACCGTAGTCAGCTTTTCTAGTAATGCGACCACCATTTTTGATGAGTTTATTGAAGCGGTTTCTAGGTATTCTTCAAATGACTGTGGTGACTCTTTACCTGCAATATCAGACATTGAACGGATCACTACAAACGGTGTAGCTAAAGAAAAGCATACTTGTGCAATGGCAGCGCCTTCCATTTCTACAGCTAACATAGTAGGGAAGTCCGCGCGGGCTTTATCAATACGCACCGGATCACACATAAATGAATCGCCAGTACAAATTAAGCCGATCAGGGTCTTCACGTCACTGATGCTTTCAACACTTTGTTGTGCAGCCTCTATTAATTTAGGGTGAGCGGCAAAACCAGCAGGCATCTGTGGTACTTGGCCAATTTCATAACCAAAAGCGGTTACATCAACATCATGATGACGTACCTCAGATGAAATTACCACGTCGCCAACACTCAGAGATGGATCAAAACCACCGGCAGAGCCTGTGTTGATCACACAGTCTGGTTGAAAATTATCAATCAATAACGTTGTTGCAATACTAGATGCGACTTTACCAATACCTGATTGCACTAAAGTCACAGTGTTACCAGCTAATTCACCTGTATAAAAAGTGAAACCTGCTTTAGTTAGAATTTGTGGATTTTGCATTGCTTCACGCAAAATTTTAACTTCTGGCTCCATCGCGCCAATAATACCGACATTCATAATTTTAAATTCCTCTAATTAGATGTTTAGATTATACGTGAAGTTAGCGATAAAAAACAAAAATGCGAGCTTAAAAGCTCGCATTTTATCGTTTAAGAAAACTTATATTTCAGCTAAAGCTGTGGAATGGGCTTTAGCTTGCGAAGGAGATAGTACCGCCGGCTTAGTAACACGGTTGCGTGTCGGGCGACTACTTTGTGCTGTCGGCTTGCCAAGCTTAAACATAATTGCTTCGCGTACTTCTGATGGCCGATAGCCAGATTTAACTTTCATACGGATATGTGGAATGCCAGCAGCTTCAAGTGCACCATTAACAAACCAGTCTCGTTGTGCTTTATGACCATCTTTATTGGCGTTGTTTACTAAGTCAACCGCTGCCACAATCGTCATCTTTTCTTTATCAATCAGCACATAATCCAGTTGTTTGTTTTTTGCTTTAGCGATTGCAGCACGTTTAGCTTTAGCAGATAAACCTTTTTTACAATCAATGATATCGATTAATTTTACACGGCTAACAATTTTATATTGATCGCCTACAGCACGTTCTAAAAGGTTTAAGAATGAGCTTTCAACTTGCGTAAATACACTGGTTTTACGCGTGAATGGGTAAGGGTTTCCGCCATCATCGGTAAACTTTGACGCAACAACAGATGCCCCTACGACTAATACTAAAATTGATAATAAAGCGAATTCCATACGGTAACTCCACAACAACAAATTGACACTATAAATTACTTAGCAATTTACGTGCCCAGTTGTAATGAAGTTACACTTTATAACAGCTAAGTTATGGCTGGTATCCGCCAGCAATTCCTTTTACTGCAATCGCTACAGCATCATGGGCATGCAGAGATTCATAATGGTTTATTTGTAACCAGTAATCGGCGTATTGTGCATCTTCTAACACGGCTTTGATTTTACGCGCAGCATCTTCACAAAACATCAGATTTTGACCATTTAAACGGGCGAATTCTTGCTCATCTTCACGCTTAACTGCCGCTTGTACAGGGGTTTTAAGCTCATCTTCAAGAGTATTGATCAAGCTCAAAATATCAAACTCACGGATGCTACTATCTAGTTTGACTTTTACATTGGCAATAGAGCGTTGAGAATGCGGTGTGGCGATTATGCCATCGGTACTGCCAAGCCAGTTGACCACTTCTTCATGGCTAAGAGTATGCTGCTGAAACTTTTCAACAAAGGCTTGTTGAATAAGTTGGCGAGCTAATGCCGCTGAGCATGGGCAAGTTGATGAGTAAGTTACATCAAGGCTTAATTCAAAACTAAGTACACCGCGGTCAATTTTTGCCACTATGGTCAACGGGTAGCTTTTCCAACCCGCTTTGCCGCTAAGGAGTGATTTTCTGCGCAGCGGTAGTTCAAACTTAAATTCAATTTTAGCTTGGTCGCTTAATCCAGTGTGACTAGAGATAAAGCTATCGAGCGCTTGTGCAATAGTTTGCGGGTTAACGTGTTGCTCAGTTGACAGGGTATCGAGCGCTAAAAATAACCGCGACATATGAATACCTTTTGCGTCTTCTTTGTGAAGATTAACAAAAGCACGAGCTTTAGCGTTGACATTAATAGGCGCAAGATCACGAGATTCAAATAAAAAAGGCAGTTCAATATCAGCCATACCAACCCAGTCTAATTTACCTGTTTGTAAGGCGGGAGCCGTATCTGCTATATCGGGCATGTTGCTTTGCATGGAAAATCTCGTTATTGGCAATTGTAAAGCGCAATATTTTACACGAAATAAATAAAAAATACGTGGTAGATGAAAATTTTCTGTTTTCGTCGCGGAACATGAAAATAGTTAATGCAAAAGTGCTAAAATCCTAACACTAGTCGTTTTTTTATAGCTGTGTAGTCAGCTGATTTTTTATATACTTATATGTATAGCTAAGAGACAGATTTATATATGATCGATTCCTCTTTGAGTCCATGGGCTCGAATACTTTCTAGTTTAATTACTCGATTTGGTGAATTCAAAACCGCAACTATTTGTTATGTCTTACTATTAGTACTGGCATTAATATTATCGTGTATGTTTTATTATGTTGCAGTAGGCGAGGTGATGCTTGTCGATGTGCTTGCCGTGATATTTTTTACTGCAGTAGTGTCGCCCATTATTATCAGTGTGTTAATCAATTCAATCCGCCAGTTAGATGCTTCCTATGCGTATTTAGATAGTGCCACTAAGCAAGAAAAATTATTAAATCAAACTTTAAAAGATAATATCAATCGCTTAAATGTAGAGATAGATGAACGTAAAATGGCATTTCATGCCAAGCACCGTGCAATCGAAGAACTCAGGCGAGAAATAGTTGAACGTAAAAAAACCCAGCAAGAGCTTGCTCAACAAGGCATGTTACTGCGCTCTATTGTTGATTCATCCCCTGATTTATTTTATTACCGTGATAACAATGGTGTTTTTGCCGGCTGTAATAAAATGTTTGAAGAGGTTATGGGGAAATCAAGTGACGAGTTAATAGGTAAAACTGCAGAGGAGATTTACCCAACGCAATTCTTACCGGAAGTATTACTAACTGATAACAAAGTCGAAAAAACTCACGCCGCTTTAACGCTTGATGTTGAATACCCTGTAGGCAATGAAAACCGTTGGTTTGAAATGCGCAAGCTCCCATTTATTAATGATGACGGTGATTACATTGGCTTATTAGCATTTGGGCGTGATATCACCAGCCGCAAAGAAGCAGCTCAAGCACTTGAAACCGCTTATAAAGACAAAGGGAAATTTATTGCCACCCTAAGTCATGAATTACGAACTCCACTCAATGGTATTGTGGGTTTAACCCGTATGTTACTAGACACCGACTTGGATAAGCAGCAACGTAGTTGGTGTAACACCGTATTTTCTAGTGCTGAAACATTAGGAAATATTTTTAATGATATTATAGATTTAGATAAGATAGATCGCGAACAACTCGATATTGTTACCGACTCAATAAACGTCTCTGATTTTATTAATGATGTGGTTAACTTTGCAGGATTGATCGCTGAGCAAAAAGACTTAGAGTTTGAAATTAAGCGCAAAGGTATGCTGGATATTTATGCGCAGCTAGATCCGACCCGATTACGCCAAGTGGTATGGAACTTAATAAATAATGCGGTTAAATTTACCCAAAAAGGTAAAGTTCAATTAGCGTGTGCTCGGGAAAATCGTGCGGATGGCGCGTGGTTAGTCATGAAAGTAACAGATACCGGGCAAGGTATTCCACAAGAGCAATTACATCGTATTTTTGATATGTATTATAAAGCGCCGGATTTAAATGGTACTAATGCGATAGGATCAGGTATTGGTTTAGCGGTCACCAAGGCTTTGGTTACAGCAATGAAAGGACAATTACATGTAAGCAGTACCGAAGGAGAGGGCAGCTGTTTTGTGGTTGAAATACCGCTGGCGCTTTGTATCGCTCCGGCTGAACAAAGTTATGTTGGCCGTAGTTTGAATATCTTGCTAGTTGAAGATGTGCCGCTTAATGCTGAAATCGCCACTAACTTACTTGAGCAACGTGGTCATGAAGTTATCTGGGCTGAAACCGGTGAAGATGCATTGTCGTTTGTTGAAACTGAGGATGATCTGGATTTAGTACTGCTAGATATGCAACTGCCAGATATTAATGGCGATGAAGTAGCAAGACAGATCCGTGCCGATAGCCATTTTGATAAGTTACCTATTGTCGCGCTTACGGCTAATGTGCGTAGCGCCGAAGAAGAGTTACAAGGGATCTCAATTCAAGGCGCATTAGCTAAACCTATCAATACCACGAAGCTTGATAAAATGCTGGCTGAACTATTTGATATTAAACATCTACAACAGTCTGATGAAACACGCCTGACGGTTAGCAAAGAAGCCAGTGAAAATATCAATGTAGAGTTACTTGATGTTGAAACCATTGAAGATTTTGTTAATTCGATGGGCATAGTAACATTTAAGCGCAGCAACAGTTTATTTGAAAAGCTAAATCCACAGTATCAGCAAGAGTTAGCAACGTCATTAGCAGCTGGTGACCGTGAAGAGTATAAGTCTGTAGCACATAAGCTTAAAGGTGCTGCAGGTTCAGTTGGTTTAAATGATGTACAGTTACACGCTAAGACCATGGAACATGGTTCTATTGAAGAAAGTGATGAAGTATTAAAGACTTGGTTAGTAATATTGGCAGATAAAATAAATGAAGGGCAACATGCCCTTCATTTATTCTTACAGCAATTAGAACGTTAATGCTGTCATTACTTGGTAAAACAGATATTAACTATCAATTTTACCAATGAAACGATAACCTTCACCATGGATGGTGCTGATAAGCTCAGATGTGCTGTTATCACTTTCAAAATGCTTTCTGATACGACGGATCGTTACATCAACGGTACGGTCATTCGCACGTAACTCACGACCAGTCATATGCTTGATTAGTTGCTCACGACTGAAAATACGGCCCGGAGAGTCAAGCATTAGACGCAGTGCTCTGTATTCACCTTTAGGTAAACGTTTGGCATCACCATTTGGCGATGTTAAACAGCGACTATTTTCGTCAAGTTCCCAGCCATTGAATGTGATCACACCATTTGTTTCAAGGCTTGATTCTTCACCACCAAGGGCAGTACGAGAAAGCAAGTTACGAGCACGAATAGTTAATTCACGAGGATTGAACGGCTTAGTAATATAGTCGTCCGCGCCAATTTCTAGGCCTAAAATACGGTCTACATCATTATCACGACCGGTTAGGAAAATAAGTCCAACGTTACGCTTTTGACGTAATTCACGCGCTAGTATTAGCCCGTTTTTGCCTGGCAGGTTGATGTCCATAACTACAAGGTTCACATCATCATTATTTGTAAGCTTGTCATGCATGTCATCGCCATCAATGGCTTCAATAACTTTGTAACCTTCAGCTTCAAATAAACTAACGAGGTTTAGTCGAGTTACGTCTTCATCCTCTACAATCAGAATGACTGGCGTTTGCATTATTAATTAACCTTTTTCGGAATATTTTATTTACAATTAATTCGGTATTGTATTATAAAACCGAATACTAGTGATTATAGGAGTATATCCAATTGTTAACAAGTAAAATCAATTCGGATGAAATTTAGAAACAGCTAATAACCGAGATTGCACTTTAAAACTGCTGCGCAACAACTGCTGCTTATTGATATACAGTCGGATTTTATTCCCTTCTTGGACCAAAGAGACAACGCCTCCTTTTTCTAAAAAACTGATACTCTCACCAACTGTTAAGGTACTTAATGAAATGGTATCGATCCAAAGTGGAATTATATCATCTTCCATTGTTTCATCAATGTATGTGATATCACAAAAGCGAGAAAGTTCAGAAATTTGCTGTTTTTTATTAATTAATACGGTTTCAATCGGTATATCGTTAATTTTAAGATTCGAATTATCCTTTAATAGCTCACCAATCCCATGTTCAACGTCATAAAAACAAAAAGTCACAGCCTGTTTATTGTTAACTTTAGGGAACTCGACGAATTTTGCAATCTGAAATAGGAACGCCGATTTGACTTGTTCAGGGGATTTGGCCTGTAAAAAGGTAGGAAACAGCAGCATCAGAGCCAGTAATAAACCTGTTAATCTCATACTTTACTTGCCTCTGTTAATGGCAAGGTAATTATAAAGCGCGTACCTTCTATATTTTGATCATCAAAGTAAACACTGCCTCCTAAGGCTTGTGTGACTAAATTGTAAACTAAATGCATACCTAAACCACTGCCACCTTCGCCGCGCTTAGTGGTAACAAAGGGATCAAAAATGCGTTTTTTAACGCTTTTATCAACTCCGATACCATTATCGTAATAGTTGATGATCAAGCTACTTTCGTTACGTTCCACTGTGACTTCTATTTCGTTATTTTTATTATCTTTAAAGCCGTGGATTATCGAGTTACTTAATAATTGCTGTAATACCTGTTGTAGGGGACCCGCTTTACTTTCGATCATCAATTGTTCAGAACAATGAATAACGATTTTAGGAGCCTTGATCTCTAGTTCAGTACGCATAGAAAGCATTACGTTAGTTATAAGATCATGCATATTGATCAGCGAATTAAGCTCACCATCTTGGTTTACTGCTACTTTTTTAAAGCTGGATACCAGTTCCGCAGCACGATTTAAATTTCGATAGATAAGGTCTAAGTTTTCTATGCCATTGTCGATAAAGCGCTTCAATTGGTTTGAGGTTAAGGTTTTTTGCTCAAACCCTAGACTTATTTCTGCCAGTTTATCGCGAAGCAGGGTAGAACCAGTGATCCCTAAACCAATCGGTGTATTTACTTCATGTGCAACACCTGCAACCATCTGCCCTAAAGAGGCCATTTTTTCACTTTCAACAATTTGGTTTTGGTATTGATGCATTCGCTCAAGGGTTGTTAGCAACTCTTGATTTGCCTCTCGGAGTGCGATTGTACGTTGATTTACTTTTTCTTCTAGGCTTTGGTTTAACTGTTTAATTTCTTGCTTATCATTCTTATGACGCTCTATTTGATTTTGTGTGCGAGTTAGCATGATATTTAAACTATTCGAAAGCATATTGACTTCGGTAATATTAGTTTTCGGAGCTCGGGCGCTATAATTATGATTTTTCGAAACATCTTGCAGCAACGTACTTAATTGGTCAATGGGGTCGGCAATACGCTTTTGAATTCGTTTTGCGACAAAATAAACCAGTATTAAAACGAATAGCGTTAAAAGGATATCAATAAGAATTTTTTGGTTAATATAGGCGTTAAGGCGCTCTAAGCCACCACGAATATACACATAACCCTTAATATCACCTTCGTAAGTAATTGGTTTGATTAGCTCTATGTAGTCTTCAGTGATTCTAGGTTCTTGAAGTTGCTCAATACTATCAACTCGAAGTGGCACTGGTGGGGTTTTTCGTGCATTGAAACTGGTAAAAAATACTGCTTTATTTGATATTTCGTCGATTGCATAAATATGTATGTTTTTAATGAGTGGAATTTTTTCGAAAGATTTAAGGCGTTGCTCTTCGGTTTTCCTATCATCAAACAGTACACTTACTTGTGCATTAAAAGCGATTATTTCAGCGAGAATATTGAGCTTGTTGACGATTAATTGCTTTTGCTCTTTGACATCTAGGTAGGTTGAAATAGAAATAGATAACGATAAACACAAGGCAGTAACAAGCATGACTGCGCTTATCAGTGCTTTGCGAATACTTGTTGGCGATGTTGATTTAGACATTATTGTAATGAAGGCCAAGTTATTTAATTTTTATCTAGTTGCTGTAAGTCTAGCAAAGACCTATCAAAGTGACTAAAAAATATAATAACTTTGTTGAAAAGCTGCCATTTATATTATTTGGCAGCGTTTGTGAGGTTATAGCAGCAATTAACTGCTATACACTGAAAACTTATTGGTTTTGTGTACTACTTGATAACTACCGAACTGAGCTTCTAGAATTGGCGGGTATTTCAAGAAGCAGTTTGCAACAATGGTTAACTTGCCTTGCTTAGTCAAGTGCTGTTTAGCACCACTTAAAAACTGTTCAGCAACAGTATAATCAGTGGCAATACCGGTATGAAATGGTGGATTTGAAATAATAAGCTCAAATTTTCCAGTTACATTTGCTAACCCATCACTCAGTAAAGCGCTACCGTTAACACCGTTAAGTGCCAATGTTTGCGTGGTTGCATAAGCTGCAAGAGCACTAACATCCGTACAGGTAAAATTCAAAGCTGGATTTTTTAAACCTAAGAAGGTCGCAATAAGACCCGCGCCACAGCCAAAATCCAGTACATTGCCAGATTTAATTACAGGTGCATTCTCTAACAGTATTTTAGTACCGCCATCAAGTTCACCGTGATTAAATACACCAGGTACGCTGATGGCATTAAAACTAACGCCAGCAACATCAACATTAAATTGCTTATGGTAACGAGTAATAACAAACTCAGCTAAGGTTTTTATCTCGGTGAATAAATACAAAGCACAATGGCGGGCACTATCGATTTTATTGCTGTATTCACAGTGGCTACTAAATTGCTTTTCAATCGATTTCACACCACTTTTATTTTCACCAACCACCAGTAACTCAGCGTCTGGGTTGATAACCGCGCGAATATTGTCCAACGTCATCAATGCTTCAGGTTTTGCTTTTGGGTAATAATAAATAACGAGGTGAAAGTGTTGACCGGCTATCTCATGGCTAACACAAACATCAATACTGTTGATATTTTTAGCAAACTCACCATTAGCATGGTTGTAACTAAAAGCGCTGATCTTGCTGTTTGGATTTAACTGGCGCAGTTGTGACAAAAAGCCATCTTGCACAAAATTAACTACTAAAATAGAGTCCGCCATTAGGTTTGCACTATTGCGTAGTAAAAGTGAACTTGGATTAGTTAATGCGCTCATAAATGGCTTTGCCTTAAAGTTGTTTTGATTAATTTAGCTAATACGCTCGAACATTAAATCCCAAACGCCATGACCTAAACGATGGCCGCGTTGCTCAAATTTCGTCAAGGGACGTAAATCAGGACGTGGTACATAATCGTTAGTCTCAGATTGGTTTTTAAAATGCTCCGCTACTTGCATTACTTCAAGCATATGTTCAGCGTAGTTTTCCCAATCTGTTGCCATATGGAATACACCGCCAATTTTTAATTTGCTACGCAAGCTCTCTACAAATGCAGGTTGCACAATACGACGCTTATGGTGGCGTTTTTTATGCCATGGGTCAGGGAAGAATAGTTGCACCGTAGTAATGCTGCCCTCTGCAATACAATCAGCAAATACTTCAACAGCGTCATGCTCAAAAATACGTAAGTTTGTAATGCCTGCTTCATCAGCATCCATTAAACATGCGCCAACACCTGGGCGGTGTACTTCAATACCAATAAAGTTAAGGTGTGGTGCGCTCTTGGCCATTTCGACCAATGATTTACCCATGCCAAAACCAATTTCTAAAACAACGTCGTTGTCATTACCAAATACTTGGGCTAGATCAAGCATGCCTTGTTGATGTTCAAGCCCCATGGTTGGCCAGCATTTTTCAATTGCCGCAGCTTGTCCTTTGGTTAAACGACCTTCGCGCTTAACAAAACTGCGAATGGTACGAATATATTTACCTTCTTGCATCGCTTGCTCAAGGTTATCGTTACTTGAATCACTCATATATTTTGGCCTGATGAAAACAACATGTCTTAAAATGGTGGCGTATTATCCCTGACCACGGCGTTGATCACAAGGCCTTATCTTTTGTGTATGTTTATAACTTGATATTTTAACTCACTGCAATAGACTGAGCGCCATTAAGAGTCGGGTTTAAAAAGTAATTATTTTGAAGTTAAACAACAGTGAAGCAAGCTGGTTTTCTCAGCAAGTAGTCGATTGGTATGAATTACATGGGCGTAAAACCTTACCTTGGCAATTAAATAAAACACCTTACAAGGTGTGGGTGTCTGAGGTGATGTTGCAACAAACTCAGGTAGTCACAGTTATTCCTTACTTTGAAAAGTTTATGCAAAGTTTTCCAGATATTATCGCTTTAGCAAATGCAGATGAAGATCACGTGCTGCATCACTGGACCGGATTGGGCTATTATGCTCGAGCTCGCAATTTACATAAAACCGCAAAGATAATTCGAGATCAATACAAAGGTGAGTTTCCAACAACGTTAGACGAGGTTGTCGCTTTGCCAGGAATTGGGCGCTCGACTGCAGGAGCTGTTTTATCGCTTTCTCTTGGCCAACATCATCCTATATTAGATGGTAATGTAAAACGTGTGCTTGCCAGATTTTTTATGATTGAAGGTTGGTACGGAGTCAAAAAAGTTGAAAACCAATTATGGCAACTATCAGAGCAGTTAACTCCAGCAAAACAAGTGACTGAGTTTAACCAAGCAATGATGGATTTAGGAGCAAGCCTTTGCTCACGTAGCAAGTTTGACTGCCAACCTTGCCCGTTGCGTTCGCGTTGTGG
>TARA_R110001606_G_scaffold3305_2_pt1 | contig 14687 bp, 11 predicted proteins | sample TARA_R110001606 | Tara Oceans TARA_R110001606 (sample SAMEA4398315) | marine metagenome | biome: Polar Biome; feature: [SRF] surface water layer (ENVO:00010504); material: water (ENVO:00002006), including particulate matter (ENVO:01000060) such as... | depth 5 m | reverse complement strand
CAGTCGATGCTGATACTAATTTGACAGTATCTGTGGCAGTAAGTGACGGCCAAGTTGCTACCACTCAAAGCTTTACTGTAACGGTAACTAACACCGATACAACGCCTCCTACAGGTGATACGTGGGATGTCAGTAAGGTATATGTTGGCGGCGATATTGTTGTTTATAACGGTATTACATACAAAGCTAAATGGTGGACTCAAGGTAATCGTCCTGATTTAGGTGGCGTTTGGGAAGCAACAACTCCACCAGTAGATGATACTGGTTCAGTAGTTTGGCAATCTGCGGCTGTTTATAATAGCGGTGATGAAGTAATGCACCAAGGCAATAAATACCAAGCTAAGTGGTGGACTCAAGGAAATGAGCCAGGCGTAGCAGGCGTATGGAAATTACTTTAATTAGCCTATTACCCAAGCCTACTTTGAGGTAATAAGGTTAATATGTAATTTACTTAAAGCAGCTTTCGGGCTGCTTTTTTTGGTTTTTCGAGTCAGATGCACCATACTGTAAAAAGCGTCTGTAATTTAACTAGGCTGTAGTTATCAAATACATTTATTTATTTCTGATATTATTGAGTCCAATTAGTAACAGCTGCGAAAAAACTCTGCAAGTAGGGGTGATATTACCTTGGCCACCATTTGTCTTTGATGGTGAGCAGGCTCTTACAGGAATAGATGTAGAGATCAGCCGTTTGGTGTTAAAGCATGCTGGATTCTGTAGTAAGTTTGTGCCTTTGCCGTCATCAAAGCGCGGTTTGGTCGAGCTTGAAAATGGCCGCGTGGATATATTAACTGCTGCGAGTTTCAATCAACAACGTGCCCAATATAGTCACTTTTCAACCTCATATAGACGTGAGAAAATGCGGCTGTTCTGGTATGAAGATACTAAGTACCTAACACACGATTTAGCCAGCCTGTTGGCGCAACAAAAAACCATAGCCGTAAATAATGGTGGTTATTATGGTAAAGAATTTGAGCAGCTAAGCAAAGTCACAAACAATAAAGATTTACTTGTACGAGTACCTTTGCTCAAGCATCGGCTATATATGTTAAAAGCTAAACGCGTCGATTTTATGATTGATGATGAAATATCTGGGTTATACCTCATAAGCCAAGAAAAAATCCCCGGTATTACACTGCATCCTTATGTTATTCATGATAATCCAATCCATTTTATGCTCAGTAAAAAAACGGTCACGATGGACAATGTGCGCTCCATTAATGCAGCGATCATTGATATGCAATCGAATATCAAGCAAATAATTGCCAGCTATACCTATTAATTAACTAGCTATAATTGATACCACTAAAGCTGCGCACGTTTTACTGTGTCTGAAGGGTTTTCGCCAAATAGTTGTTTATAGTCTTTAGCAAACTGGCCCGGATGCCAAAAGCCCCAATTGGCGGCAATCATTGAAATGGGTTTATTTTGTTGCGGATCACTGAGTTCACGGCGTATTTGGTTAAGCCGGGTCATGCGTAAAAAACGCAGCGGATTGATGCCTAAAATACTTTCAAAGCTGTATTGTAAAGTCCGTCGACAAACGTAGGTAAACTCACATAATTGGGTGATAGTCACTATGTTGTCTGGGTGATCGTGAATAAATTCTTTCGCTTTATCAACAACGTTTTTACGGTGTTTATAACTTGGGGTTACTTTTTGCTGGGGGAGTTGTGATTGCAGTAAATGCAGCACTAAACTTAATAAAATATCGTGTTGTAAAGCCGCACTTGCTCCACCGCCATTAGCATAAATGATTTGTTCAATGCATTCACGAGCACGTTGCAGTGTTTGTGGTGATGTTGTAATACGCGGTGATCCATGTTCACAAATGCCCTGAAGTGACAACCCTTGTCGCTGAGCAATTTGATGAAGCGTATCTTGATTGATCACCATGCCATAAATATTAAATTGCTCAGGGGTGATCAGCTCAAAGTTGCAATCACTTGGGCGGCACATTAATTGATTATCAGCGATGGTGAGACCGTTAATTTTACTGTTTTGTGCGTTTACCGGAATACCAAGCCATAACGCATTTGGCCATACTTTACACTGTTGTCGTAATGCGCACTGGGTATATTCTTTAAACACTTGCAAACCATCATAAGCCACTTCATCAATACAGCCATAAAAGCGGCCATCACTGACTTGATCATATTTTTGTTGCCAGTTTGTTAGGTTTCCCGCCTGCTGGTCCACATCGGTCGTAGCTAAAGTGCACTTACTTGGTGCATTTGTCGGTAAATTATGTTGCATAGTTGCGTATTACACCCCAGGCTAATTATTACAAGCAAACAGTAGTTGTCCGATTTTTAATTTTAACTATTTGATTTTTATTGTTTAAATAACATTTGCCAAAACTTGATAGTTGCTTGGTACGCTATAAGCTACCTTAAAAGAATCGTTGCACTGTTTATTGTTTTTTTATTGCTTTTTATTGTAGTGAAAGCAATAGCTGTGCCTATCCTTTTTAACACACATTTTGTCAGCAAGGTAAGTTTATGAGTCAATCGTATCGATACACGTTAGGAAGTAAAACCTACCAATTTAACAATCTCGCACAGTTAATGGCTAAAGCGACCCCGCAGCGCTCTGGTGATAGCTTAGCAGGTGTTATTGCCAGTTCTGCCGAAGAGCGAGCCGTGGCACAAATGACGCTGGCAGAAGTCCCTTTAAAAACATTCTTGAACGACGCCTTGATCCCTTATGAAGACGATGAAATTACTCGGCTAATAATAGATGAACATGACACTAACGCATTTGCAGCAATCGCACATTTAACGGTAGGTGATTTTCGTAATTGGCTGCTGAGTGATCACGCAACAAGCCATGTTTTAGCGACAATCAGAGCGGGTATTACCCCCGAAATGGCTGCTGCGGTTAGTAAAATAATGCGTAATCAAGATCTGATCTTAGTTGCCAAAAAGTGCCATGTCACGACTGCATTTAGAAATACCATTGGCTTACCTGGCCACTTATCAACACGCTTACAGCCTAATCATCCAACAGATAATGTAAATGGCATTGCCGCGAGTATTTTAGATGGGCTGCTGTATGGCAGTGGCGATGCCGTAATTGGTATTAACCCCGCGACTGATAATGTTGCACAAGCGATTAAATTAATGCGGTTAATGGATGATGTGATTGAAAAATACCAGATCCCGACTCAAAGCTGCGTTCTCACGCATGTAACTAACACTATTGAATGTATTGAGGCCGGTGCGCCGGTTGACTTAGTGTTTCAGTCTATAGGGGGGACTGAGGCGACTAACTCAAGTTTTGGTTTTAATTTAAATACACTTGCTGAGGCGCAAGATGCAGCACAAAGTTTAAAACGCGGAACAGTAGGCAATAATGTGATGTATTTTGAAACGGGGCAGGGCAGCTCGCTATCAGCAAATGCCCACCATGGGCTTGATCAACAAACGTGTGAAACCCGTGCTTATGCCGTAGCGCGAAAATTCAAACCGTTACTGGTCAATACCGTAGTGGGTTTTATTGGCCCGGAATATCTATTTGATGGCAAAGAAATTACTCGAGCAGGGCTTGAAGACCATTTTTGTGCCAAATTACTGGGTGTGCCTATGGGCTGTGATGTGTGCTACACCAACCATGCTGAGGCAGATCAAAATGATATGGACAACTTACTGACCTTACTCGGTGTAGCAGGGTGTTCGTTTGTAATGGGGATCCCCGGATCTGACGATATTATGCTTAACTATCAAACCACCTCATTTCATGATGCTCTGTATGCAAGGCGGGTATTAGGTTTGCGTCCAGCACCTGAATTCGAACTTTGGCTGGCAAAAATGAACATTATGACAGATACCCAGCAGCATATTTTGTCTGACACGTTACCGTCACAATTTGCGCGTTCTTTGAAAGCTTTAAGTGGTGGACAGCCATGAAAAACTCATCTCCCAAAACGGCACAGCAAATACAGCAACAACATCAAGATAATGGCAAAGTGGTGCATAACCCATGGCGGCAACTACGCAGCTTTACCGATGCACGCATTGGTTTAGGGCGCGCTGGGATCAGTCTTCCGACGGCTGAAATGTTGGCGTTTCAACTCTCCCATGCGCAAGCACGAGATGCGGTTAATTTTCCATTGGATTTAGCTGCGTTAAGTGAACAGCTAGAGGATTTTTGCGCGTCACCACTGCATTTACATAGCCAAGCCGTGGATCGCAATCATTATTTACAACGCCCTGATCTAGGTCGAAAACTGGATCAAGCATCGCGCGATCAGCTAAGCAATTATATGAGTAAAGCGGCTACAGCCACTGAGTTACACCATGATATCGCAATCGTTATTGTTGATGGTTTATCGTCTTTAGCAGTACAAAAAAATGCCCATCCTTTTCTTGTTCAGTTACTGACGATACTGCGTGAACAACCAGAGCCATGGCGTTTGGCACCGATCAGCTTAGTTGAGCAAGGTAGAGTGGCGATAGGCGACGACATAGGTGAGCTCCTTAATGCCAAGGTGGTGCTGGTATTAATTGGTGAACGGCCAGGGCTAAGTTCTCCAGATAGTTTAGGGCTGTATTTAACTTGGCAGCCAAAAACAGGGCTGAATGATGCTTGTCGTAATTGTATCTCTAATATTCGTCCTGCGGGGCTGTCATATCAGGATGCAGCACAACGGACTTTATATCTTTTACAAGAAGCGAAACGTTTAAACCTGTCAGGGGTGGGGTTAAAAGATCGCAGTCAAGACGATGTGATAGAGCATCAAACGCAAACAACAAACTTTTTACTATCAGAATAATCAACAACGAAAACATAATGTAATTACAACAATAAATAGCAGGAGAAGATAATGTCAGATAATAAAGAGTACCTTGCAAAAAGACAGTTAAAACGAGGCTCCGCGGGATGGATTTTATTGGCGGGATTAGGAGTGTCGTATGTTATTTCTGGGGATTTTGCGGGTTGGAACTTTGGTATTGCAGAAGCTGGTTGGGGCGGCTTTGCTGTCGCCACAGTATTAATGGCAGTGATGTATTTAACTTTGGTTTTGTCATTAGCAGAAATGTCGGCGGCCATTCCGGCATCGGGTGGTGGCTATAGTTTTGCGCGTCAGGCAATGGGCCCTGCTGGTGGTTATTTGACTGGCTTGGCCGTGTTAATCGAGTATGCATTAGCACCCGCTGCGATTGTTATTTTTATTGGCTCGGCGGTCGAAGCGCTACTGGGTTTTAATGGTCCATGGGTGTATGCGCTGTTCTATATTGTGTTTATCAGTATTCATTTAGCGGGAGTGGGTGAAGCATTAAAAGTGATGATGGTGATAAGTGGCTTAGCGGTTTTTGCCATTATAGCCACTGCGATCGCATTATTTACACATTTTGATGTGTCGCGATTGTTTGATATTGCCATCACCGATGCTGCTGGAGCCTCCGAGTTTTTGCCCTTTGGTTGGTATGGCGTGTGGGCTGCATTGCCGTTTGCAATGTGGTTATTTTTAGCCGTTGAAGGCGTACCATTAGCGGCAGAAGAAGCCAAAGATCCAGCTAAAGACGTGCCAAAAGGAATTATAGGTGCAATGTTGTTTTTATTGTTTACTGCTTTGTTAGTCGTAGTATTGATCCCTGGTGCCGGTGGTGCCAGCGCAATGGGGTCTAGTGCCGTGCCGTTAGTTGATGCGCTAAACGTAACAGGGAATGCAAGCTTAGCAACACTCGTTAATATATTAGGTTTAGCGGGTTTAGTGGCGTCGTTTTTCTCGATTATCTATGGGTATAGTCGGTTAGTGTTTGCGCTCTCTAGAGCGGGCTACTTTCCAAAAAGTTTGTCGGTTACAACTTCACGAAAAGTGCCGGCACGTGCCTTAATTGTGCCGGGTATTTTTGGTTTCTTAGCATCATTAAGTGGTGAAGGTGATTTAATGCTGGCGATGGCCGTGGTAGGCGCTACGGTTTCGTATGCATTGATGGCATTGAGCCATATTTTACTGCGTATTAAACAGCCTGAACTCGCACGACCTTATAAAACGCCAGGTGGCATGATAACCTCAGCAATTGCGCTGGTCTTATCTTTGGTGGCTTTAACTGGGGTATACGCGTTTGATCCTCGTGCATTCTTGTTTACTGTGGTGCTATTTGTGATCGGAGCGATTTATTACTTTGCATACAGTAGTAAGCACTTAGTCGCACACAGTGCCGATGAAGAGTTTGCTATGTTGGCTGAAGCTGAAGCCGCTTTAAGTGCAAAATAGTGATAGTTTAATGTTATCAATAGGCCGTTAGCACGGCCTATTAATAATGCAATTAACCAAGGCGGGTCACGTTTATTTTTATACGCCCAGCATTAGCGCCATAAAAACGCACCAAATCATTTGCAAAAGGCGTAAATTCTCCTGAGTGAGTCATTTTAAATTCACCCCCATCGGCAATCTCAAAAGCATCATTATCGCTATGGGCAATAGCACCAATTAAGGCAAACCAGTTTGCATGTGGTAAACGACGAAAGGGTTCTAGCAATGCCATGGGGATCTCTTTTACACCCAACTGTAGGTTATCTCGGTGCCAACCTTGTGGCCCACATTTTACGCCATCGTCATACCAAAGTTGTTCTGGGTAAGGGCTAAAGCGATAAGTAGCCCCTTGTTCAAGCATTAGTCCTGTTGCATTGTATTGCTCTGCGGCATAAACCAACACATCTTGGCTTTGGCCAATTTGTAACACCGACATGTTTTGATTTTTTAAAGCAATATGGGCAGACAAGCCGTTAAAACTGAGCGTAGTTTGATCTGCATACAGCAGTAGATAACTAAGGTTTTTTAAAGACTCGGGACGATAACTGGTTAATTGATTGATACGTGTAGCAACACTGTGGTGGATAATGGGTAACAGCTTACTTTGTTCGTCATCAACCAGCACGGTACATTCACGATCAATCAGTTTAAATAAAGGATTAAACCAAAAATAATTCTGTTGATGGCTTAACGCGAGAGGATCTGGGGTGATGGTCATATCATCTTGGGCGATAAAACTGTTTTGATCAGCAGGAAATAACGATGAATAATCGATTGCTTGACTAGTTAAAAAGTATAAAGCCACAGGCAGTTCAAGTAACCACTCCATTGCAAAGCGTAAGCAAATATCCGCCAGCCCATCTCGATAATAGCCACCACCGATATCGGAATGCGCGCCTGCAAACCATATTTCATGTACATTGTTTTGATGATTTATAAGGGTAGGTTCAAAAGCTCGACGCTTTTCATCCAGTGCCACACAATGCAGAGCCTGATTTATGTTGGTCGCTAAAGTATGGTTTTCAAAAATAACATGCTCAGCGCCTCGGGTGGCCTTGGTGACTTTGGATAAACCAATGGATGCCACAGTATCAAATACGCATAAATAAACGTTATTATCTATGAGCGGCTCTAAGCACTTTGCAAAACGTCGTGCTAACGCAGCGCCGCGACTAAAGCCAGTGAGTAACAGTATATCGCCAGTTTTGTAGTAGCGCTTAAAATCATTTATAGCATGATTTAAAATACTGGCAACATCGTCATCGCGTGGTGCGAAAGATTGATTGAGGAATCGCTTTAAACGACTTCCTTGAGTTCCAATACCTTGGTAATAGAAGCTAAGTTGATTAGTAAAAGGAGTAACGGGTTCGTTATTTAACTGGCCACCCATTAATAAATGAAGTTTGAGAATATTCGAAATGCTTGCATCTTCCTTAAAATGCGCAGAGCTGAACTGCTCTGCATCACGTGGCTCACTACCTGTGCCATCAAAGTTGAAAATCAGCGTTTTCGCGGTCATAGCATCATTCCTTTATGTGGTTTTTTATAACTTACAGGTAAATTATTTAAATTTGAAGACAATCCACTCAAATATGCAATAAGGATTTTTGTTATTTATTTTAGGTAATACTTTTTTATAGATTGAAAATAATATAGTCAAATGTAGTCTAAGCTTAAACAGTTGAAGCTCTGGTTTAGTAACAAAGTTCAAGTTGCCATTAAGCCTTAGGTTAAATAGTTAAGTTACGCAGATTTGCCTAGAGCAAATGTATTATTGTGTATCTTTAGGTAGGCATGATAAAAGGTATCGTGTTGCTATGACTAAATTTTTTATTATTTTGCTGTTATGCATACAAAGTACTGCTGCGCTTTCTAATTCAATAACACAGCCTTTAGTAGGATCTCATAATGAATGGCCTCCCTACATATTTGCTGATGGAACGGGTATGACTACTGAGCTTGTACGTGCTGCATTTTTTAGCCAGAATATTGCATTCGATATTAAAATAGCGCCATTTAGTCGTGCAATGCGAATGTTAGAAAATAATGAAATAGATTTGATCCCTGCATTATGGTGGACAGAAAATCGTGCTAAAACAATTTTATTTAGCCAGCCCTACTTTACTAATGAACTTAGCATAATTAGTAATACTAAGTCGCAGCTTGATTATCAAGGCCCTCACAGCCTAGAAAGCTTAACAATCAGTACAATTAGAGGTTACGGATATCATGAGTATTTACAGTCTATTGATAGGCTTACAATCGCTCCTTTACTTAATGTCCATAGTTGTCTTGAGCATGTAAAAAAGCATCGCGCTGATATTGCTCTGGTTGATAAATACGCAGCATGGTTCGAAATGAAAAAAAATGGTTACTCAACAGAGCTAACAATTTGGCAACCAGCTTTAATTAAGCACCCTCTTCATATTGGAATCAGTAAAGAGCACCCCAATGCTGAATATATAATAACCTCCTTTAACAAAGGGCTAGAGCAAATAAAGCGCTCAGGTGAATATGATGAAATATTAGCCCGTTACGAACATCTAGCCTCAGCACAGCCAGAGTAACTAATAAAAAAAATAAAGACACCCACTTAAATAAATAAAGACACCCACCTAATAAATGGCGATTGTAGTAATTCAAACTTAAATGACACCCATAACAAACTTAAATGACACCCATAATAATGACTATATTTGCAGTATTACCATGAGGAACTAGTATTTTATAAGGAACGTGATATCTGAGGTATTTATGGCTACTGCAAGAAATCGACAAATCAGTTTAACGGACACTCGTTACTATCATTGTATATCACGATGTGTAAGACGTGCCTATTTATGTGGTGTGGATGAATATACGGGGCAATGTTATGAACACCGCAGAAAATGGGTTGAAGATAAGCTAATGAGTTTGGCATCTCTCTTTTTTATAGATGTGTGCGCTTATGCAGTAATGAGTAATCATACTCATATTGTAGTGTACGTAGATAGTAAAAAGGCGGAAAGAGTAAATGATAGAGCAGTTGCAATTCGCTGGCATAAAGCCTTTAAAGGTTCTGAATTAACACGACGTTTTGCTAAAGGTGAAAAGCTAGCGTCTTTTGAGATGAAAATAGTTACAGATAATATTGCGCAATATCGTTCAAGGTTAATGGATATTAGCTGGTTCATGCGCTCTTTAAATGAATATATAGCGCGAAAAGCAAATAAAGAAGATGACTGTAAAGGGCGATTTTGGGAGGGACGGTTCAAATCCCAAGCCTTACTTGATGAAGCCGCATTATTAGCATGTATGGCGTATGTTGATTTAAACCCAGTTCGTGCAGGTATTGCTGACAAACCAGAAAATTCAGATTTTACGAGTGTCAAAAAGCGTATTATTTCGATCGCAGCAGGTAAACAGCCCAAATCATTACAACGTTTTTCAGGAATGGCAACACAGCATATGGTGAAAGGTTTACCTTTTGAGCTAACTTCCTACCTTTCTCTTGTTGATGCGACTGGGCGCTGTATTCGTCCTGATAAAATAGGTTATATAGCCGCCGATCTAACCCCTTTGCTTGAAAGGTTGCAAATAACCCCCGAAAACTGGTTGAAAGTTACCAGCAAATTTACCACCGTTTTTCACGGTGCTGTTGGAAGACCTGAGTCGTTAAATATGTTTTGTGAACATCAACACTTTAAGCGACGAACGAATCTAACGAATTGCGAAAAATTACTAGCGTGATAACGTAGCCAATAATACATAACTTGTTAATTCAGGTTTTTTTGACGCCTAAAAATGCAAACGCCTGATATTTATCTGCCATTTGTATAAAAGTCCTTTTTGAAAATAACTACGGTTTTTAATTGTTTCGTTTATTGCCCTAACCTGGATGTTTGTAATTTCATTTTTATTTAGAATGGGTGTCATTGCAATTTTTATCATTGCAATTTTTTGATGGGTGTCTTTTTTATTTACCTTCAATCCATTGTTTTAAAATGTAAGTTTGCATTTTTTTTAGATATATATGGATGGGTGTCAATTTTAATTTCATTGTTTTTAGATATATATAGATGGGTGTCATTTTTTATTTTATTTCTAGATGTGTAAGTGAAGCGGCGGCTCCACTTACTCTTGTTAGTTGCTTAATGTAATTTCATCTTTGGTCTAACGACCCGGAGCACTTTTTCGCTGATCCATAATGCAAAGGTTTTGGCGCTGCCGTGGATAGCGCGTTGGTGCATGCGATAGAGCGAAATATACATAAAGCGGGCTATCTTGCCTTCAATAAAAAAGCTATTACTAGTGAGGTTGCCCATTAAGCTCCCCACGGTACTGTAGCGTGACAAATTGACGAGCGAACCATGATCGCTGTATTCAAAGCCAGTTAACGGCTGTTGGCGCAGTGTCGCAATTAGGTTTTTTTCAACACATTGTGCCATTTGATGGGCTGATTGCGCACGAGGCGGTACTAATTTGCCATCTTTTTGTGTAAACGCGCAACAGTCACCTAATACAAAAATGGTGTCATCGCTATTACTTTGCAAATAGTCGTTCACCATGATTTGGTTATTACGAGTTAGTTCAAAAATCCCGAGATCTTTTATAAAATCGGGGGCTTTTACACCCGCTGCCCATACCATAATGTCGGCATCGATTTGTTCATCATCTTTAGTGATGAATCCTTGATTTGTTGCCTGCTTTACTTGGGTGTTTTCTCTAACGTTAACACCAAGCTTTAGTAGCTCTCTTTTCGCTGAGTTTGCTATACGCTCTGGTAGGGCGGGTAAAATACGCGGGCCTGCTTCGATTAAATGAATGTGTAAGCGCTTTGCCGACATATTTGTCAAACCATAAAGTTTTAATAAGTCAGAAACATGATACAGCTCAGCTGAGAGTTCAACGCCTGTTGCGCCACCGCCAACAATGGCAATATTTAATGCATGCTGTGGGTTGTCGTCTTGATGTAGCCGAGTAAAGTTATCGAGTAGCGCGTGCTGAAAGCGTTCCGCTTGTTGGTTTGAATCAAGATAAAAACAATGTTCTTTAATACCGGGTGTATTGAAGTCGTTACTGACGCTGCCGATGGCAATCACCAAGTAGTCATAATGAACGGTGCGTTGTGGTAAAATTTGATGGCCAAGTTCGTCATTAAAGGCACTGAGTGTGATGGTTTTATTAGCGTTATCAAGGTTGCAAAAAGTGCCAAGTTGAAAGTTATAATGATGTTTTGCTGCGTGTGCTGAGTAAACTACCCCATCTAAATCGGCATCTATAGAACCCGTTGCTACTTCGTGCAGTAAAGGTTTCCAAATATGGGTGCGATTTTTATCAATTAATAGAATGTCGGCGTGTTTTTTCTTCCCTAGTTTATGCCCTAATTGCGTTGCGAGCTCAAGGCCGCCGGCACCGCCACCGATGATCACGATTTTAGGATGTGTGGTTATCATTTCATTGCCCTCAAAAGAATTATACCTAAATGCTCTTATGATGATGAAACGTATAGAACACTTAGGTATTGAGCTGAACAAAAATGTTCAAAATACCTTTTCAAGCAACGCATTTATAATGCGCCTTTTCCCACGATTTGTCAGTAAAATTTAATAGGAACAAATAGATAAGCCAAGAAAATAGAGCAAAAAAAAGTTACCATGGCAAACATTGCATTTTCAAACTATGATTTCCTTTATTAGGGAATATGAATAAAGGGAAATATTATGAGCGGATCGATACTTTCTTCACTTGAGCAACACTTTGGGTTTAGTCAATTTCGCCAAGGTCAGCAGCAAACCATAGAGCAACTGCTAAATAACCAATCATCATTGGCAATTTTCCCCACTGGATCTGGTAAGTCATTGTGTTATCAGTTAACTGCATTGCATTTACCTAATCTAACGCTGGTTGTTTCGCCATTACTTGCGCTGATGAAAGACCAAATTGGTTTTTTAAATAACAAGGGAATTTATGCCGCAAGCCTTGATTCAAGCCAAACTACAGAGCAAAGCCACACTGTAATGAGCGATGTGCGTGCCGGTAAAGTGAAAATCTTAATGGTGTCGGTAGAACGTTTTAAAAACGAGCGATTTCGTGAATTTATTAATCAAGTGGCTATTTCAATGCTGGTGGTTGACGAAGCTCACTGTATTTCCGAATGGGGCCATAATTTTAGGCCTGATTATTTAAAACTGCCGCGCTATCGTGATGAGCTCAATATTCCCTTGGTATTATTATTAACGGCCACCGCCACTAAAAAAGTAAAGCGTGATATGAGTGAACGTTTTGCAATTACCCCAGAATGCATTGTACAAACTGGGTTTTATCGGGCTAATTTAGACTTATCGATACTCAGCGTGAAAAGCGCTGATAAAGCAAGTACATTGGCTAATATTGTGCGCGAGCAAACGGGCCCAGGGATTGTTTATGTGACCTTACAACATAGTGCAGAGCAAGTCGCAGAAGCGCTTAGCAGTAAAGGCTTACACGCTGTGGCTTATCATGCTGGGCTTGAAGATACCCTGCGTTATGGTATCCAAGATGATTTTATGGCGGGTAAAATTAATGTCGTAGTGGCCACGATTGCGTTTGGTATGGGGGTTGATAAATCAGATATCCGTTTTGTTATTCATTATGATTTACCAAAGTCGATTGAAAACTACAGCCAAGAAATTGGTCGTGCAGGGAGAGACGGACAACCATCGCAGTGTTTTACATTGGCTAATTTAGATGGCTTAAACACGGTTGAAAACTTTGTTTATGGCGATACCCCAGAGCTTAGCGGTATTGAGCATGTGATCAACGATATTCGCCAACACCAAAGCGATCACTCAAAAGAAAGTCAGCAATGGGAAATGCAAGAATACAGCCTTTCAAGTGATAGTAATATTCGCCAATTAGCGCTTAAAACCTTGTTAGTACAATTGGAAATGCAAGGTGCAATAACACCACTTTATGCTTATTACGCCGACTTTAAATATAAGTTTTTGGTTGATAAAGCCGCTTTACTTGGTCACTTTGATGCTGATAGACAAGCATTTTTACAGTTAATATTTAGCCATACCCAATTTAAAAAAATCTGGGGCACACTAAATTTTGACACGCTTACCCAAGCCGCTCAGGTGGATCGCAAACGCGTTGTTGCAGCGCTTGATTATTTAGCAGAGAAGAATTTAATAGCACTTGAAACAAAGCGAATCACCCAAGTCTATCAAGTACATAATGAGGTAATCAATAACCCTGAGCTGGCTAAGCAATTACACAGCTATTTTGTTGATAAAGAGCAAGCTGAAATTAAGCGTATTGCGGCACTTATTCGCTTTTTCGAGCTTAAAACATGTTTGAGCTATAACCTTGCTCGTTATTTTGACGACCATCAAGCGCCACAGCAATGCGGCCATTGCTCAGTATGTAGAGGCCAAGCTGTAACACTTGAATATTCACTCGCTCATAGCTTTGCTAACGATGCTGTAATTTATCAAAAGGTTGATGAGTTACTTAGTCACCTCGCCAGTAAAGGTATACATAATATAGGTATTGAAACCCAATGCCGCTTTTTAGCGGGAATGAGCGTACCGTTATTTGCGCGTAACAAAGTGCGTCAACTCAGTGGTTTTGGTTTGTGTGAGCAGCAGCGTTACAGTGAAATAAAAACGAAATTACTGGCGCGTTAAATTCACTCAGGTATGCTAGGGGCTTATTCTTAAAAGTAAGCCTTTATGCCCCAGATTGTTCACCCCGATGAAACCGTCATTGCAGTAAAAAATATTACATCAGCCCCTGAGCCTGTTACTTGCGCTAATTGCCAAGCATGTTGTTGTCAGTTAGAAGTGCGTATAGTGACCGACACTGGCGTGCCGTTTCATTATATTGAATATGATAAATGGGGCAGCGAAGTGATGAAACGCGCCGATGATGGTTGGTGCCAAGCACTCGACCGCAATACCTTAATGTGTTCAATCTACGAAAACCGCCCGTTAGTATGCCGCGAATTTGAAATGGCATCGGACGAGTGCATCACCGAGCGTGACCTTGCAGGGATCTGATGGTTGCTTTAGCAGTAGATTACTAAGTGATTGAATCATAATTGCTATTCGGCTATGGTTGGTAACTCAACAATAACATTAAACAATCATGCATAAATTAATCACTATTGTGTCAGTTACTTTTCTTAGCTTTATTATATGGGTTATATATCAAGCTAATACGGGGCAACATAGTATTTTCTTTGAGCTTGTTAAAATTATTCCTTATGGCGATAAAGTAGGGCACTTTTGTTTATTTGGTTTGCTTACTCTAGGTGCTAATTTTGCGTTTAAGCTAAAATCATATTCAGTATTGTCATGCAATTTGTATATTGGTTCGAGCGTCGTGTTTCTATTCGTTTTATTGGAAGAGCTAAGCCAATACTTCATACCTAGTAGAACCTTAGACATCGCTGATCTAA
>TARA_R110001606_G_scaffold85249_4_pt1 | contig 14689 bp, 28 predicted proteins | sample TARA_R110001606 | Tara Oceans TARA_R110001606 (sample SAMEA4398315) | marine metagenome | biome: Polar Biome; feature: [SRF] surface water layer (ENVO:00010504); material: water (ENVO:00002006), including particulate matter (ENVO:01000060) such as... | depth 5 m | reverse complement strand
AACAATTCCGTCAAGAGTATGAAACTGTATTAGAGGCGATTGAATGAGCGAACTGTCCACATCTAATATGTTATTGAGGGATTTGCTAAATCATATCCACGAACTATCAGCAGAAGTTGTTGATACTGTCGAGAGAGGAAACGCTATCTTAGAGGCTATCAATCTAACAATCTATCACGAAAAACCTATGGAGGCGATTGAATGACCGAAGAACGTGCTATGGTATTCGTACCAGCCAAAGGCGCAAGATACGCAGGGGAGAACTGGATAGGTTGTCCTAACCGAAAGAATTGCGGTGAATCAAGTCTGTCCCTACGATGGGCTATTCAGGCTTCTAAATTTGAAACCGCTTTCTCGTCTGATGAACCACGTTTTCCTTTGGTATCGTGCTTCATCTGTAACACAGTATTAGGAGAGATGAAAGATGCCAATGAGTGAAACAGAACTCATCTTGGCACAGATTTGTTTAGACGCGATTCATGTTATCAATCATATCGCGAACACGCAAGACAGTCTTGAGATAGCAAAAGCGGGAAACACATTAGCAGAACGACTACATGGAGTGTGGAACAATGCGTCTACATCGTGATGACCGAGACAAATTCTTCCTATACACAAAGGCCGAAGGTAACTACGTCAAGTGGTATGGTGGACTGACCAGTAGGAATTTCAATCAATATGGTGCTAAGAAAAATGTCAATCCTTTGGGTTTCAAAATCGTAGACCATGTAACGGGTGCAGAGGCATTCATGTATAAGACTCATACCGACCCTGTACTCAAGTACCTACATCAGAACACCGATTATAAGTGGGAGATAACAACACAACGAGAGATAGGGACACAACGTAAGCACGAACATTGTATCAATAATAGCGGCGTTGATGCGTGGTTGCCAATCGAGAGAGAGTTCATTCAATCTGATTACCACCCACTCATCGAAGAACAACTCCCAATCACATCGGCATGGTTCTCTGAATCGCGCAGACAGAAACTTATCGACACAATCAATGGAATCGTTCGATGTAAGGACTGTAACAGTTGGATGCACAGCAAGAAAAAGACGTGCGACAGATGCCTTGTAATCCGTAGAAAAAAGCGTCAAAGTAGTAAGGGATGGCGATGACTACCGAACCGAAACACTTATATACTACTAAGTATAGGTTAAATTATAGGAGGAACATAACATGAAACATACAAGAACAGAAGAAGAACAATTACGTGGATGCCTTGAGGATATTCTCATGGACATCAACGAAAACAGCCCACAAGGAGACATCGAGTATTTCCTCGATTGTTGGAAGAACATCATCGAATACGCTCTCGATTATCGGAGTGATGCACAATGAGTCTCGACATCAACAAGTTCCGTGAAATCAAGGAATGCGACCACATGAGAGCCGACTTTAATTGGTGGGGCAACGTCATCGACGGAGAGGGGCAAGCCACTTGTCCCGATTGCGGAGTTACTCTCGACGTTAGAATCGTAACCCACACTATCCAGTATGACTACACCGACATCGAACTCGTAGATGAAAGCGAGTTCTGCGACGGATGCGGAGAGATGACAGACCCATGCGAAGATTGCAGGTTATGTACTGAATGCTCTAATCAGAAAACCATCAACCGATGCGACTGTTGCGGGGAGGGGTCAGAATGAATATGTTTGCAACCTCCATCGACCCAACACAATCGGCTCGTGATTTGTGCGACCAACACGTTATCAAGATGACCGAAGAGACACGACAATGTATCGTCGCCGCACTACTAACCAACGGCGCACCCCTTGATTTGATGCCTCTCACTAAGAAAGGCACTCACCACAAAGGCGGCTATCCTAACCACCCCGTATCAAAGTGGGTTGGTGCTTCACGTTCTAACTTCCTATGGGCTTGCTATCATGGTGCGGCGTTAGGTGAAGAGTACGAACGTCGATATGACAAAACGCATTTCAGCGCACTCGGTATCGAGCAATGCTTTGAACTTGCACATTACATTCCCGAAGGCGAGATGACACCGTTCGCTCGTGCCTTCAATCAGAGCAAGGGTGAGAACACAGACCTTCTTGACACCGAGAAGTGGCCTTGCACACACGAAGCATACCGTGAGTTTTACCGACGAGATAAGGCTTCCTTCGCACGTTGGAACAAGTTCAGACAACCGCCGACGTGGTGGCATTTAAATACTCTCAGAGGTGGTGAATAGATGTCGGAAACTGATGCAAAAAATTGCATCTTCAAGGCTCTTGCACTACTGAATTTAGCACCTCTCTGCATGACTGAGATAGAAGGTGTTGAGTTTTATCTGCGTTCAGCGTTGCGACATTTGGGGGTGAACCAAGATGACATCGACGACAAGGCATAAGCGGCTCAAGCATAAGATATATCTCGTACTCAAGAAGGCGAGAGAAGAAGGAACCTGCGACGAATTATCTGCGGCTTCAATCGTAGATGAGATTCTTGAATCGGGTTTTAGACTACAAGGTTTGGGTACTCAAAGAGTAGCACAAATCTGTCGAAACCTCGCTGGAATCGCTTCACGAGAACATAGACTTAATGACAAACATTTAGATGTCGTCGAGAATGTGCTTGTATATAGGTTGGACTCGGAAGAGGACTACCAAACATGGCGGGATTCTATTGCGGCTCGGTGATTGGTTCTTCGTAAACACCAATCAATTACGTTGCGTTGTAGCCTTCGCTTACACCCGCAACATCAAGCGACCTAAGAACATCACATTCGACCCCTACGTGGTCTTACAGACCCAAGACGGGGTGTATCTACATCTACGTGGCAAGAGGGCATTGTGGTCATTACTGGATTCAATGTTCCCCGATGACCCTCTTCCGAGAAATGCTGTCAATGACGATTTAAAAAAGCATACTCCTACTGATGTAGTAAATGGACTACTATCAGACCCCGATGCTTGGCCTTATCTTCGATTACACGTAACAGACAATGGTTACTATGACCAAAGAGCAACACTTATCGAGGGAACATTCGTTCTCTCCGCATCTGCAAACGCATCTCAATCTGATGTGTGTTCAATCCTATCTCAAATCGAGAACGACTACCCACTATCCTACATCAGTCCTCACACCTTCAACACAAAGACTACTTTACGAACGGTTCCTACGCTGTTTATCCCGTTGGAATCGAATCGCAGGCACAAGGTAGCAGTAGTCGATTGTGATGGGGATGGGATATATCGAGTCTTTTCAGTAGTCGAAACTGAACATGGTTCTTGCTTTAGACCCCGCAAGCAATCTAAGCACAAATCAGAAGATATAGTAGTCATTATGAAAGATATTAGTAGTCGCCTTGAAGAATTACTTCATATACATCAGTTTAATCGCTTCGATTTACCCAAGTTAAAACCTCTAAATGCAGGCATGAGACACTACGAAAGAGATGAATTAGAGTTTCGTAGGTTCCTAAGTTTGCCACAATATCCCGATTATGTTTCTTTTCTTTCAGTAAATTAAGTGGTCTACTGAAAGAAATAAACGCTTGACTGAAAGCCTATCCCGTTAATTCTTTTATTGTTTCATAGAGGTTTAATAGAGAGAGACACTATTACTTACTATTACTTTACTATAATATATTATTCTTACATCCCTATGAAGAAATAAAAGAATAACAAGTTCGGTAACGCAGTACGTCGTTTATTTCTTTTTGTTGGTTACTGAATTTACTGAAAGAATAAAGAGTTAATATACCCCCCACCCATTGTAAAAGATATGGGACAACGAATTGCACATCAACGAATGCTTGAGAGAGTATGGTCGTATATGATTGAAGATAACATGGAAGCAAACACACAGGACTTATTTGCCCACTACTTGAAGTATTACAGTAGAACCTGCGACCAAAGAACAATGGCTCAAGTGCTACTACGTTCGGGTATGTTCCGTCGTGTGGGGTGGGAGAGCAAAGGAAAGAGGATTCCCGATTCGTCAAACATGACAGCGAATGACCTATACACAATGTTAGGGATATCTACTTCCACTCTCGTTGCAGTATGGAAACCTAAATCGTTGGCAGAAATTATCAAGCCATACGTTGAAGGCAAGTCCACAATAAAGTCTCTCAAGAATATGCCTAAGTTCATCAGACAAAGAGTACAGGAAAAGAAGGAGGCTTCACAATGACATTTGAAACATACGAGGAGATAGACATTGTGTGGAATAAACCACGAAGTCATCTCACAGCAAGGAACCTGTATGTTATCGTGCAGGGAGAGGTTGGTTTCGTACCTTTCATTCTCGGTGCAGGCATAGCAGGTAAAAACAAAAATAACTGTGAGATATTATCGAAACATATGAGCGTCGATGTGTTCAACAAATACCCCGACCCTGTTCCCCCAACATGGCACATCACTCAATTCGACGATAAGAATGCAATACTGGTCATAACCTCCCTCTTCCCTATGGTCATGTCTCCCGACTCCAATCCTGATATATGGTACAAGTCTTATCCAATGTTCAAGTCTATTTGTAGGTGGTTGGATTCAGTCGGTTTTAAGTCTATGAACTTCATAACCATGAACAACATAAGCGATGCGACAGAAGAAGCAAAATTGTTTGTCCACGATTTGACAACAAAGATGACAACGCCTGCCGACTCGTCGATGTTCCTTAATTTACCCGCATGGTCTTTACCTTACCTTTGGAGCAAGATGGGTGGTCGTGCAGTTATTACCGCCGCTACTCAAGACGAGGGGCAGTTCATCGACAAGGATTCGTTAGAACTGTTACGTCTTTACGTTACTGCTCTCGGTGTAGGCTATGAGGTGGAATTTGCAGATATGGCAGAAGAAACAATACGGAAGGTTCAGAATCAAATAGAAATGTATGAAAAGGGGTTCTCCTTCGGAGGAGATGACGAGGAAGGTGAATGGGTATGAATGACATAGTAAAGAGATTGATTAACTTCACAGACTCCAACCACTACATTGATGTCGCAGATAAGGTTCCCATCTTCGCATCCTCGATAGGAGCGCATATCTTCAACGCTATCAACAAATGTAGCCGTTGTGATTTCATGCCTACCAATCCTGATTTCTCTATTCCTAACTGTCCACTACGACATGACAACCCACCAATCTACACTCCTATGTCTCAACTGGCAGATACACGTATTCACATTTTGATGCGTGGTGAAAAGGGTTCGGGTAAATCCATGCTCATCAATATGTTCCTATCAGAAGGGACAGGTCTATTATACTCCAAAGAAGCGTTTGATGGTGGGTTAGGATTTCGGACTATGATGGGCCCAAATTCTATAACAGAAGCAGGTATGTTTGGTTCTGTCGATGAAGATGGAAACATAACAGGTCGCCCTCTCGCTCGCGATATGTGTGGTGGTTTCTTAGGCTTTGAAGAATCGTCATCTCTCACCGACGCAAACAAAAAAGACCACAGTACAGATATGACAAATCAATTGCTTACATCGCTCGACAACGGGCGGGTTCAGAAGGCTATGCGTAGTGGTTGGGTTCAATACAACACCCGCTATACCATGTGGGGTGGTACTCAACCTGCTCGTCTTGAAATGGAGTCGGGTCTTGACCGACGTTTGTTTATCATCGACATTGAAATGTCTGCTGAAAAAGAGGCCGCATATAAGAAGGCTCAACAAAAGCAGGCCAACATGACAAGAGAGCAACGGGTCGCCCTTGCTAACGATTCGTATTACATCCGTGAATGGTTCTCGACAAGAATGTACGAAGCAATCATGAATCCCCCTACTGGAATATACTTTGACGACACAATCGCTGATTGGATTAACCGACCCGAAGTACGTTCCTTTGAGGCCGACCTATTCCGCCGTCTTGCTATTGGTTACACTATGCTCATGGATAAGTGGGTTGGAGGACAACCGCTACACATCAAGATGGATGAGTACCTACTGTCTCTCCTTGAGTCAAGTCTTATGATGCGTCGTTCAGTTATGGGCGCAGATGTTCGTCTGATTAAAGACTCATACTGGATGCAAGACATCACCAAGTCTACACTTCTCAAAGAAGTATCTCGCATCATCACAAAGGGAGATTACACAGCCGCTAAGAGATGGATTGATGATAACCTCGTCAATCAGATATGGTATAATGAATACACACCTTCGTCGAAGGGTCGTGGTAGAAGGGGTGTGGTCTGTCGAATCGGAACGCTCACCGACCCCGACCAAGTAAAACAAAAGTGGGGTGCTACGAATGAAAACTGAACAGGAAATAAGAGAGCGAATGGCGGCTTCCGCCAACCTATTTGAGATTGAGGCATTGGTGTGGGTTCTTGAAACTCCCGAATGTGCAATTTGCGGTATGGGAAACAGACGTGAGATTGAGGTTGGTGTCCATAAAGGAGACATCACCCCATCATACCTTGAAGAAAAGTATTCATGGACTACTGGTACTGTTATGACCCACATGGATTCACACGTTACATTTGACCCTGCCGAAGCAACTCACATGGAGAAGATGAGAGCAGAGAGTGTAAGCACTCTCGACATGGCACAGGACATCGTTAGCCGACTTCTGAATTGGCTTGATGAACTTGAGGCACAGAAGGATAGTGGTGGAGGCATCACAAGTGAGTGGGTTGCAGATGCGGCTAAACTCGTAGGTCAAGCAAACACATCCCTCAAACTCGTAGGTCAATTGAAGCGAGAGATTGGTGTAGATAGCCAACTTCTACTCGCACAGAATCAAGTCGAAGGTATAATGGGAATCCTTGTCAATACACTTGCTGACCAACCTCATATCCTCGATACCATAGAATTGCGTGTAGCGGCTCTTAAATCGCCTTCTCACACCATAGATACTGATTGGGAGGTGGTTGATTGAAACAATGGCGTAGCGGGTCTAAAAACACCCTTTCTGCACGTACCATCCATGCCCACGAGATACCTAAACTACTCAAGGCTATGAGCGATGATGACCTCCACGCTTCCATAACTGGTTCGGGAATAAAATGGTATGTTGCCGAGTACGAAGTCAAGACCTTATCAATAAGAGAAGTTTGGAATTTGAGTGTGGCTCAATACGACAGGATTCGACAGTACATCTATGAGAACGACCCGTTTGTGAGGTGGACTGATGGGGATAATGGTTCTAACTGATGACGAAAGTAAGTATCGAGTAGGAGACTACGTTGAAGGTAAGGGTGTCATATCACAACCGAGTGGTCGAGACATCACATACATCTGCCACGTCAAGAAAACAACTGAAAAGGAATTGAAGAGGTGGCTTCCTCTCATCTCTTATCGTATGGTTTTCGTACTCCCTAAATTACCCAAACTGAGCAAGGCGTTCAAGGATGAGATTATCATTGATGGATTCAAAGGCGCAAGCCAATCCTACAAACGTGAGATTGATGCCCTATTCAGATGGGATGGTCGTGGTCGAGTTATGAAGATGGTCGAGAACCTTCCCCTTCCCCTCGCCCTTTCTTTCCTCAAAGTGAATCGCGATGACATCGAACTGTATCGCAGAATTGCAGAAGTGAAATACAAACTTCCCGATAAGTACCTACGTGCTATTTTGGTTTACGGTATCAAACCATCGCGCTCTCAAGTAGTGTGGCCTAAGCGTAAAGCGAATCCTCCCGAACGACCCGAACAGTTCCGAGAGAGTGATATGTATTGGGAACAGATAATCGAAACAAGCAAGAATGTGCGTAATCAGATACGGACAGATACCCCCGAACAGATACCGAGCAACATGAATAAACGTAAGGAGAAGGAGGATAAGGTTCGATGGCTTTAGAGTTTTTTTGTTGTCTACTGTGTGTCGTCGTAGTGTGGTTCTTTGGTGCTATGACATCTCATTTGGAAAACATTGAATACTACAAAACACGTACAGAGATGTATCGGGTGATTGGGCAAGAGTATGTGGATAATTATGAAGAACAATCGACCACTCCTCATGATATGATTATGCGTGAAGCAACGTCGGTTAGAACAGAATCAGTACCGAGTGTCGATGACTCATTTTGGAATGGTATCATGTGGGCTGATTCGGATTGACGAAACGTGGTGTTTAATAACGGTTGTGGACTACCATAATACATGAGCGCAACAAACCGCCGAGTTCGTAGGGCTATTCTCGATTTACTTTGGGAATATGGTGCTATGACAAAGGAAGAGGTTGCTAACTGTCTTGGTGAGACGAAAGGGGTTGGTACTGTTCCATCCCCGCACAGTCTTTCAGCCCTACTATGCAAGTCCCACAGTATCATCAGCGTCGGTAAGAAAACGGTTGAGAATCTCGTGGGCGCAAAATCCAAACATCTACTGTATGATATTGACAGGGAGATTGTCAAACAAAAATCGGAGATTGAATATATTCGTGAGCCGTCTACGATGCGACCAAAGGAGAAGGCTCGTTCAGCAAAATGTCCGTCATGTTCACGAACGAGAATCTTTCCACCCGATAGTGATGAATGCTTACATTGTCTACGGACTACGCAATAGTAACCTTTATATACCTCGCATATAATGTATATATGTAGTGGGAGAAGAAGGACATGGACAAAGAGATGAGTAAGGCAAAGACGGTTATACACGCAGAGTACGAGATTCTAAAGGCGGTCATTGACCGAGTACCGTTGGATGAAGTACATCACTTTATGGTTAGAGATTCAGCATCGGCAACACGATTTGAGAAGGCGGCTAACAACGTAGCCACACTAATCAATAATCTTGCAGAACGACGCAAGCATCGCTTACCGTTCGACCATCCCGATTACAGAAACAAGGAGGAATGAATATGCCAAAATACGATATACAAGTGATAATAAGATATGAAGTAGAAGATATGGAATTTGAGAACGAACAACAAGCAGAGGATTACGGGTGGCAGATGGTTCATCAAGGAACACAGAACCACTATGTCGTCGTCGATATTATTACCGACGAAGCGGAACGAGGTGAGGAAGAATGACTGTTCACCGTTCACCATACAGCGTCGGTGATACATTCACCGCAGAAGAGGCTCGTTCATTGGGCGGCTCTCGTGCCACATTCCCACCGACACTTGACACCTTCACGGTTCAAGAGGTTGTCAAGATGAGCAACAAGTCGGGTTCTTATTACATCTACGCTACGAGTCCTTCTACGGAAATCTCGTTCAGCGTTATGTTCCCTCGCTTTGGTCGCAAGACCAACGGCAACAGACCTTACTTTACATCGTTCAGATGGTACTCTCCCGAAACAACCAAACCCGCTACTGTCGATAAGATTCCTACTCTTGAAGAACTTGACATCAACCTCGTCAATAAGATTGTTCCATCGGGACAACGTGGCAAGATGTTTCTCCGTGATTACTTGGGGGCGGTTGAATGAATACTGATGGTTTTGTCAAGAGTGATAAAGCGATAAACGAGAAGCGATTCTTTACAGAAGTCGTCATGACCGAGATGCGACAGTTAGAATGGTTGCTCAACGAAAAGACATTTGAGTGGGCGAAAACCACTTCCGAGATACTAACTGCTAAGGTTGCTATTTACGAACTTGCTGAAATGATTCTACGTTCTGCAACTAAAGAAGTACAATGCTTCAACTGTATGGAGGTGAAGGTATGAGTAACATAGCGACTATTGAACTCGATACGCACGACATCGCTAACTTCTATGTTCGCAGACTCTTGAAACTGATTGCAGAAAACTCATCATGTAAAGTAAAGTGCTACGACGCTTACGGAAGAGAGGTGGAAGAATGAAGATTTATTACGGAGACGATTCATGCGACAACGAATGCAAGATGTGTCAAGAAGCGGAAGCACAAATACATGGTATGTGTTTGTCATGCAACGACGAATTCGATGAGATGATGGCCGAAGAATACGCTCGACGGAGGGATGATTGAATGAGTGAACTGTGGGCTACAAAGTATCGACCACGACACCTCGATGATGTTGTCGGACAAAGCGAGATTGTCGCTGAAATGCGAGCAATTGTTCTCGGTGAAATGCCGATGCAACACTATCTCTACTACTCTCCCGAACCTGGTACGGGCAAGACCTCTATGGCTCTCGCTATGGCTAAGGAACTGGGCTATCAAGTCGTCATGTTCAACGCTTCAAGTAAGAAGCAACGTGGTATCGAGTTCATCGAAGAAACCATCATCCCCGCTACTCGTAGTGGTATGAAGGAGAGAATCTTTTTCCTCGACGAAGCAGACCAATTGACGGATGCGGCTCAGTCAGCATTGAAAGGTGTGATTGAGAACGCTCACGGATATTTCATCTTGACCTGTAATAGACTACCAAAGGTTAGCCGATGGCTACAATCTCGATGCCAAGTACGCACATTCAAAGCAATAGGAATACAAGATATGGTTGATAGATTGGGTCATATCGCTATTGCCGAAGGAGGTGAATGTCATCCCGAAGAGTTACAGGTTATCGCACGACGACACAAGGGAGACTTGCGTAACGCTATTGGTGCGTTGCAGGTTCTTAGTGGTCTTGAAGGTCGCAATCGTGAAAAGTTTATCGAATCCCTCACATCACCAGTTCTAAAACACAATTCCATTGTCGGGCTCTTGCACAAGGGTCTATTGACACAAGCACACAAGATGTTCGTAGGAGAAGTACGAACACAAATCAAGTCCATGTTTGACCACTACATCGAAGGTGGTTACACCGATGAAATGAAGGGTAATGCTATCAATGCCTGCGTCGTTTCCGAGCGCGATTTAATGCTCGGAGTCGATGAGGACATAGTACGCATGAACTTCCTAAGAATGTTGGTGAAGGGTTAGTTTATATACCTCCAAAGCATAGGATAAAATACAACAAAAGGAGACATCAATATGGTATCATACGAAGAAATGTTAAGCAAAGTAGCAAACCAAGTCAAGATTGACGAATCAGCCCTGTCAGCAAGAGCAGAACAAGTTCTTGCCTCAGAAGGTGCAGGTTGGACAGTCGTTGGCAAGACCGAAGAAGAATGTAAAGTTCTCGCTCTAAGAGTATCTGCGCGTCAATTGACGAGCGAAAAGGCGAAACTAACACGTTCAGGAGCAACCATCTACGAAGGTATGTTCGTCTACGCCCCACGTTACAAAGACTGGGCAGACATGGCATACAAGAAGATGAAGAACACTCTCTCCACTATGGAGCAAGAGGGTCGCATCGCTCTCGTATCTCAGGGTGCATTGTACCTCTATGAGAACAACCACGACGGAACATACACCCGTCATGCTAACGATTCACTACTCGGCAAGCGCACATTTGAAGAAGGGTTCACATCTGTTGATGTAGACACTCTCCCTAATCGCGTTTACGAATTGGATGGTAATACTCACTTCTGTCTCGTTTGGGATAAGGCTAACATGACCTTCGCTAACGGTAATGACAATTTCAAATACGGTGAGGCTCGACCTCTCAATGAATTTGACCGTACCTGTTTGTTTGCAGGTCGCAAAGAAGGAGACAACGGTATGTCTATCATCTCCGTTCGATTGCAGGGTGAATTGGCTAAGACCGAATTCCCTACATTCGTTACAGGTAAGATTGCACTCAAGGCCGCTATGAAGGCTGATACTGCTTACGGCACAAAGGTTACAAGTTTCGTTGCTGATGAATCCGTTGCTGAAATCTTCCCGTCTGCTCCACTTGAACTTGATGGTGGCGAAGTCAAAGGTTTCCTTATCGACGCAGGTTTCGCAACCTTCCTCCCTTCCATCGAGAAGTGTGTTGAAGATTATGAGAAACTCGACCAAAAGGAGAAGTGGGATGCTATCTTCGGTACTGTCGCAGAAGTCGTTCACATCGACCCTCGTGAAAACGGTGGATTCGTTGTTAGTGTTGCAGACTCAGACATCATGAGTTCTGCCCCTGTCGTGGACATCTATGTTCATGCTACACATGAAGCAGAAGTAGATTTCTCAGTCGGTTCTGAACTGGTTATTCTCGGCTCACCGTGGATGACTCGTGAAGGCGAGGCTCGCTTCTCAGTAAACGCTTGGTGGTGCATGAACGCTATCCGCCCAGTAACAGACGAAGATGGGTGGAGTGCTGAGTGATTGCCTACGGTGATTGGGTCTTAGTAGAAGAATTCAAAGTGTCTCAATTCGCAAGCCCTCGGTGGTTTGTGGTATCGGGTATGGGTTCAGATAAGGTTGGCTGTGAAGTCATCTGTCATGAATCCCCTATCCGCATGGTTGGACACGACGATTACTGGTACATAGAACGCAAGAACATCATATCATGGAGAGAGAACGATGAGCGAGATACGAACAAAGAATGACGCAAGAGAAGCGATACTGAAAGGTATTACTAAGGTAATGGATGCGGTTATTCCGACGCTCGGTGGTGGCTCTAAGGGAGTTGTCATCGAACAGAAGGGTTATCCTCTAATCGTTAATGACGGCGTAACTGTTGTCAATGCTATCGACAGCGATGACCGCTTTGAGCGCATGGGTATCAGACTTATGCAACAGGTCGCCAATCGAACGCAGAGCGCATCGGGTGATGGGACTACTACGGCTACTGTTCTCGCAGGTGAATTGTGTAAGACATTCTTTGAAAACGATTTGAACTGGATGGAGTGGAGTCTCGCTCTTGACAAAGTGCTTTCAGAATCAGAAAAGATACTTGAAGGTGGTAGAGATGGAACACAGCAAACGAAGATTATAGCACAGACTTTTAATCTTGAAGATGTCGCTATGACGGCTACAAGGGATTTGACTTTGGCTAAAATGGTTTCTGAAATCATTGAAGAGACAGGTAAGGACGGCAACATATCGTTCAGACCTTCTCTCGGCGGTAAAACCTACTGGAATACTGTTAATGGTTTCCGCATGGATAGTGGTTTGATAAATCCATTGTTCGCTAACAAAGACGGTGGTAAGTATGAAAAGACAGACCCCGTTATCGTATTTGCTTCCTACACTATACAGGACTTTGAAGATATTACTCCCGCCCTTGAGATTGCTGTTGGTGAAGGCCGACCTATCTTATTCGTCGTTGCAGGTATGAAAGGTACGGCTTTGTCCAACCTTCTCGTAAACAAGGCGGCAGGTGTCGTTGATGCCTGTGTTGTCAAGTGTGGCGGTCAAGGTCAAGATATGCTCAATTGGATGGCTGATATACAGGCTATCACAGGCGGTAAGACTTTCACCATGCCCGAAGAAATGCGCTCAATCGCTAAGGGACAAGACCACTTCGGCTCTTGTTCTAAAGTCGAGGCTACTGAGGACTACGTTGTGTTTTCAGGTGAACAATGGAATGGAATGGAAATCGGTGAATACATCGACACCCTCCGTTTGGGGTCTATTAACACCGAAAGCGAATGGGAGAAAGAGAAGTACAGTAACCGTATCTCTCGTCTTTCCAACGGTGTCGTTACTGTCTTTGTCGGCGGTCATAGCGACATTGAGATTACCGATAAGCGTGAGAAGATTCACGATGCTATCAATGCCTGTGGACACGCTCTTGATGGGTGTGTTCTCGGTGGAGGACTTGCTTTGTGGAGTCTATCTACATCAGCGACACCTCATAATCGAAGTGGTTCTGAGATTGCTAATGCTATGAGACAGATTCGCAGACATATCTGTTCCAACATGGGATATACAGAAGGTGAAATTACTGGGAACTATCCTGTTCACATAAACATATACGACCCTATTCAAGTCGTTCTAAATTCACTACGTTCTGCCGTGTCAATCGCAGAACAGTTCGCTCGTATCGAAGTCGCTGTACTGGTGGAGGACAGCGAATGAGTTTATATACCTCCACACCAATGTTAGGATAAGTGAGAAATATGTCATGGGGAAATACACAACAGAAAACAGAAGCCGCACCAAGCGGGAAGTACGGAAAGGAATACTATCGGGACTTGTTTACGAACAATACCGCACAGTCAGTTCCCGTTCGTATGGCCTTGATTGGTAAGGAGAATTGCGCTAAGACTGGCTTAGGTGTCAGCCTTGCACGACAAGTAAAACCAAAGGGTAAAATCGTCATCTTCGATGTCGATAACTCAGCCAAAGCAACAATTGATGCGGCTTACCCAACGGACAAAGAAATCGTGGTACTGCCTCTTCTCGATGAACGAGACGAGTCAATCTTCAACGATGACAGTACCGTGAACTACGCTAATCTCATCGACAAAGTTTCGATGTACGTCAATCTCGTTGCCGAACAAAGCAAGGAGGAAGAACTATCCGCTATCATCTTTGATGGTGGTTCTTCATTCCTCAAGTGGTGCGAACACGCTATGACTGATGTTCTACTACGACGTGGTGTTATCAAGGAAGAAGGTGATTCATTCAATCAGAAGGAATGGCGTACTCGTAACCAATTGTTCCGAGAAGTCATGACCCGTCTACACGGATTGCCAGTACCTTCGGTATTCTTTACATTCCATCTCAAGGACATCTCAAACTATGTCGATAACGGCAACGGTGGCAAGGTTCTAATGAAGGTCGGAGAGCGACCCGAATGGGAAAAGGGAACAATGCGTCTCTTCTCACAGCAAATCTTCCTATCGCGATACATGAAGAAAGCCGACTCCGCCGCAGGTGTCAAGGCCGACCCTACTCTCAAGAATGACGACGATTGGGTTGTCAAGGCAACCATCGAAGAAATCAAGGGACAGCACATGGAACACATTGGTGAAACCAATACTATCCTATCTGTCATCAAAGGAAAGGTCGAATGGACTGGGCTTCCTATGCTAACATGGA
>TARA_R110001606_G_scaffold93488_2_pt1 | contig 14700 bp, 12 predicted proteins | sample TARA_R110001606 | Tara Oceans TARA_R110001606 (sample SAMEA4398315) | marine metagenome | biome: Polar Biome; feature: [SRF] surface water layer (ENVO:00010504); material: water (ENVO:00002006), including particulate matter (ENVO:01000060) such as... | depth 5 m | reverse complement strand
TCATTTGATCACTTTATAATACAACCACATCGACGTTATTAGCGTTTCAAATCGCCATTTTAAACCAATATCATTAATATTTTTTTCAATACCAATGAAATAGGATTGATTTTCGTCAGCCCAAGATAAACTAGTGTACACATTATCGCTATTATCTTTAAGTACATAAAGGATCCCTGGATTGCTATTTACATAATAATTCACCGCGTCCGCATCGATATATACACCACTGCTTTGACTAAAACTAAACATTTTTATAATCACAGTACCAAACGTATCATTTTTGACAACCTGAGTTAACTGATCCCAGCCGCTACCGGCAATAAAATTTCCACCGACCATTCTACTAAAGGTAATAAACTCTTGCTGTAACAAGATACTGTCTAAGCTAACTGTATCGCCTGCAAATTGCTGCGACAAATTAGTTTGGTCTGCGATTGATTGCGCCGCCATAATTTCAGGTTTTAAACTACGCAGAAATAGTTCATGGCCATTTTTGTGCTCTGCAATCACTTTTTCAATATCTTTGATCTGAGATGTGTCCACTAACGCAAAACCATTGCTTTTAGTCTCTAAAGCAAGCCGTAAATAGCCTGTATCTTGGGCTGTATTAATTTTATCATTTTCGTGCAGTTCAATTGGCGTTTCTTTAAAAGAAAACACCTGAGCGCCCTGCTGTTGTGTTGAAGGTTCTACAAGAAAAGGATTAGAATTTAAATCGGGCTCATTAGCAAAAGCTACAACCGAGAATACAGCTATTAGAGTTGCATTGAAGATCACGTTACATTTTTTCATAATAGGCTCTTTATCCATAAAGAAGGCAATTAATGGTGATTAACTAACAATCAGTATAGTCGATTAAATACACAACTTGTACCTATATAATAAAAATATTATTTTGATTTATATCTCGATGACCGGTTATAAACAGCAGCCCTTACAGCGTGTGCCTCCTCTTGTAAATTAAGCCGCAGTAATAGTGCTAATATTTAATAATAACCTTATAGATACAAAAAAGCCCTGTACGTGCAGGGCTTCAACCATCTGAATAATATTAGTTTAAATGCTAGGTACTAATTTAATTGCGCCCTGCTCTACTTTCATATCTAAAGGTAATTTACTTAATAGCGCAACCTTAGGGTCATTCATATTTAGTTTATAAACTGGGTTTACAGCTAAAAATCCGTTAATAACTTTCATTGCTTCATCATCAAGTACCGCTAGGTTTCCCTTAAAACCGCCTGCGTCGATAGTTGAATCAAGCAATTTTACATTCCGTAAAAATACCGCCTTTTTCTCACTATCATAAAATGGCGCACCTTCTATTTGCAGCTTTAAACGCACTGGGTATTTAAGTGCGAAAGCATTTATAACAGCACTCGAATCTGCACCTAATAAGATTACATCACGATTATCAGGGCCGACATTCACGCTCAAATCATTCACATTAAACTGTACAGGTAATCCCATCAAGCTGACTTTTTCACTAAGTTTTGGTAATTGCTGGTTAAGTGCTGTTTCAATTTCACTGCTAGTAAATGAATAAACCGATACGCCGTTCGTGGTGTTACAAGCAGAGAGTAATAAGCAACTAATTAATAAAATATACTTCATTGTTTTTCCTTTACTATAATATTATCGTCAAAACCAAATAAAAATAAAAGCCGCACAACGGCGGCTTTTATTTAATCTACAGCGCCCTAGATTATTTAAATGCTAAATACCGCTTTTAAACGTCCTAGTGTGTCAGCATCAACTGAACCTTGACCCAAAGCCAATAACTGTTTTAAGTAATAATGTAGATCAGCTTGTTCACCGCGATGCTTATCGTCAAGCATTGCAACCTGCTCAGCCATACGCGGTGCTCCCTCAGGACTGGCAACATTAGCTAGAATTTCCATTCTTAGCATCAGTTGTGTAATGGTTAAATGCGTATCAGCACCCCCTTGCCATTGTGCAGGGATTGCTTGCTGGTTTTCAAGCGCACTAAATAAAGCGCTAAAATCAGCCTGTGCTGCTTGCTCTGTCAGCACGGCTAATTTACCATCAATGTTAGCTAATAGCTTTTGCATGCGGTTATTTAGTTCTTTGCTCCCTTCAAGCGCAATTAGCTTAGTGCGTAAATCAAGTAATTGTGCTTTTTGATTAACCGCTGGTAATGCGTCTTCAAGTTCACTCAGTTGTGCTGCGATAACTGCGTTGTCGGCGGCTTGTTGCTGCTTATGCTGAGCAAACTCTTCACTGCGTTTAGCAAATGTCACATCGTTGCATTGACGGAATTTTTGCCATAATGCATTTTCAGCTTTTACACCCGCAAAGCCTATTCCCTGCCACTGCTGTTGCAGCTCTTTGAGCTGCTGACAAGCATCAGCTAAGTCTTCACTTACTGATAATTGCTGTGCTTGTTCAACTAGTGCATTTTTTGCTGCCGCGTTGCTTTTATGAAACGCATTCAACGCATTGAATACTTGCTGTTGCTGCGCTTTATATTGTGTTTGCAAAGCACGGTATACTTTTGGCTCTACATTACCAGCATTACGCCATACTTTATTGATACGATTGTATTGGCTTTCAAACTCTTTCCAATCAAACTCATCACTCGTCGTATCAGTATCAGCCAATGATTTCATCTGAGTAATAATCGCTTCGCGTTCAAGTTTCGTCGTTTCGCGCTGTTGTTCTAGTTGCGCAAAATGTTCACGACATGGTACAAATAATAGCTCTATCTTGTCATCAAACTCTTTACCTTGCGCCTGCTCTTGCTCGGTATCTAAACGCCCAAGCTCATTCCAACGACGACGTAATGTTTTCACTTCGTTTGCACGCGCCTTGGGATCTGTGCAAGGTTGATTGAGCAAACTGGTAATTTCAGTTAGTAGCTCTTCACGCTTAGGGGCAGACGCATACTTTTGCCAATCACGAGCATTTTCTAACTGCTGCTCAAGATCTGCTTTGACTTTTTCAAGACTTTGCTGACTAACTGGAGTTAACGTTTCATACAGCTCAATAAAGCCTTTAAACACACCAAATGCAACATTAAAACGGCCTTGTTCAATAAGGCGCTGAACATCGCGTCCTTTGCGAGTAGCTTGTTGCTGATTTTTCGTTAATTTATCACTAATAGGTGCAACAGCTTTATCCCAGCGTTGTTGTTGCTCATTTAATTGTGCTTTAAAAGGCCCTTGTAAAGGCTTAGGTAACTGAGCTAGAGATGCATTCGCCGCTTTATACGTCTGCTTAAATTGGCGATTAGCCTCATCATAATTTGCTTGGTCAATATCGTCAGTGTTGATACTGCTCAATTCTTTTAATGAAGTTTTAAAAACCCTGATCGCTTCACTAAGCTCTGGTAATTTAGCTACTTGCTTAAACAAACTTGTTAATCTGCCAGTCACTTGGTTTTTTTGCCCGCCGTCTTGCAGTTCGCTTTGTGTCAATGTTTCCTGTGCTTGTGCAACTTTAGCTTCCAACCAATCTTGTTGTATTTGCTCTGGTGTTTCTAAGCCAACTTGTAGCGCATTTTCAATTTCATCACTTAACGCTTCTAAATTTGCCAACGCCAATAATTGTCGTTGCTGCTGAGCTAACCGTTGTTGTTGTTGCTCATGCACAGCTTGTAATTGACTAACTAACTCATTTAATTTTTCGGTTAGTACGATGTATTTATTTGCAACCGTCTCGCGTTGTTCTGGATTTAACCAGGTTAGATCAAGTGCCTGCCATTGCTGAGTAAGTTCGCCATATTGTTGAGTAACAAGCGCATAGTCTTGCTTTTCACGTAATGCATTAAGTTTTGCCAAGATAACACGAGTATCATTTTGTACTTTTAATGGCATTTCAATTGCTAAACGCTCATTTTCTATATGCGTCTCAAGGGCTACTTTTGCCTCATCATGTGCATGCTTAACTAAGTTTTTCACTAATTGATGGGTGATCACTTGCTCAACAAGGTTTACTTGTAGTTCGCTTGAACCTTCTTTAAACGCCTTTTCAACTAACTTAGGATTAGCCAAGCGTTTTAATAGCTTCACTCTTACTTGTAGTTCTTTTTCTGCAAATGCAAGTTTTTCAAGTGTTTTTACTGGAGCAAAACGCTCTATGTATTCGTTTTTAATTTGGCTAGATAAGTTACTTTCATCACTCAGTACGGCATTTGATATATGCTGTTCTGCTAATTCTTTTAAACTTTGATCTTGTTTATACGCCTGCCACCACAACACTAAATCATTGACTTTATTAAGCGCTTTTTTACGGATCTCTGCTGAACTATCTTCCAGAGCTAATGCATTTAAAATCGTCGCATCACGCTCTACATCTAGCTTTTCAATTGCCTCTAAACGTACTTGTTGCTTTGGGTGCTTCCACTTCGGGGTAAAAAGGTGTTTAAAGATCATTTTCACTAAACCTTGCTATTTCGTTGTCTGCGGTAAATTCTTTTTGCAATTGTGCTTTGGTTTTTTGCACCATTTCACCATTAGAACCTATGGTGAATTGCTCATTTGTTTGCGCTACTTTTGCTTGGTAAAGCATAACTAATTGCACTGTCTGCTGCTTTTGCTCGTCACTGAGTACCGTGCCATCAGGCCACTTACCTGTTGCTGCACCATACTGAAGGCGTTCGAATAATTCTGGGGTAATTGTTTTTACGAGATTATCGATGTTCATGTCATTTTTTCTTTTTTAAAGTCACTAAAATAACGCGGTTTATTAAATACCAAATACAACCGATTGCAATGGCTGCGGTGCATGCGTACCACGATGGAGTTTCAGGTTCTGGATGTAAAAAGTATAAACTAAAGAAACCACCTAAAAATATCAGTAGAGCAAAAAAAGAATGATTCATAAACATTTGTTGTTTTTGAATGCGTTTTTCGCGCGCTAGCTGTTGACGTTGTTCATCATCAAGCTGCGCTACATTATTCTCACAGTGAGGGCACTGTTGGTGTTTATCGGATATTGACTTATTACAACTAGGACAACGAACAATTGCCATATCTTTCTCCATACTTCGCATAAAAATCTACGCATAAAAAAGGCGCCTTGCGGCGCCCTTTATTGTACGTGTTTTATTTGTCGTTGTCTTTTTTCAATTGCAGCCAATAGCTGAGATCCGAAAAACAACGAGTATCTAATTTTTACAATAACCAAAACATGTCTGATTACGCCACTCAATCCTATAACTGAGAGTCTTTTGATTGTTTTGCGAGACGCTTTTCCCAAAAAGTAGCGTTTTTGATCCCTAACTTAACAGGGTCAAATGTGATATCCCCACCTTTTTTCTTCTGATCTTCGTAATCGCGCAAACATAATAGCGCAGGTCTAGCCACAAAGAATATTGATAAAATGCCCAATATATTTATCCAAGCCATTAAACCCACACCAATGTCACCAATACTCCAGATATAACCAGAGCTGTTTACCATGCCATATGACACCATAAACATAATCACAAATTTCACCATCACAAGCGGAATAGTGCCTTTAAAATAACGATTTAAATATGCAATATTGGTTTCAGCAATATAGTAATAAGCAAGTATTGTAGTAAAAGCGAAGAAGAACAATGCAATACCAACAAATGCTTCACCAAAACCACCAAACACGCTGAATAAAGCCATTTGCGTGAAAGCAGCTGAACCAACTTCAGTTGCAGCATCAACGTTTTGTACAATAAATTGCCCTGCAGGTAATTCACCCACTACATTGTATTGCTGGGTAATTAAAATCATTAATGCTGTCGCAGTACAAACAAAAATAGTATCAACATAAACAGAAAAAGCTTGCACTAAACCTTGTTGGGCTGGGTGATCAACTTCGGCCGCTGCAGCTGCATGCGGTCCGGTACCTTGACCAGCTTCGTTAGAATAAATACCACGTTTTACACCCCAACCAATAGCGGCACCAAAACCGGCCTGTGCGGTAAACGCATCTGTTATGATTAAAGAGAAGATATCAGGTACTTTATCGATATTTAAAAATACCACGATTAAAGCTAATACTATGTAGCCTAACGCCATAAATGGCACCACAATTTGAGTAAAGTTAGCAATACGCTTAATACCACCGAAGATAATAAACGCTAAAACAATAAGAATAATTGCCAAAGCAACCAATTTAAAGCTACCGACTTCACCAAAACTCGTTGAGACCATAGTGCCATCACCAAACACTTGGGTAAACGCGTTGCCAACAGCATTGGCTTGCACGCCCGGCAGAAAAACACCACATGCAATAATTGCCGACACGGCAAATAAAATCGCCAGCCATTTTTGTTCTAAACAGCGATCAAAATAATATGCTGGGCCGCCGCGATATTGGCCATCTTCTTCTGTTTTATAAATTTGCCCTAATGTTGATTCGGCGTACGCTGTACTTGCTCCTAAAAAAGCCACAACCCACATCCAAAAAATAGCACCTGGGCCACCAAAACCAATAGCTGCCGCTACACCGGCTATATTACCAACCCCTACTCGTCCAGATAACGACACAGCCAATGCTTGAAAAGATGAGATCCCTTTATCTGAGGTGTTAGGGCTAAATAGTAATTTGCACATTTCTTTAAAATGTCTAACTTGAGCAAATCGGGTTAATACAGAATAGAACAAGCCTGCGCCTAGGCATAAATAGATGAGTGCGTTACTCCAAACAACATCATTAACAGCGCTTACAAAAGCTTCCATGGATATCCTCTATAGTTATATTTATTATTTTCTAGTTACGATACTCTGCTGTAGCTAATCAGAATGCGCGACATATGGCTATGGGAAATAAGGTAACAACATTACTACCTCCCCTGCAACTTTTTGAATATTAACTTAAACGTTCTAAGTTTGTTAACACTTAATTTTCAAAATAACTACTTTTAAAATTTAATTAACCCTACATGGTTTTATGTAGGTAACTTAAAGATACGGCTCGAACAGAGCTTGGAAAAGATTTAAATAACACATTAAGCAAATATCATCGCTTTATTAGCGTCGCTAATGCCATTCATCGCGATTAAAAAAACTAAGGGCATCGATATGAATGATGCCCTTAGTAACAAACACGTTATCTTAATTTATCTACTACGTTAACAATCGCAGCCAAGGTGTCTTGGCCAAATTGATATGAACGGCGATCTGACCAGCCATAATCAGGATCTGGTAAACCATCGTTATCTTTAAATGGCATTTCAACCGTGTAAGCAAGCGCTTTAAATTCTTCTGCAACAGCTGATGACCCCACCGTTAGATTGGCTTGACCTGGCTCATCTTTCGGGTAACCGTGGATATCTTGAAACTCAGGAGTCACTATGTGCAATGCCGCTTTAAAACTGTCTTCTAAGTCTTTTAAGCGCGCATCATAGCTTGGGATACCTTCACTACCGGCTACAAAGTTATATGGAATCGCTTCATCTCCGTGAATATCAAGGTGCATATCAACACCGGTCTCACGCATTTTATTTAGCACTAAATATACTTCAGGGCTATTTTCCATGCTTGGAGTTTGCCATTCACGATTTAAGTTAACTCCTTTTGCGTTAGTACGTAAATGCCCACGAGCACTACCATCAGGATTCATATTGGGTACAATATAAAATACCGCTTTTGATAACAATGCTGCTGCATGTGGATCTTCATCATCTAATAACTTATGTAATACACCTTCAACAAACCATTCGGCCATCGTTTCGCCTGGATGTTGACGGGCTGTTATCCAAATTGTTTTCTTATTTTCATCACTTTCGCCACCAATACGCAGTACGCTCATATCACGGCCATCAAGTGTTTCACCTAAGGTTTCAAGCTGACAGGCTTCTTGGCTTTGTGCCCATGTGATTAGATCTAAGTGACGCTCGTAGCTATATGGTGCAAAGTAAGCAAAATAAACACAGCCACATTCTGGCTCAATCTCAAATGATAACGTGCCATCAGCATAGTTTGAAGGAGCACGAAACCAGGTTTGGCGATCATACGATGCAACAGCCTGATAACCTTCCCAGCCGTCAGGGTAAGCTGAATTTTCAAGGTTATTGATATGTAATTTATGGCTTTGAAAAGGTGTTGTTTCTAAACGGAAATGGAACCACTGAAAAAAATCAGATAAATGATCTTTATTGATCTCAAGCTGAATATTAAGTGGATCGGTCGCGGCAATGACCTTGATATTGCCACTGTCAAAATTACTGGTGATTTTCATTTTATTAAACCTATATATGAAAAATTAATCGCTAACTTATCGCTTGTTAGTTAGAAATTAAATAACGCCCACTATAATGGGCGCATTGTTATTAAAATGTAGCAAACTGGAGACAGCCTACCACATGGCTTGGGTTTTGAAAAAACATTCATGACTAAAAAAGCCAGCGAATGCTGGCTTTTTGTAAAGATTTTTAAGCTATTACCAATTAACGTGGCAAGCTTGGGAATGAAACCTCGGCCATATCGCGCATACAACGCACAACTTGGCAGCTGTAACCAAACTCATTATCATACCAAACATAAAGTACAATACGGTTGTCATCAACGATAGTGGCGGTTGAATCAACCACACCCGCATAACGACTGCCGACTAAATCGGTAGACACAATCTCAGTAGAGGCCGTGTAATCAATTTGGTCGCGTAACTCTGAATGCAGAGCAGCATGGCGTAAGAACGAGTTTAACTCCTCAACCGTGGTGCTGGTCGCAAGGTTTAAGTTCAAAATAGCCAGAGACACATTCGGTGTAGGTACACGGATTGCGTTACCCGTTAATTTGCCTTCAAGTTCTGGTAATGCTTTTGAAACGGCTTTAGCTGCGCCAGTCTCAGTGATCACCATATTAAGTGCTGCGGCACGGCCACGACGATCTGCTTTGTGGTAGTTATCAATCAAATTTTGGTCATTAGTGTACGAGTGAACTGTTTCAACGTGACCATTGTTAATACCAAACTTATCATTAAGTGCTTTTAATGTTGGTGTGATTGCGTTGGTAGTACAGCTTGCTGCACAAACAATTTTATCTTCCGGTTTGATATCGTGGTTATTAACACCATATACGATGTTTTTGATATTGCCTTTCGCCGGTGCTGTTAATAGTACTTTTGCAGCGCCTTTTGATTTTAAATGTAAGCCAAGGCCAGCTTCATCTTTCCAGATCCCCGTATTATCAACGATCAATGCGTTTTCAATACCATATGCTGTGTAGTCAATTTCATCTGGAGAGTTAGCATAGATCACCTGAATGTAGCTACCATTGGCTTTTATTGCATTACGTTCTTTATCAATGGTGATTGAACCATTAAAAGGACCATGAATTGAATCACGACGTAATAGGCTAGCACGCTTTTCAAGGTCGCCGTCTTTACCACCACGAACAACGATTGCACGTAAGCGTAAATCCGCATAAGGACCTGATTTTTCAATTAACAAACGCGCTAGTAAACGACCGATACGACCAAAACCATATAACACCACATCGCGTGGCTCTTTGGCTTGTGAGTTTACAATTTCAGCTAACTCGTCGTTTAAATACTCTTCGATAGAACGACCATTTGCAACATCGTTAAATAAATAACCATAAGCCAGTTTACCAATATCGATACGTGCAGAGTTTAAATCCATTTTGCTAATAGCTTCTAAAAACGGAAAGCTTTCACGTAAACGAAGTTTAGTGCCTTCAAACTGCGCCACTGTTTTGTGAGATTTGATGATATCAATTGTACTGGCATTGACGAGAGGACGGCCATATACCGCGATTTCAATACCACGATTACGATAAAGCTTTCCAATGATAGGTTGCATGCTTTCTGCGTAATCTTGGCGTTCTTGCCAACTATTTGTGTATTCTAACTCGTGAGATGAGGTCATTTTATTTACCTAATTAAACAATTTTTGAACGGATAGCCATAAGACGTATTGAGTTTTGAGAGCAACACGCCTCAGTGGGCTTCGCTATTCTAATTTAAACTAACTTTATTCTCCACTGTTAGAGAGCAATTCATTACGCTAGAATAACAAGGTAATTATTAAGGTGAGGTTAAGGGATGTTACTAAGAGCAAGTGTTTTACTGAGTTTGTTGGCATTAACTGGGTGTGAAGAACCGTTGACACTTGCACAGGTGTGTAAAGAAACCCCAGGTTTATGTAATGATTTAAATAAAGATAGTCACTGTAAAGCCCAACGTGCTGATGTGATCATGGCGCGTTACCATGAATACAAACAACCGACTGATAATAACAAATATTTATTATTAAAAGGTTTTGAAAAATACGATCAATGCGTATCGCTGGCGGCAAAAATTGAACATATCAAATTAAAAGAAAAAACCACCTCCCGCGTTGAAGCACATTTAACCAGTATCAAGGAAATGACGCGGTTATTTCAAGATACCAAAAATACTAACCACCCTGGGTTGTTGTATTATCATTGGTCTCGCAATAATGACCAATCAGCCCTGACTAAATTACTTGCGCTTGAAAACGATCCTAGTGTCACTGAGGACGCTGAAATCCAGTTTTTCTTAGCCAGTTATTATATTAAGTTTGATGAAGATAAGACCATAGACTTACTGTATAAAACGTTAGAGCTAAACAAAGCTGAACAAACTCCAAACCCCGAGATTTACACCTCATTGATCAGTTTATTTTATAAACAGGAAAAATATAAGCATGCCTATACTTTTGCAAAAATTGCACAGCTTTCTGGGATAACCAATGTTGAAATATTCCCGATTGAGCAGCAACTCACAGCAACAGGAAAAAGTCTCAGCGGATTAGATACCCTCGCACAGCAAACCTACGACAGTATTCAAGCTGGGCAGTTTGTTTCACCACGGGATTTTTAATCGTGTTCAAACTTAGTTTATAGAAAAGAAAAAGGCAGCTGACGCTGCCTTTTTTAATTTATTTGCTCGTACCAACTTCAACACGAGTTTTGAGCTTTTGACCAGGTCGAAAGGTGACGACGCGTCGTGCCGAAATAGGGATATCTTCCCCAGTTTTCGGATTACGGCCAGGCCTTTCTTTCTTGTCACGAAGATCAAAGTTACCAAATCCAGAGAGCTTAACCTGCTCGCCTTTTTCAAGCGCTGAGCGGATTTCTTCAAAAAACGCTTCAACTAAATCTTTGGCATCCTTTTTATTGATCCCCAATTTTTCAAATAGGTGTTCAGCTATGTCGGCTTTAGTAAGCGCCATATCTAGTCCCTCAACGATGCATTAAACTGTTCGGCCAGTGCGGCCACCACGTTATCAACTACTAGATTGATATCTTTCTCTTCGAGTGTTCTATCAACCGCTTGCAGTGTTAGAGCAATCGCCAAACTCTTATAATTTGGCTCAATACCTTTGCCCTTATACACATCGAATAAGTTTAGGTCAACCAATTGATTTCCGCCAACTTTTTCTATCACTGATAAAATGTCGCCAGATTTCACCTGATCTTCCACTAAAATAGCGATGTCGCGGCGGTTTGAAGGGAACTTCGAAACCCCTACAGCCTCAGGTAAATTTCTTTTTTCAATGGCTGACATTTCAATTTCAAACACATAAGTCGCATTATTGATATCTAACGATTTTTGTACTTGAGGATGAATAGCACCAAAGAAACCGACCTTTTTACCTTCAACATAAATCACCGCAGATTGGCCCGGATGTAAGCCATCTGATTGCTCTGCTTTGATTTCAAAACGCGTTATATCATTGGTTAATGAAAGTAATGCTTCAACGTCACCTTTTAAATCATAAAAATCAACGGTGCGCTTTTCTTCAACCCAATGTTCACCATGTGCCAGACCAGTAATAGCCCCACCAATAACTGCAACTTGGTTTACGCCATTCTCTGCGTTTTCATCACGTAGAAATTTAAGGCCATGCTCAAATAAACGAATACGTGGCTGCTGGCGGTTTTGATTATACATTACTGATGCCAGTAAACCTGGCATAAGGCTCACACGCATTGCCGACATTTCAATCGAAATTGGATGTGGCAAAACCAGCGCGTCACTGTCTGGGTGTAAAATAGCTTGTGCTTTAGGGTCAACAAAGCTGTATGTGATCGCTTCTTGATAACCACGAGTCACTAGCGTATTGCGAAATTTGCTCACTGCAATATTGGCTTCGTTATGAGTGGTCATTTTTAATTTAGCAGTCGGTGCTACGTTTGGAATACTGTTGTAACCATATACGCGAGCAACTTCTTCAATTAGATCTTCTTCGATACGAATATCAAAACGGTAGCTTGGTACATCTGCACTCCACACACCATCGACAATTTTCACATCAAGCCCTAAACGGGTTAAAATGTCGGTTACTTTCGCATCTTCAATATGATGACCAATAACACGGTCTAAACGCGCACGACGAAGACGCACTTCAGTGACCTTAGGAAGCTTATCTTTTGCAACAGCTTCAACTACAGGGCCTGCTTGACCGCCTACAATCTCAAGTAACAACGCAGTTGCACGTTCTATTGCATCATGTTGCAGCGCAAAATCCACACCGCGTTCATAACGATGCGATGCATCTGTGTGTAAACCATAGCTACGAGCTTGCCCTGCGATAGCAACTGGATTAAAAAACGCACTTTCTAATAGAATATCCGTTGTTTGCTCGGTAACGCCTGATTGCTCACCGCCAAAGATACCGGCAATCGCCAGCGCTTTGTTATGGTCGGCTATTACTAAGGTAGATTCATTCAACTTAGCAGTATTACCATCTAGTAATACCAGCTCTTCACCAGCATGGGCGCTACGTACTTTGATACCGCCTTCAATCGCATTTAAATCAAAAGCATGCATTGGATGGCCAAGTTCAAGTAACACATAGTTAGTTACATCAACCACAGGGTCAATTGCGCGCACGCCACTACGACGAAGCTTCTCAACCATCCAAAGTGGTGTTGTGGCGTCAAGGTTGATGCCTTTGATCACACGCCCTAAATAACGAGGGCAGGCTTCATCGTTTACTAGTTCAATTGATACTTTATCATCAATAGTTGCTGCAACCGCTGGTATTTCTAGGGCTTTAACATCAATACTGTTAAGTACGCCCACTTCACGAGCGATGCCTTTAATACCTAAACAGTCACCACGATTCGGGGTTAAATCAACATCAATAATGTTGTCATCAAGGCTTAAGTATTCACGTAAGTCTGTGCCCACTGGTGCATCAAGTGGCAACTCCATGATACCGTCGCCTTCTTCGCTAATACCCAACTCCACGAATGCACACAGCATGCCGTGAGACGGTTGACCACGTAGTTTGGCTTTTTTAATTTTAAAATCGCCCGGTAATACAGCGCCAACCATAGCTACTGCAACTTTGATACCTAAACGGCAATTTGGCGCACCACATACAATATCTAATAGCTCATCGCCACCGACATTGATTTTAGTTACACGTAGTTTATCTGCATCAGGATGCTGACCACATTCAACTACTTCACCGACAACAACGCCAGAGAATTCTGCCGCAGCGGGCTCTACGCCATCTACCTCAAGGCCGGCCATCGATAACTGTTCCGAAAGAGCCTGCGTGTCAATTGCAGGATTAACCCACTCTCTTAACCACTTTTCACTAAATTTCATGTTATTTCTTCACTCTTAACGGAACTGATTAAGGAATTTCAAATCGTTTTCGAAAAACGCACGTAAGTCATTTACCCCATAACGCAGCATGGTTAAACGCTCTACACCCATACCAAAGGCAAAACCAGTGTATTTTTCTGGATCAATTCCCACTGATTTAAGCACGTTAGGGTGCACCATTCCGCAACCTAATACTTCTAACCATTTTCCGTCTTTACCCATCACATCAACTTCCGCTGAAGGCTCTGTAAATGGGAAAAATGAAGGACGGAAACGAATTTCCATATCTTCTTCAAAAAAGTTACGCAAGAAATCGTGCAAAATACCTTTAAGCTCAGTAAAGCTTACATCAGTATCAACCATCAACCCTTCAACCTGATGGAACATCGGCGTATGTGTTTGGTCGTAATCGTTGCGGTATACACGCCCTGGAGAAATAATACGCAGCGGCGGTTGCTCAGCTTCCATGGTGCGAATTTGCACACCACTGGTTTGCGTACGCAACACCAGTTTTGGATTAAAGTAAAAAGTATCGTGATCAGCACGCGCTGGGTGATGCTCAGGAATATTTAGCGCGTCGAAGTTATGAAAATCATCTTCTACTTCTGGGCCAGATTTAACCGCAAAACCTAATTCGCCAAAAAAGCTCTCAATCCGCTCAATGGTACGCGTCACTGGGTGTAAACCACCTGTTGGCATAACGCGACCGGGCAATGTTACATCGATTGTTTCAGCGGCTAATTTCTCTTCAAGGGCCTTGCTTGCTAGTAATTCGCGCTTGTCGTTAATCGCAACTTGTACATCTTGCTTAGCTTGGTTAATTACTTGGCCTGCTTCTTTGCGTTCTTCAGGGGCAATTTTACCAAGGGTTTTTAATAGATTCGTGATTTCGCCTTTTTTACCAAGGTAGTTAACCCTGATATCTTCAAGCTGCGCGATTTCACTGGCACTGGCGACCGCCTCAAGTGCTTGCGCTAATATATTTTCTAAGTTCATTCGATACCTGATCTGTCACAGAAGGTGATTTAAGTAATAGCTAATGATAACTGAAAGCAATGGCTAGATTCCAGACCTTATACCAATCTTATTGAATTCTTTCCCATTCTGGTTAAGCAAAATGGGAAGTTAGACGATTTTGTAGAGAAAACT
>TARA_R110001606_G_scaffold14834_2_pt1 | contig 14714 bp, 10 predicted proteins | sample TARA_R110001606 | Tara Oceans TARA_R110001606 (sample SAMEA4398315) | marine metagenome | biome: Polar Biome; feature: [SRF] surface water layer (ENVO:00010504); material: water (ENVO:00002006), including particulate matter (ENVO:01000060) such as... | depth 5 m | reverse complement strand
CGGGCACACCAATCCTGTTTTCAGAAGCCGACGTCGCTGGCCGCATGACCCCAGCAGTCCAGGGCGAGTATACATCTGCCGCAGCACTTGCCCGACTCCTGGAGGGCACAGGTCTCGAACAGGTCGAGGCACCGGGCAAGGCGATCCTTGTGCGTCGTAAAAATGCAGAGCCCGCATCCTCGTCCAAGCCCGCCCGACGTGCAGTTGCTGACGATGCGGCAGCCGAGACTGTGGCCACACTTCCGCCTGAGCCCGACACGCCCGACACACTCCGCATAGATTCCGTGACCGTTACGGGCACCAGCCTGCGCGGGATCGCGCCGGAAAGTTCTCCGCTCCAGATGTTCACTCGCGATGACCTGCTGGAATCCGGTGTCACTTCGACCGAGCAGTTCATCCGGACCCTGCCGCAGAACTTTGGCGGCGGTTCGACCGAGTTCACGCCAGTGGGCGTGCCTGGTGACGAGAGCTCAAGCTATAACAACACTTTCGCCACCGGGCCGAACCTGCGCGGTCTCGGGTCAGGTGCAACCCTGACCCTGCTCAATGGAAGGCGCCTGGCACCGACCTCGCGCATCGGCGATTTCGTCGACCTTTCCATGATCCCGATCTCGGCGCTCGAACGGATCGATGTGCTGAGCGACGGGGCCTCTTCCATCTATGGCGGTGATGCGGTTGCTGGCGTCATGAACTTTGTCCTGCGCGATGATTTCGAGGGCGCCGAGACGGCCCTGCGCTATGGTAGCGTGACGAGCGGTGACATGGAAGAATACCGCTTCAGCCAGACGCTCGGCACCGCGTGGACCAGCGGCAACCTGCTCGCGACCTACGAATATTCCGGCCGGGAGAATCTCACACTGGCGGACCGGCCCGGGATTGCCGCCTCCACCACATTTGACGGGCAGAGGGAGCGCCATGACCTGCTGCCGGAACAATCCCGCCACAGCGCGGTTGTCGCGGCCAACCAGGCCTTCGGGCCCGCCCTGAAGGTTGCCCTGACGGGTGTCTATTCGGATCGCTCGGCAAGCAATACGACCGTCGCCACGACCGGGCAGCTCAGCGCGGACGATGTCGATTCCGAGTTTGTGTCAGCGAGCCTCGGGGCGGACTATGACCTCTCCACGCGCTGGCAGCTTTCCTTCGATGCGACCTATAGCCGGATCCACAATGCCGCCAGCGACCAGACGCTTACACCGACCGTGCGCACGCCCACGATCCGTCGAACGCAGTCCGATCTCTGGTCTGCGGACCTCCTCCTCAGCGGCGACCTTTTCGAGATCCCGGGCGGCACAATCGCCGGCGCGGCAGGGACGCACTATCGTGAGGAAAGCCTCACCAGTGATATCGCGATAGACGGGACCGTGGAGAATGACGCCAGGCGCACGGTCAGCGCTGTGTATGGCGAACTCGGCATTCCCCTGATCGGCCCGCAGAACGCTGTGCCCGGGATCCGCCGGCTTGACCTGAACCTCTCGGGCCGTCTCGACGATTATTCCGATTTCGGGACCACCTTCAATCCGAAACTGGGCGCGCTCTGGTCGCCGCTGGATGGCCTGAACCTGCGCAGCACCTATAGCGAATCCTTTGCCCCTCCCGCGCTCGGGCGGGTAGGAGATCGCCGGCGCACCGCAGATGTCTATCCCTATGCATTCGTGGCCGCGGGTGTCGGCATGCAGCCGGCTGATCCGGCGCTGCTCGGGACCGATTATATGTATGTCACCGGCACGGGCGCCGACCTCGATCCGGAGACATCGCGGACCTATACATTCGGGTTCGACTACCAGCTGGATCGCGGCGACAGCGCCTGGACCGTCAAGTCGACCTATTATGACATTGCCTTTGACGGGCGCCTCGGTACGACGCCGCTGCCAGGCAGCCTGCCGGCCGTATTCGCGCCTTTCATCGTCGAGACAGATCCCTCGAGTCTCCCGGACGGCACGGTGATCTTCTTCCCGTCGCAGGCCGACCTGGATGCTGTCCTGGGGTCACTGACACGGCCGGTCAGTTTCCTGGTCGGGTCCGAGGGGCTGGACAATATTGGCGTGATCAACAATGCCGCCGTTGTACGTAATCTCGCCTCGACAGAGACCTCCGGCATGGATCTCCAGATCGACTATGAGAAACCGACCGCCATCGGGGCGCTCTCTGCGGGTCTCAGCGCAAACTATATCTTCGACTTTACGCAGCAGGCTTCTGTGTCGACACCCGTGGTCGACAAGCTGAACACGTTCGTCAATCCGGTTGACCTGAAGATCAGGGCCTATGCGGGCCTGTCGCACGGCGGACTGTCCGGCAATGTCTTCGTCAACTACCTGGACAGCTACCGCACCGACAGCACGGCGGCGGCGAAGACGATAGATGCCTGGACCACGGTCGACCTCACCCTCTCCTACGCGTTTGACGCGGCCCATAGCACCTGGCTTGACGGGACCCGGCTCAATCTCTCGGTCAACAACCTGTTTGATACGCCGCCACCGGATGCGCCGACCACGGGCGGGCTCAGGCTTGTCGGGTTCGACCCGACAAATGCCTCACCCGTGATGCGATTCGTGGCGGTCGAAGTCCGTCGCATCTTCTGATGCAGGACCTCCGGCGGGCCGTGAAAATCCCCTTGAACGGTCCGCCGGTAGGCTTGGCCTATTGAGCGGCTGGCCTGACCCGTTCTCACCACACACAGAAGGAATGTCGCTAATGGCGCGCAAGTTGTTCGCAGGCGTGCGGGACCTGTTTACGGCCTGCATGATAGTTGCACTGGCAGGCTGTGCCTCCAGCGCAGCTGAACCGCGCCAGTTCGGCCTGGACGACCTGATGCAGGTCGAAGGGTTTGGGTCTGCGGTATTCGATCCGACCGGTCGCTACCTGGTCTATGAGCAGATCCGTCCGTATGGATCCTATGGCGATTATAGTTTCCGGACCTATGCCTATGAAAAGTCCGGGCATCAGCTGTGGCGCGTCGACCTTGCCACCGGGATCAAGCCCGAATTGCTTCCCGGGCTTGATCCTGCGCCGCATGCTTACCAGCAGGGCTTCTCGCCGACCGGCCGGTACCTGATGGTTATGCAGTACACCTTCGGGGAGCTCTCGCTGGGCGCCTATGACATGCTCACGGACACATACAAGGGGTTCGGCCCGGTGCCCGCATTCAGCCGGGCAGGGGAGCATAATCCTGTCTGGATATCAGATGAGGAAATTGCCTATGCCGCCCTTCCAGACGGCGCGCAGCCCGAAGCCACCAGCGTTCGCGCCCATACGGGCAAGGTCCTTTCGCGAGACTGGGAGGCCGCATGGCACGGCGACCGTGTCACCGCGAATGAGGTTCGGAATACGTCTGAAGACCGGTCAGGACGTCAGGCCCCTGGCCGGCTTATCCGGGCCAATGCAAGGACGGGTGATATCCAGGTCCTCGCAGAGGGGCTCTATGCTGACCTGCGCGTCGCGTCGGATGGCCGGCATCTCGCGGCACTGGCCGTGTCGGAGCCGCGTCCGGCCGCCGCGGACACACTCGTGGAGGCAGACCTGCGCCGCTATCGCCTGACCCTGTTTGACCTGGCGTCCGGTTCTGTCCGGCCTCTTGCGCCCGATCTGGAATTCTTCCCTTACACGCTTGCCTGGGCGCCGGACGGGACGCGTCTTGCTGCCTTCGGCTGGCGCCGGGATGAGACCCCGCGCGACGGGCGTTTCCATGTCGTGGATACAAGCACCGGCGCGGTGACGCGGTATGAACATCGGGGGCTCGATCTTGTCTCGGAACGGGAAAGGGGGTGGCGCCAGCGGCCGGAACGGACCGTCTTTCTCGGAGAGGACCTCGCCATGTTCGCACGGCGGGTGCCGACGGGCGAAGATGAGTCAGCGCGGTTCAGCTACCGCGATCTCAGGGGGGCGGGCCTCACACGTGCAGACTGGTATGCCGTTTCGCCAGCCGGCACGTCCCGCAACCTCACGGCCGGCCTGGCGGGTGTGTCTCCCATTCCGCTCCATGCCAGTGCCGGCCACCTGACCGTGCTCGCCGAGGACGGTGTCTATCAGGTTGGGATGGCAGCCGGCCTGAGGCGTCTGACGCCGCAACTCGCCGGAACGTTCCGCGTGCATCAGGCGGGCACGTTCGCTACGCGCAGCAGCGTGATCCGGCCCGACTATTCCAACGAGGCCCTGGTCACGGTCGAAGGCGACGGGCCGCCTATCATCCTCATGGTCGACCTTACCGGCACCTCGCGGCCAGTCGTTATTGCTGCACCGTCTCCGGGCGCCGTACCGCTTGCCGGCTCCCATGCGGCAGGCACCGTCCTGTTTCGCGCCGAGGCAGGTCCTGTCTCGCGCTTGCTGCTAGCCGAGGCAGACCGGCACGCGGCGCCGCGGGAACTGTCGCGTATCAATGCGCACCTGGAGGGCATCGCGCTCGGAACGTGGAAGCGGGTTGCCTATTCTGTCACGGACCCAGAGGGCAAGGTGGCGGACGGTAGGCTCGAAAGCTGCGTACTGCTGCCGCCGGACTTCGACCCGGCCGCACCGCCGCCGCTGGTTGTGGAAGTCTATCCCGATGTGGGGCCTTTCTGTCCGTCGGATGGGGCGGCGATGGCCTATCCGGATCCCGACTCGGCCTATCTCTGGGTGGGGAAGGGTTTTGCCTATACGCGGCTGGCGACGCCGAAGGAGCTGATACGCACCGAAGATGGGCCGATCGCCGGCCTGGACGAGGTAGTAGATGCGGGCGTCTCCGCATTGGTCGCGGAAGGCTTTGCGGATCCGGACCGTTTGACCCTGTACGGTTTCAGCCAGGGCGGCATCTCGGCGCTCTATGTGGCGGCGAAGTCGCCGCGGTTCAGGGCCGTCATTGCCAAGAACAGCTGGGCTGACATGTTCAGCCACTATTTCTCGGGATCGGGTATCTATGCCTATCTCTATGACTCCTTCGGCGCTTTCCTGTCCTATGATTCCGTCGATGGCAGCGACTTCGGCTTTGGCCGGACGCCGTTCGAGGATCCGGACGCCTATATCCGCAACAGCCCGGTCTTCCTGGCGCCTGATTTCGCTATGCCTGTTCTCCTGATCCATACCGATATGGACGGTTTCCCCATGTCCCAGTTCGACGAGATGTACGGGGCGCTGCAGCGGGCCGGAAAGGAGGTGCGCTACGTCCGTTACTGGGGCGAAGGTCACGGTCCCTCATCGCCGGCGAATATAAGGGATATGTGGCAGCGCCAGATGGACTTTCTCGAAGCCGCCGGCGCCGCGCCCTAGGCCTCCCTGGTCGGTGCAGGCAAAGCGGCGCGCTTGCCTGTTTCCCGTACCCAGGCGCGTAGCCAGGCCTCGATGCCGTAATAGGTGAGAAGCCGACTGCCAGAGTGTTGGGTGTCATATTGGTCACGCTCGCCAAAGGCGCGCACCTCCGATGGCGAGATGAGATTGCGGGCGGCAAGTTCACCCGTTGCCAATGCGCTGAGGATCACCTCGCGATGCGCCGAGACGCGGTCAATATAGAAACGTGCCGCATAGCCTTTTGTGGTTCGCTGCAGGACGAGATCAGGCACCACATCCCGGAACGCCAACCGGGCCAGCCCGCGATTGACGCCGCCGGCGCTGAGGGTCCAGGCGGGCAGTCGCAGGCAAAGGTCAAGCAGGGGCTCTGACATCAGCGGCCTGACGGTTTCCCTGTCTCCTCCGGAATCCACATGGTCGCGAACCTGGAACATGTGCACCAATGTGCTGACCTGGTCGAACTTGGCGGGCGGCAGGCCATTGGCGTGCGTTGCCCAGTCCGGGAGTAGGAGTTGCGGGTCCAGGCCTTCGAATGCATGTTGGTTCACCAGCGTGCGGCGGCCGCTCAGTCCGGCCGTTGCGGCACTGACATGGAGCCGCCCCGCGACGCGCGGGAGCGTGTCTTTCAGCACGGACCAGACGGACCGTCCGGAGAGGTTTGCCGTCTCGAGCAGGATCTTGCTCAGGTCACGTGAAAGCCCGCGTTGCAGGATGAAATCGGCAAAGGCTGTTGGCGCGGTCGATACCCGAAACAGGTGATCGCCGCCCTGACCCGTGAAGAGGGCGCCGCCGCCAGACTGAAGGGGTGGCAAAAGGCCGGGCAGGTCCGGCGCCAGGAATTGCCTGTTCGGGCGAACCGTGAGGGGATGGTCATCGACAGCGGGCAGGCCAGCATCCGGCGCAACAGGTATTTCAAGGAGATCGCAGCCGGCATGACCTGCTGCGGCGCGCGCATAGCGGTGTTCAGGGCCGTCTGCTGATTCAGGGCGGAAGTGGACCGCCGATATGCGGCCAGCATATCCCGAGCGAGCGAGGCAGTTGAGGACAATCGAGGAGTCGAGGCCGCCTGACAGGCTGACGGCGACTTGCTTGCAGGCACCTGCCCATGTGCCGGTCACCTGCATGACCGTTTGGCGCAGGAGGCGGGCGCCCTCATGTCGCGGCGGATCAAATCCTGCCAGCGCGATCTCACGTGGATCCCAGAGCGGATCGATGCGTCTTCCGCCTGGCGTGATGAGCAGTCTCTGGCCGCCCAGCAGCTCGCCGATTTCATTCAGGCCGGTATCGCCATTCTGGATCTTGTCATAGGCAAGGAGGGCGGCAACGAACACCTCATTGATCGAAAATCCGGACCGGTCGAGGAAGCGGCATTTCTCGAGGTTCGAGAAGATGACGAACACGCCCGATTGTTCGGTATAATAGCAGGGAATGGACGCGGCCGGATCGGCGATCACGGCAAATCCCTCGCTGATTTTAAGGAACGCCACATAGGTTCCCCAATACCGCGCCAGCAGCGCGCGGCCTCCTGAAGACCTGATCGCCGCGAGGCTCTGCGCGTCAAGTCTGGCGACTGGCATGGCGGCATGCGGTTCATCGGTCTTGCGGAACAAGGTGCCGAAAATGGCGCCTGCCTGACTTTTGCCTTCTGAGCCCAGGACAATGAAAGGGCGCTCAAGCGGCGGGCAAGAGACATCATGGAGGACAAACCCGTCCTGCTCCACGCGGTTGGTTTGAGGTCCTGTCTGTTCTTGGATGGCCCGCGTCAGCGACGATGCCCGGTGCGATGCGGCAGGATCATGTTCATTCCATACAAGGGCAATATAGGATCGCATCATAGCGCCTAGACGGACATGATGGGTCTGAACTCAGCAACCGTGTCGCTGTCTTCATTCAGGATGACGCCATTGTATTCGACCCAGCAATGGGCGCTGAACGGACAGAGCCTGACCCCGAAGACCCAGTCAGGAGCGATACCAGACCTTGTGAGGTAGTTCATGAGCACAAGGCTCCGAAACCGGCATGCGTCACGCGTGCTGAAAAAATAGGGTGTCATCGCGTGAAAGTCGGCGACCCGGTGCAAAACGCGTTTGATCGGTGCGGAGCGGCAAGCCCGTTCTGCCCGCTTCCATCGCATGACGCCATCGATGACGCCTGCAAAATTGCGGGAATGCTCCAGTGTCCAGCTCGACAGGGTCGCGATCGACAGGTCCAGCGCCGTTCTTGCTGTCCGTGAGGGAGGCGCGGGGATAACAGTTTGCAGCAGACTGGCATGCGGCGCCGGAAAAGAAGTGGCGGCAGGGTATTTGCCCGCCGCGGTGTCCTGCGTAAGGACCTTCCGCGCGATCAGGCGCTCAGCGAAACGCGCCGCCTGGTCCGGAAGCTCATCCGTCTCGGAAGCCGCGCAGATCGCATTAAACCATTCCCGCTGCGCGCCGGTAAACCGGAAATACTTGTCCCGCGTCACGTCGAGAAAAATCAACGCATCGTCACACTCACAGAAATGCACATGCGGATTGAGCCAATAGGATTGCATGATGGCTTCTGCTTTCGGCAGTAGGCGGATGCTTGCGTGATTGCATATTCGGAGGCGACACGCGGGTGATGGGGGTTGGGGTAAAAGCCGGAGCATCCACGGTGAGAGAGTCAGGGGGAATGCTCCGGCCAGGTCATGATGACTTGGCTCAAGCTTAGACAGGTCATCAGCGCCGGTTCTCAGGCTTCCCGGGATTCCTGCACAAAGAGCTCTTCGGATTTCGATCCGATGCCCTTGGTTTCTTCCGAGACCGAACCGAGTTCGATCGGTTCGAATGCGTCGTCATCAATTTGAACGTTGGTCTTCATTTGTGGTCTCCTTGGACTTGATCGTCGTGCCATTCACGACAAGGAGAAATATGATCCTATCTAAGGTAGAGTCAACACTATGGAATCTAAAAAAGAATCAATAAAACAACGTACTATACAAGAGTGGGGGTCCCGCGCTTTCGTCCGGAAGTCGGCGGTCAAAGGTCAGGCGAATGGCATCAATGTATCGCTTTCAAATCATGGATTTTTCGCCTCTCGATCCTCAGAGGAAGCCTGCAGGCATAGATCAGGCGCAAGGCTTATGGGTGATTGCGCAAGGAGCGCATCGGCTTTGTCATGCTGTCCCGTCAACCGGCATTTGCGCGCCCTGGCGACGCAATAATAGGCCCGGGCGTATGGACTGACGTCGGACAGGGCAGGGGAACTGATGACGGAAGCAAAGCCCGGGTCAGGGCTTTGCCAGGTGACACCATAGAGCCCTGAGAGGTAGTGGTCGGCTGGATCCGGGAGCATCCAGTCTCTCCCGTGGAACCTGACGCGGGTGAGTCCGAAAGGCGCAAGACGCCATTGAATGTCCCCTGGTGTGTGGCTGAACCCGAAGGACACCGCGCCCTGGCTTCGGTCATGCAGGAATATGTCCACGGCGATCCCCTGGCACCTGACGGCAAGGTAGCGATCCCCAGGGCGGGCCGAAGGGGGCAGCACTTTTGCGGGATGTGCGCGCAGAATGCCGAAAATGTCAGGCATGCCGGGCTGTTCCTCAAAGATGCCGATATCGACATCCCGGTCATGGGCCAACGGGCCGCCATCGCGGACAAAGCCAAGCAGGGTGCCGGCAGCCAGGAAGAAGGGCACGCCATGTGCGTCCAGGAGGTCGCCGATTTCGCACAGGGCCCGGATCGCTGCATCCTGGCTAAACGTTGCCTTCGCAGGGGAAGCAGGGATCTTGCCTGGTGAGATCCTGGCAAGCGCCTCTGTCATGTAGGCAAAGGCATCCCTGAAATCGCCGAGCCGGTAGCGTGTCCGTGCAAGGCGATCGTACGCCGTGCTTTCATCCGGGAAGCGGGACCCGTTCTTGATGATGAAGTCAGAAGCTTCCTCAAACCGATGGGCATGCATTAAGGCGTCCGCACACTTCACATGCAGGCGGGGGGATGCTGCGGTGCTCCGGCAGATGTGCGAGAGCGCGTCGGCAGTCGCCTGAACCGCGTTGATGCGTTCCTCTTCCTCCAATGCCAGTTCAGCAATCGAACGCCAGGAGGCCCAGGCTGTCGCGTTGTCCTTGACCGCGCTCCTGAACGCTGCGAGCGCTGCCCCCTGATCTCCCAGATGGGACAGCGCAAGTCCTTTGCCATGCCAGGCTTCAACATTGTTCGGATCGCTTTTGAGGATGGCGTCAAAAACCTGCAGGGCCTCTCCAGGCAATCCTGCGCGCAGGCTTGCGGCGCCCTGCGCGGCCAATGTCCGAGGATGACCCGGCCTGAGCGCCGCCGCCGACTTGAAACAGGCCAGCGCCTGCAAGGGCGTTCCTGCCGACATTAGCTGCATCCCCTCGTTGATTAGTGCAGCCCAGCCATCTGACAGGCGGGAGTCGGATCGTCCTTCAGGGGCCTGCGCTGCACCGGAAGCCGACATGGCTTTCTCCTCTGTCCATCAACGTGTTCGATTCGCGGCGCCCCCGCGTTTGATCTGGGTTTTGCATCCGAACGGGCGGCGGGAGGTTCCGCGGGCCGGGTGTCGCGCATGGACAAACACTCTCATAACGAGAAAAGAAAATCAATCTAAACGAGTCTGCGCGTGGCACCCGTGTTGCGAGGGCGCGATAGGATCGTGTCGGTGCGAACCGGCTATGGCACCTGCGCGCGCTGTTGCGAATACACTTGGTCAGGTGCCAGGAATAAGGCTGCGGATCCTGGCCATGTCCGGCAAAGGTGCGAGCGGCCTGCACGCAAGAATGGGTCACGACACGCCAGGCCCGCTCTCCCAGGGACCCGGTCAACCCTGCCGTTTCTCCTTTTACGAATGACCTTTTACGCTTTCAGATTGTTCTTGGAACAGCTAAGGAAGCTTGCCGACAGGAGCACACATTTATCATGTCCATCACGCCCAAAAGAAATGCGCGCTCCCCCAGCGATATGGACAGGGTGGTTGGCCAGAATGTCAGGCGCTTGCGCGTCGAGCGAAATCTCACCTTGGTGGAGCTGGCCGAGGTTCTTCACATCAGCCAGCAGCAGTTGCAGAAATATGAAACAGGTGCCAACCGGTTGAGTGCAGGCACTATCAATAACCTTGCCGAGGCACTCAGTGTGCCCATTGAAACGCTCTTCACCATCCCGGGCAAAAAGTCAGTCAGGCGCGACAGTGACCGGTCCGGAAGTCTTGATAAGCTCCGTCAACAGGGGGTCTACTGGCTCGATCGGGCAAAGAGCGAAGCCACGCTCAAGCAGATGGTGGATATATTGAAGGTCCTTGCCACCAAGCCGTAATGGCAGCTGCAGTTGCGCGCGTTTTGGTCATCATCGCATTGTTGCTGGACACTCCGTGATGGTGCGCGCGAGCGATAAAAATTTCTTGTTTAAATTGATTGTAATTTCTATTAGACCGATTGGGGAAGGAGTGTCCCCATGCCCGACTATGATGGCGCTGCGGTCCTTGCTGCGATCAGGACCATCCAGACGATGACGACCAGCGACGCCGTTATTTCAGTGCTGGGCCAGTTCATTGAAAGATACGGGTTTGAGCGCATTTTCCTGGGGCAGCTGGTCAATCCTGCCAATGTCCCGCTGAAAGATATCCTGTACATATCCGACTGGCCTGACGAGTTGAAGGCTGAGCGCGAACGGCGCATGGCGATCCTCCACGACCCGATCGCGATCGGTGCGCTTCGGTCGAAGCGGCCCTTCAGCTGGTCTGAAGCGCGCCTGCACGCCACGCGTGCCGGTCGGAAGGTCATGGACAGTGTGCACGATCATGGGATCACGGACGGGATGATGTTCCCGATGCATGCCCTCCACAGTGTCAGCGGCGGCGTCTCACTCGGCGCTTGTGGAGGGCTCGACCTTTCGTTGACACATATTGCAGAGCTCGAGATCGTCTGCCAGACCGCCTATTATCACCTGGAAGGACTGCTCGGTCCCTTTCCCTATCAGCGCGTTGCCGAACTCACCGTTCGCGAAACCGAATGTGTGCAGTTTGCAGCGGCCGGCAAGACAAACTGGGAAATCGCGAAGATTCTCGGCATCCAGGAGGATACCGTCAAGAAAACACTCCGCCGAGCCAGCGACAAGCTCGGCGCCGTTAATCGCGCCCACCTGGTCGCATCCGCGATCGCCAAGAGCCAGATATTTCCGTGACAAGTCCCCGAAAGGGGACATCTCGCGTGCGCCTGTCTCTGGTTACTCTTGCGGGACGCAAATGGAGCAAGTGACATGTTCACCATCATCACCCCCGAGAGGCGCGCAAGCCACACAGATGAACTCGATCAGATGTATCGGATGCGCTATCGGATCGTTGTCGGAGAATGGAAATGGGACATTCCCGGCATAGACGTCGGTTATGATAAGGACCAGTTCGACACAGGAGAGACCGTCTATGTGATCGTGCGGAATGATGGGGGAGATATCGTTGCAACGTCCCGGCTCAATCCGACGACCCGTCCTCACATGATGAGTGAGCTGTTCTCGGACTATTGTAACCTCCAGCCCTACCCGGTGGGAGCGGATGTCTGGGAATGCTCCCGGTTCGTGACGGACCGGTCCATGCTGGCTGATCCGGTGGAGGATTTTCAAGTCCGGTGCCGTCTCGGCCTGGGGTTGACCGCCTATTGCCTCGACAATGGCATATCCAGGCTCAGCTGGCTGACGCACCAGAAATTCTTTAATCTCGTCCAGCGGGTCTGGAAGACCGAGCCCCTTGGTCTTCCAAGGCGCGTCGGAGACAATTGGGCGTGGATACCTGCCGTGTCGACGATTGACGAGGCGACGTTCGATCGTCAGCTCGACCGTTATCGCAATGCCGAAGCCATCGTGGCTGCCAATCGGGCGGCACCATCCGAGCGTGAGGCGGGCAGGGTGGCATGACGAGCCGGGTGGACAAAATGATAAGCGACGCGGAACGCGCGGCTTTCGACCAGGACGGGGTAATTTGTCTCCGGGATGTCCTGACGGACCGTGAAGTCGACAATCTCCGACAGGCCGTGACAGGCCAGATGAGCCGGCTCGGGCGCTCGCCGACAGGGTATGATTTTGAAGCGCTGGCGCGTCAGGTCTGGGACGAACGCGAGACCGTCGAAACGGGCTGTGCAAACCGTTTCGACGTGCAGGCCATGAAGATGCAGGTTCGCTCCGATACGGCAGCCCGCCCGCTCCTGGAGGAGGATCCCGTGTCAGGGACCGGCCTCTTCTTCTACGATGTTGCAGCCTGGCAGCATGATCGCGGTGTCAGGCGCGTGGCCTTTGACTCGGCCCTGCCGGAAATCGCCGCCTCGCTGCTTGATGCGCGCTACTTGAATTTTTGGGAGGACACGACATTCGTGAAGGCACCCCATACGCGCCAAAAGACCGCCTTCCATCAGGATCTCGCCTATTTCCAGATTGAGGGCGACCAGTGCGTGATTGTCTGGATACCGCTGGGTGCCGCCAGCCTCGGGAACGGCGTCACGCAATACGTTCGCGGCTCGCATAAATGGAACAGTGTCTTCGCCCCGAACGTGTTCGTCTCGCAGACGCCGATTGGTTCGTCGCCTGAGCGGCGCTGTCCCGACATAGAGGCCGCGCCGGGGGCGTATGACATCATCTCCTTCGATGTCGAACCGGGGGACGTCATCGTTCACCATGTGCTGACGGTGCACGGCGCCGGCGGCAATACATCCGATACCTGGCGCAGGGCCATGTCGTTTCGTTACTGTGGCGACCGGGTACGCTATCTGGATCGTCCGGGCGCCATTCCCCAGGTTGGCATGTCTCACCGCCTGCAGGATGGCGACAGGTTATTCAGTGCCGATTATCCACTTGTCTGGCCAAAGCCGTGGCCAGGGTTCAGGCTTGCCGAGGCGTTTGATGCACAGAGGCCGGGCCATGCCAGGTCCCGAATGCGCTAAAGCCATGCGCAAGCTCGCGCAGCAGTACACGCACTATCGAACTTGCCGCGCATACGCAGTATCGTACAAACGATAGATAATGGGACTGGCAGCATCGGGGACACGCTTGAAGAAGCCACAGGGAAAAGGCGGATCAACGCGCGCAACCACCGAAGTCGACCGACAGGTCGGTGCCGATGTCCGGACCCTCAGGACGGCGCAGGGCCTGACACTGGTCTCGGTCAGTGAGCAGCTCGGCATCAGTCATCAACAGCTCCAGAAATACGAGACGGGCAGTAATCGCCTGAGCGCGGGTATCCTCGTTCGGCTCGCCGAAATTCTCAATGTTCCGCTCATCCTCTTGTTCGACAGGGGGCAGGCAGTGGAAAAGCGCGCGAAATCGCCGACTGACCTGACGCGCGCCCTTTGCCACCGTCTCATTGACCGGACGACATCCCAGCGCAAACTGTCCGCAATGGCGCAAGTGTTGAAGGCCATGCAGGACAGTCCCTGAAATGACGAAGGCTATTGAAGTTCTTGTGTGAAATCGCTCTGAGGTGTTGCCGCCAAGACCCTCTCGTTCCGTGAAAATGGCGGGCCTGTTTAGCAAGTGGAACAGGACTTCAGGCCGAGAGCTGATGCTAAAAAAACAAAGGAATTATCCCACATATATTCATTATGAAGAATTGTGGGACAAACTGTATCTATGACAGATGACGCGCCCAAACGTCATGGCGAGCGCCTGCATTGCCTGCCTCCAAAGCATACTGTTTCATCAGTCCTGTAGCGCAAGATGAGTACGAAGTTAGCGCAAGATAAAAGTGAGTGGAGTCGGCGACGGAAGAGTCCCTTGTCAGCAAATAGACTTTGCTGGTTCCATCCATGATTGGGTGGAGACGTCACGTCTCCGGCTCTTCAGGAATGCTCCAGATTGGCGCGGCTCGCAGGTCATTATGGGCAGAAGTGGGCTGGTTTTTGAGTTTTGCTTTGTCGGCAATCCTGCTGCTCAGGCCAGCACGCTTTCGGACTTGTTGGGGCGCATGAGCAGGGTGGTTATGGCATCATCGACGCTGATCTCGCCTTCAATGACGGCCGCGACGGCGTCGCAAATGGGCATGTCGACGCCATGTTCGCTGGCAAGCCGGCGCAGGACCGGGGCAGTGGCGACCCCTTCCGTGACCGCGTTGCGGGCGCCCATGATGCTGTCGAGGCTTTCGCCGCGCCCAAGCGCCAGGCCGCAACTCATGTTGCGGCTGGTTTCGGAACTGCAGGTGAGGACGAGATCCCCGAGACCGGAAAGGCCGGACATGGTTTCGCGGTCGGCGCCCAGTGCGAGCGCAAGACGGGTCATTTCGGCGCTTCCACGGGCAATCAGCGCTGCATGGGCGGACCGTCCAAGGCCCTTTCCGAGGGCAATGCCGCAGGCAATCGCGAGCACGTTCTTTACCGCCCCGCCGATTTCGGCACCGAGCAGGTCGCTGGCGAGGTAGGGCCGGAAGGTTGGCGTGGAGATGGCCTGGATGAGTTCGCTGCCGATGGATTCATCCTCCACGGCAAGCGTGACAGCGGTTGGCAGGCC
>TARA_R110001606_G_scaffold5862_2_pt1 | contig 14730 bp, 16 predicted proteins | sample TARA_R110001606 | Tara Oceans TARA_R110001606 (sample SAMEA4398315) | marine metagenome | biome: Polar Biome; feature: [SRF] surface water layer (ENVO:00010504); material: water (ENVO:00002006), including particulate matter (ENVO:01000060) such as... | depth 5 m | reverse complement strand
GTATCACTTCGTTCATTTTGTACTAACAATAATGCGGCTTATGTAGCTGTAGAGGAAACATATGGAGACCATAGCTACAATGGACATGCTAAAAAAGATGAATCGTTTAGAAATGATATGACCAATTTTGGTATTCTAATGGAGGTACAAGGTATAGAAAAACCATTCGAATGGTCTAGGGAATTAGTAGGTAAAGTACAAAAAGAAGCAACAGGATTATTTTATAGTCCTACTCGTAAACCATCATCAACATCTGAAGGTATTGATGTAAGTGCTATTCAAATTGATTCATTAGATGAAGTTAAAGATGCATTTCAGGGTTACTATAAATACATTGAAGATTTTATTGAGGATATGAAGAAAGTATTTCCTACATTAGGGGATGATTGGGGGGTATATGTACCTGAAATTAAATATCTATCACCTGAACCATTAGTTAATTATAAAGATTTAAGTTTAACAAAATATCCCAATGTACATTTTGTAGGAGATGCTTTAAGTGCAAGAGGAATTACAGTATCTGGGGCACAAGGAACACTAGTTGCTGAGCAATTGTTTAAAAAAATTTCAAGAAAAGAATATTTAAAAGGAGAAATATTTAATGAAAGAAATGATGGATATGTAAAAAAAGGATTACAAGAAGAATTTAATAAAATATAAATTATGAGCAACGAGGAAAAATTATATGAAATAAGAGTAATTACAAATGAAGGGGCAAAACATCATCTTATTAAACATCAAGGAGCAGAAAATTATACCCACCATAGGTGGGATGGACCAGCAATTGAACCTACAAGAAGAGATAGTAAATGGAAAAAAGGATATTTTTTAGCAGGTATTGAATATGATTTTGAAACTTATCAAGATATTATGAAAAATAGAGAAGGATTACCTTGGTACAAACAATCATCCCCTAAAGGAGTAACAAATAGGAATTAATATGAGGGAACACACATTACAGGCTAAACCTTATCAGGGTGAGTTTCATGAAAAAGCATGGGGTTATGAATTGTGGATTATTAATAATGAAAAATATTGTGGTAAATTATTAGTATTTAAAAACCAAAAATCATTTTCAATGCATTATCATCTATTAAAAGATGAAGCATGGTATATTTCTAAAGGTGAATTTCAATACACTTACATTGATACTGAAACTGCTGAATATCATCAAGTAGTAGTAAGAGAAGGAGATTGTATTCACCTAATGCCAGGACAACCTCACCAAATGAAAGCTCTTGAAGAAGGATCAACTATATTTGAAGTTTCAACACAACATTTTGATAGTGATAGTTATAGAGTAGGAATGGGATCTTCACAATTAGATCCAAAAGATCTACCATTTTAGGGTGAAAAGTTTAGTTCAACATAAAGGACTTGAAATTAAAAAAAGTCCAATACATGGGTATGGAGTATTTACTACTCAAGATATACCTAATTTAACTTTAATAGAAGAATGTCATTTAATATTATTTCATAATAATGATGCTTTACGATATAATGATATAAATCTTATTAGGAATGGGTTTGGATGGCCTAAATTACAAAATTCATCTCATATAGCAATTCCCTTTGGATATGGTTGTATCTATAACTCATCAGATGATCCTAATATTAATTGGAAGACTAATGAAGAAAAGTTTTTATTAGAGTTTTACACTATTCGAGATATAAAAAAGGGAGAGGAATTATGTCACTATTATGGTAATTTAATTGAATTTTGTAGAAAAAATAATATTTTATAGTTTGGATATCCAATATATAATTCGTATATTAATAAAAAATAATAAGTTATGAAAATAGGATTTTGTGGTACCATGTCAGTAGGTAAAACTACTTTAGTAAATATATTAAAAGATTTACCTGAATTTAAGGATTATACTTTTAGAACTGAAAGATCAAAATATTTAATGGAAATGGGTATTCCTTTAAATACTGATTCAACTTTAAAAGGTCAACTAGTATTTGCAGCTGAAAGGGCGAGTGAATTACTTCAAGAAAATATAATTACAGATAGAACAATTGTAGATGTTATGGCATTTAGTGCACTATCAACCTCAATGTTAGCTAATGAATCATACTTTTTAAATAATACATTAGCAAATTTAATACATGATTATGATTATTTATTTTATGTATCTCCAGTAGGTGTTAAAATAGAAGATAATGGAGTAAGAACCACAGATTCTGAATATAGGAATCAAATTAATCAAAAAATAATTAATATATTAGATAGTAATTCAGTTAAATTTACAACAATCCAGGGTAGTGTTGAAGAACGAATGAAAACTATTAAAGAGACAATTTTTTCATAATATTTATAATAAAACACTCATAAAAATGAAAAGATCAGAACTAAAAACCCAAATTAAAGAACAAATTATTGAGATTTTATCTGAAGCAGATGCCGAAGATATTAAAGCACAACAAGATCTTAATAAAGAACTCGAATTGTCAAAATCTCATGCTGATGAATTAGGTGATGCTTTATCTGAAGACTCAGCAACTCAAGGCCCTGATGGATCTTCTGAAAGTGGAGAAGAATATCATATTGATAATCCTGAAGCTAGAGCAACTGATAATACTACAGATAAATATGTTCATAATGATACTGAAGATATGATGTTAGAGGATGAAGAGGATGAAGACGAGGAACCAACAGCAAAACAATTAAAAGGTGATTCGGTATCTAAGTTAGCAGGTAAACTTCAACAAACTTCTTCTGAATTAAAATCAACAGCTAAAAAGTGGAAAGAAGCTGAAGGTACTCAAAAAGAGGAATTAAAAGATAGATTAAGGGTTTTGACTAAAATTAAAAAAGAAATTGAATCTTTATTAGAAAACAAAAAATAATTATGGGAAAATTTTGGAAAGTATTAATAGCAATAGTAGGATTCATTACAGGATTTCTATTTTTATCATCTAAAAAAGATAAAATTAAATTTGATAAAAAAATTAAATCTAATAAAAAAAAATTAGATCTTATTTCTAAAAAAACTGATAAAGTAACAAAAGATAAAGCTAAAACAAAAAGTAAAATTAAAGCAACAAAATCAAAGATTAAAACAACAAAATCAAAGATTAAAGCTAACAAACTTCCTCCTTCTTTTAAAGAAAACTTTGAAAAGAAATATAGAAAAAAAAAATAATATGAAAAGTGTATTATTGTTAATATTAATACTACTATCCTCATTAAAAGGTTATAGTCAAGATATAGTTAAAATTCCCCAAGATGAATTAGAGGATTTTTTTTTAGCTATAGATACTTTAGAACAACAGGATTCTTTAAAATCAATTTTAATTAAAGATTTAGAATTTCAAATAAAAAATTATACACTATTATCACAACAAGATAGTTTAATACTTAGTTTTAAAAACGAAGAAGTATTATTATTAAATAACCAAATTAAATTATATACTGATAGATTAAATCAAGTAGATAAATGGTATAATAAACCGTGGATTGGTGTTGTTGGAGGAATAGTAGGCACATTAGTAACAATCCATATAATAGATTATTCCTTACCAAAATAATATGAGCCAGGATTTAAAACAAATAATAAGACAAGAGTATTTAAAGTGTGCTAAAGACCCAGCTCATTTTATGAAGAAATACTGTAATATTCAACACCCTCAAAGGGGTAGAATATTGTTTAATTTATATCCCTTCCAAGAAAAGGTATTGCATTTAATGCAAGAAAATCCATACTCAATTATTTTAAAATCCAGACAATTAGGTATATCTACCCTTTCAGCAGGATATTCTCTTTGGTTAATGTTATTCCATAAAGATAAAAATGTATTATGTATAGCAACTAAACAAGAAACTGCACGTAATATGGTTACTAAGGTAAAATTTATGTACGATAATTTACCTTCTTGGTTAAAAATAAATGCTGAAGAAAATAACAAATTATCATTAAGACTTAGTAATGGTTCAATAATTAAAGCAACATCGGCATCTAGTGACGCTGGTAGATCAGAAGCAGTATCACTTCTATTAATTGATGAAGCTGCATTTATTGATCAAATTGGTGAAATTTGGGCATCCGCACAACAAACATTAGCAACTGGTGGTGGAGCTATAGTATTAAGCACACCATATGGAACTGGAAATTGGTTCCACAAAACATGGGTATCAGCAGAAAATAATGAAAATGATTTTTTACCCATTAGATTACCTTGGGATGTCCATCCTGAAAGAGATCAAGAATGGAGAGATAGACAAAATGAATTATTAGGTGATCCTAGAATAGCAGCTCAAGAATGTGATTGTGATTTTAGTACATCAGGTGATATAGTATTTCATTCTGAATGGATATCTTTTTTAGAACAATCAACAGTACAAGATCCATTAGAAAGAAGAGGAGCAGATCAAAATTTATGGGTTTGGGAATCAGCAGATTATTCTAGAGAATATATGATATCAGCTGATGTAGCTCGAGGAGATGGTAAAGACTTTTCAGCATGTCATGTTATTGACATTGCAACTAACACACAAGTAGCAGAATATAGAGGCCAATTACCTCCTAAAGAATTTGGATATTTTTTAACTGGGTTAGCTACTGAGTATAATAATGCAATGTTAGTAGTAGAAAATGCTAATATAGGATGGGCAACATTAGATGCAATAAGGGAAAGAGGATATAAAAATTTATACCAATCTCCAAAATCTGATACATTAACAGCAGAATCATTTTTAAGAGTATATGAAGGTAATGCTGAAATGGTCCCAGGATTTACAATGTCGATGAGAACAAGACCTCTTTGTATTAATAAATTTAGAGAATTTGTTGGCGATAAATCCGTTATAATTCGTTCAAAACGACTAATAGAAGAAATGAAGGTTTTTATTTGGAGAAATGGAAGACCAGAAGCTCAATCAGGTTATAACGACGACTTGGTTATGTCATTTGGGATTGGTATGTTCCTACGAGATACGTCATTAAAATTCCAACAACAGAGTTTAGATATGGCTAGAGCTACATTAGGTAGTGTAAAAAGTAATAAAGTACAATATAGTGGTGGGTATAGTGCTAATGGTGCACAAAATCCATATAACGTAGATATAAACGGTAAAAAACATAATATAGACTGGTTACTATAATATTTATAACAATAAAACAATAATGGCAAATACAAATTTATTTTCAAGATTAAAAAGATTATTCTCAACTGATGTTATTATCCAAAATTCTGGGGGTAATCAATTGAAAGTTTTTGATGTAAATAAAATTCAACAATCCGGGGATATTGAAACAAACTCCTTGATTGATAGATTTAATAGAATTTTTACTACAACTACAACTTCACTATATGGTCAGCAAAATGCCATTAATTATCAAACTATGCGTCCCCAATTGTATTCAGATTATGATGCAATGGATACTGATGCTATTATAGCATCTGCTCTAGATATTGTTGCAGATGAATCTACTCTTAAAAACGATATGGGAGAAGTTATATCAATTAAATCTCCAGATGAAGATATACAAAAAATTCTATATAATTTATTTTATGATGTTTTAAATGTAGAATTTAATCTTTGGCCTTGGGTTAGAAATATGTGTAAATATGGTGATTTTTTCTTAAAATTAGAAATAGCTGAAAAGTTTGGAGTATATAATGTAATACCTTACACAGCTTTCCATATTGAAAGATTAGAGGGAATGATGCCTGAAGATCAAGATCCATCAAAATATGACCAAAGTATTAGATTTAGATACTCACCTGATGGTATAGCAGCATCAGATTATGGATATTATAATGTTCCCAACCAAGCAATTGCTAACGGGAGTGATATAATATTTGACAACTATGAAATGGCTCATTTTAGACTATTAACTGATATTAACTTTATGCCTTATGGTAGATCATATATTGAACCTGCTAGAAAGTTATTTAAACAGTATATCTTAATGGAAGATGCTATGTTAATACATAGAATTGTTCGTGCACCTGAAAAACGTATATTTTATATGAATGTAGGATCCATTCCTCCAAATGAAGTAGATGCTTTCATGGAAAAAACATTAGGAAAATTAAAACGTACTCCTTTTGTAGATGAAAGTACTGGTGAATATAATTTAAAATATAACCTTCAAAATATATTAGAAGATTTTTACATACCTGTAAGAGGAAATGATAATGCTACTAAAATAGAAAATTTAAATGGTTTACAATGGGATGGTATTGAAGATGTAGAATATTTAAGAGATAAATTATTTGCAGCCCTAAAAGTCCCAAAAGCATTTATGGGGTATGATGAAAATACAGATGGTAAAGCTACACTAGCAGCTCAGGATATTAGATTTGCTCGTACTATTGAACGCATACAAAGAATAATAGTTAGTGAATTATATAAAATAGCCTTAGTTCACTTATATACTCAAGGTTATAGAGATGAACAATTAGGTAATTTTGAATTATCTTTAACTACACCTTCAATTATATATGATCAAGAAAAAATAGCATTACTAAAAGAAAAAGTAGAATTAGCTAATTCAATGGTAGAGGGAGGTTTAATGCCTACTGATTGGATATACGAAAATATTTTCCATTTAAGTGAAGATCAATTTGAAGAAAATAGAGATTTAATAAGAGAAGATGCTAAACGTAAATTTAGATTAGCTCAATTAGAAGCAGAAGGTAATGATCCGGTTGAAACTGGTGAATCATATGGTACTCCTCATGATTTAGCATCATTATATGGTAAAGGAAGAATGTATTCTGATCCATCAAATGTACCTGCTGGTTATGATAAAGATGATAAAAAACCATTAGGTAGACCTCAAGAAAAAGCATCTAATAGAAATTCTCAGGAAGATAATTTTGGTAAGGATAGATTAGGTGTAGATGGTATGAAAAAGGATGTAAATGATACTAAGAAATCTCCACTAGCACTTGAAGGAAATACCCACTTTTTAGCAAATAAAAAAGTATTAAATTCAATACCTGCAAAAAAGAAAATGGTATTTGAGCAAAATGACAGTAAGAGTACATTATTAGATGAATCAAATATTAAGGAATAAAAATTTTAATATATTTATAAAAAAATAAATATTGATGTATATAAAGCATTCAAAATATAAGAATACGGGTATTTTATTCGAAATCTTAGTTAGAAAAATAACAGCAGATACTTTAGCGGGTAAAGAATCTAAAGCAATAACAATATTAAAAAATAATTTTGTAAATACCGAATTAGGTAAAGAATACAAATTATATGAATTAGTATTTAAATCAAGAGGTAATTCAGAATCTAAGGCATCTGCAATTTTAACTACTATTTTAGAATCATCTACAAGATTAAATAGATCTAGATTAAAAAGAGAAAAATATAATTTAATTAAAGAATTAAAAAGTATTTATAATTTAGAGGATTTATTTAAAACTAAATTAACTGATTATAAAGCTCAAGCTTCATTATATACATTACTTGAAATATATAATACTGAAAAGGTTATAAACCCAAACCAGATAGTAGATAATAAAGTAACATTATTAGAACATTTAACATCTAAATCAGTTGATAAAAATAATGTTAAAGAAGATATTATAGAAGAATTTAAAAATTATCCTAAAGATATTCGTATACTAACTTATAGAGTATTATTAGAAAAATTTAATGATAAGTATTCAGAATTAAATGATAAACAAAAGTTAATTTTAAAAGAATTTATTAATTCTGTAGATAGTACTTCTAAGCTAAAAGAATTTTATAATGTAGAGGTTATATCTATTAAAAGACAAATTAGTGAGCAAATAAAACTTATTAAAGATAAAACAATTAAGATTAAACTTACAGAAGTTAAAAGTTTAATTAAAGAAGCAGATAAAAGAGTAAATATTAAATCTAACCATCTAGTTGACTTACTACAATATCATAGTCTTTTAGAAGAATTATCAAAATCAAATGGGTAAATTTAAATATACATTAACAGAAGCTAAAGGAGCAAAAGTTGACCCACAGTTAAAAGCATGGATTTCTGATAGATATGGTCCTTGGGATGAAAGAGATTTTATTTCTAATGATGGTGATACTTACTTTAAATATGAAAAAACTTCTGAAGGAGGAGGATTATCACATAGTATAATAATGTTACCTTCTTTTGCAGAATTAGTAAAGCAACTTAAAAAAACAAGAGATGCAGCTAATAATTTAGTTAAAGGTGAATCTGTAAGAGATGATGAAGTATTAAGAAGTATAGCAGATGAATTAAAATTAGAATTTAATAAATTTAGAACTCATTTAAGAAAAGAATATCCAGCATTTTATGCTGGATTAAAAGGACAACTTACTGAAGAAGAATGGTCGGAAGATTTTGGAGAATTAGATGAAACATCAGGAACTGGAGGTGGAGCAGGTGCTGCTTCATTTACTGGTGGAACCGGAATGCAATATTCAACCCCTTATGCTTTTAAAAAACCTAAAAAGAAAAAAAAATGAAAGATCCGGGGGCAACATTAGGACCAGGTCCAAAAGCAAGCAGTGATGGGGTTAAAAATAGTTCATATACTAAAGAATTTGGATATAAATTAGTTCCTAAAAAAATAAAAGGATCAGGTATAGTAGTTAAACAATTATGGGAAGATGAATCATTAAGTACTTTTCATACAGAAAGAAGTACAGCATTTGATTTAATTGAACAAGAAATGAATGATATTTATAAAATGTTATCAAATGCCAGAAATGAGACAAGTGATTACTATACTAACAACCCTAAATCATATGCTGTTGTAAAACCAACAGATTTAATTTTGGACTATTTAAAAGATATAAAAGACTTATTAAAATAAAAATAATGAAACAGATAACACTACAAGAGCAATATAATAGAATTCAAAATGGTAAGGGTAATAAAGAAACCTTTTTGAAAGAAGCTAAAAGACAATACCCCAATATGCTTACCAATCAAGCTACATTTGATGAAGCTAAAATAATTTTAAAACAACGTTCAATTATTAGTGAAAATCTTTATGTTTCAACACCTAAAAAAGATCCAGATTGGTTTAGATTATTTGATGAAAATATGAACCTAATAGAACAAGAAGTTAAAGCTGTTGAGAAAAAAACATCTAAAGAAGTAACAGATCTTCAATCTCCGGATAAGGGATATAATTATAAAGATGATAAAAACATCAATAATGTATCAGGTGAACAATTTCGTCAAGGTTATTATACCGAACTTACAGATATAGCTAATAATAAAAAAACAAAACAAGAATTAATTGATTTAGTTATAAAAAATATAGATAAAAACCCTTTATATTATATTGAAGAGGCTCAATTCGGTCTTAAAGGTATTGGATATACTGAAGATGCTGTTTCTTTAAAACCAAAACAAATCAAAGGTAAATATATATCAAGCGGTCATGGTGATCCAACCACAAAAGATTTTCCTGAAGGGAGAATAGGAACTGGTTATTTAGACATAAAAGAAAATAAAGAAAATAATATGATATCATTAGTAAGTTTAATAGAAGGTCCATTAGGTGAAAAATCACCTATGAAGAAAAAGCCAATTAAAGAAAAAAAACAAACATTAGATACTAAATTAGCCGAAATAGATAAAGCATCTCAAATTGTAGCCATGGAAACAAAAATAGCTACTATTGATGAAATAATTGAATCTAAAACAACTAGGTTAAATATGGTTAGTGAAGATGAAAGTCTATCAGAATTAGTTGATAGTAAAAAAATTAAATTAATGCAACGAGAAATCAAAGATTTAAGTAAACGTAAATTAAAGATGGAAAAGGTGTATGAAAAGATGAGTGGGAAAAGATACACAGCACAAGAGGTTGTAACTGAAATGGATCCTGAAGCTTGGAAAGAACAAAATGGCATGTCAGCTGATTGGGCTCCAAGAAATGAAGAAGAAGAAGAAAATAAATAATAATATGGCTAAGCAACAGTTAGTAGAAGTACAAGCATTTAATATTACTAAAAGTATTTTAAATGAAAATAATACATCTGATAGAGGTAATCCTTTAGTAGAAGGAATACTAGCAACTGCTGAAGTTAAAAACGGTAATGGTCGTTATTATTCTAAAGATTTATGGGAAAGGGAAATTAGCAAATACGATGTATTAGTTAAAGAACATAGAGCAATGGGAGAATTAGATCACCCAGATTCAACAGTTATAAATTTAAAAAATGTATCCCATAATATTACAGATATGTGGTGGGATGGAAATAAGGTAATGGGTAAGATAGAATTATTACCTACACCAGCAGGAAATATATTAAAAGCACTTATTGAAAGTGGTATTACAGTTGGAGTTTCTTCTAGAGGAATGGGAAGTTTAAAACCAATGGGAGAAGTACAAGAAGTTCAAGATGATTTTGAATTATTATGTTGGGATTTCGTCTCAACACCTTCTAATCCAGATTCATTTATGCATTTAGTAAGTGAGGGATTAGATTTTTCTCAACAAAAAAATTATACAAAGGTAAATTCTATTATCACAGAAATTTTATGTGCTAAAGGGTTTTGTCCTATTAAATAAAAATTTACCCCTGTACCCCGAGAGAGGCGTTCTTTAATTAGGCGCCTCTTTCACTTTTTGTTAATTTTAAATCCTCTCCATATACGTATTATCATAATATACCATTTCTTATATGGTATCGATAACAGAGTAAATCTATTACGTTTTTATAATAAACGTACTTTCCCAACAAACAAATTAAATTTAGGAAAAATGAACAGAGAATTTTTAAAAGAGGCTATCGCCGATGCAAAAGCTGTCAAAGAGTCAGCAATTGCAAATGCTAAAGCTGCTTTGGAAGAATCTTTTACTCCCCAACTAAAAACAATGCTTGCTGCAAAGTTAGAAGAAATGGATGATAAAGATTTAGACGAAACTGAAGTTAAAGAAGAAATGTCAGACCCAGATATGAGACACGGAATGAAAGGTGACAACGCTGAAGAGCGAAGAACCGAAAAAATGCGTTTCAAAGAAGGAGAAGATAAAGATGATTTAGATGAAGTTTTAGCAGAATTAGAAAATGAGTTAAAAGAAGATGCTCGTACAGATGCTGAAGAAGAAGGCTACAAAGACGGTATGAAGGACGAAAAAGAGGACTTGAAAGAGGACGAACGTACAGATGCTGAGGAAGAAGGCTACGAAGATGGTATGGAAGACGAGAAGGATGACATGGAAGAAGAAGATATTGATCTTGATGATATGTCAGACGACGATCTTAAAGTATTTATCGAAGATGTAATTGCAGACATGGTTACTGCTGGTGAATTAGAAGCTGGTGGTGATGCTGTTGAAATGGCAGACGATGAAGAAGTAAATGTTGAAGTTGAAGATGATGTTGAAGTTGAAGACGATGAGTCTGTAGACATTGACTTAGATGAAAACAAAAGAACAGATGCTGAAGAAGAAGGATACAAAGATGGTATCAAAGATGCTAAAGCAGACGCTAAAAAGGATATGAAAGAAAATAAGGATGATGAAGATTTAAAAGAAGCTTATGCTACTATTAAAACACTAAGATCAGAATTAAATGAAATCAATATTCTTAACGCTAAATTGTTATATTCAAATAAGATTTTTAAAGCTAAAAACTTAACAGAAACTCAAAAGGTTAAAGTTTTAGGAGCTTTTGATAAAGCAACAAATGTAAAAGAAGTAAAATTAGTATTTGAAACTCTTAACGGAGGATTAAAATCTACTACGAAAAGATCAGTAACTGAAAATGTTCATCTTGGTCGTGCTTCTAAAACAACAGTTGGTAAATCAAATACTGCTAAAAAACCAATCGTTGAGTCAAATGAAATGGTTAATAGATTTAAGAAACTTGCTGGTATAATTTAAAAAAATAATAATTAATATTTAAAATTAAAAAAATGAGTCAATTAAATTCACTTTTAGAATCCGCAAATCCTTACAAATCACTGCAAAGTGATTCTGCAAGATTAGCGTCCAAGTGGGGCAAAACAGGCCTACTTGAAGGTTTAGGTTCTGAGACAGACAAAAACAATATGTCTATGATCTTAGAAAACCAAGCAAAACAATTAGTAACGGAAGATAGCAACACAGGTGGTGGTGCTACTGCTGGTACATTTTCACCTGGTAGAGGTGCACAATGGGCTGGAGTTGCTTTACCATTAGTAAGAAAAGTATTTGGTCAAATCGCAGCAAAAGAATTTGTTTCGGTTCAACCAATGAACTTACCTTCTGGTCTAGTATTTTTCCTAGATTTCCAATATGGAACTGCAAAAACTCCATTTGCACAAGGTGATTCACTTTATGGTGATCAAGATCCAGCAAATACATTTGGTAATGCTGCAAAAGGTGGTCTTTACGGTGCTGGTAGATTTACATATTCTACACAAGATACTGAATCATATGTCCAAACTGGAATGACAGCAGGAAATGTTGATTGGTTTAGAGATTGTAATGCAGATGGTGCTGTTTCAGCTTCATTTTTAGCAGGTAACTTACAATTAGCTCAAACTTTAACTACTAACTTAGCTACAGATGCAGCAGGTGCAGGTATTTGGGATCCAACAGCAGTTTCAGCTTTCTACTTGAAGCCAGCTTTAGCAGCTGATGCAGGTGGTGCAGCAAACGCAGGATTAGGTCTTGTTGGTGCTAACCAATATGCAGCATTTACAAAAGTAACTACTGATGGATTAAGAATAGGTTTAGACCTAGGTATTGGTGGATTAGGTGGTGCAGGATCTGTAACTGGTGGTGGTACTACTGTTGCTGGAACTGATGCAGGTGTTACTACTTGGACTACAAATGGTACTGGAACAGGCGCTGTATTTACAGTAACTGCTGCAGGTGTAAATTTAGCTGCAGGTGTAACTATTACTGCTACTAATCCAGGTGCTGGATTTAAAGTAGGTGATGCAATTACATTCCCAGCTGCTTCTTTACCTATTGTTGGTGCTAATGGTGCTTATGCTTCCTTAGTTTACGTAATTCAAGGTGCTACTGAAGTAGGTACATTTATTCAATTCGTACTTAATAACGGAAACTTTACAACTGCAACAGGTGTTAGAGTATCTCAAGTATTAGCTCCAACGGATGCTAACAGAGGTGATTTCGAATGGGATAACGTTAATTTAAATGCAGATAATGCAACTGCAACGTTTGATATTCCAGACATTAATGTTCAAATGTCAAGTGAAGCTATTGTTGCTAAAACTAAAAAATTGAAAGCAGTATGGACTCCTGAGTTTGCTCAAGATTTAAATGCTTATCATTCTTTAGATGCAGAAGCTGAATTAACTTCAATCATGAGTGAGTATATTTCACTTGAAATTGATTTAGAAATTCTTGGAATGCTAATTGAAGATGCAGCGGCAGGTACTGAGTACTGGTCAGCAGAAAACAATTTAGCTATTTCTGCAGGTGGTGTTGTAAATTCTGATTTAGGATTTTATAATTCACAAGGACAATGGTTCCAAACTTTAGGAACGAAGATGCAAAAATTAAGTAACATTATTCACCAAAGAACCCTTAGAGGTGGTGCTAATTTCTTAGTTTGCTCTCCTTCAGTTGGTACTATTTTAGAGTCAATTCCAGGATTTGCTAGTAATTCAGATGGAGATGTGTCAAAAGCGTCTTATGCATTTGGAGTACAAAAAGCAGGTACTATGAATTCTAGATATACAGTTTACAAAAACCCTTATATGACAGAGAATACAATTCTTATGGGATATAGAGGTGGTCAGTTCTTAGAAGCTGGTGCTGTATTTGCTCCATATATTCCATTAATCATGACTCCAATGATTTATGATCCAAACACTTTCGTTCCACGTAAAGGTCTATTGACTAGATACGCGAAGAAAATGGTTAGACCAGAATTTTATGGTAAGATCATGGTAAGTGGTTTGAACACTATATAGTAGTTAGTACATAATAATTAAGAAGACCCGCCTCGTGCGGGTCTTTTTTTTTCATATTATTTGTTTATCTAATAGATAGTCATTATATTTATACTACGAATAAAAAACAGTTTTAGAAATGAAAGAGACTCCCTCACAGTTACCTATACAAAGTTATGTAATGAATTTCCCTCATACATTTTCAACAAATGATCCTAACAATGTTTGGATGAAAGAAATGTCAGAAAAAGAATTATCTATAAATAGGCCAAAAGCTTATAAACAATTTATGGATTTATACAACTTTATGGCAGGTCAATCACTAGTACACTTACTACCAGCAGAAGGTAATTTTCAGGATTTAATATATGTGGCAAATTTAGGTTTACAATTACCTCATATAAAAGATAAAAATCATATTTTACTATCTAATTATACTTCTCCCCCAAGACAAGGTGAAGAATATGTAGGTGAAAAATTCTTCAATCAGATGGGTTATAAAACTCATATTTCTCCCCATAAATGGGAAGGTGAAGCAGATATTAAATATTTAAAAGATAATGTTTATATAGGTGGATATGGTATCCGTTCAGATATAAAAACCTATGAATGGATGGAAAAAAACTTTGATATGGAAATTATTAAAGTTAGGATGGTTGATGAGTATATGTATCACATTGATTGCTCTATATTTCCGTTAAATACGCGCTCAACCATGGTTTGCACCGAGCTATATGAAGCGGAAGAGTTAGCGCGTATAAGCAAATATACAAACATAATAGATATAGATGCTGAAGATTCTATGTATGGAATGGCTAACTCAGTTAGGTTAGGAAATATGATATTATGTGCCTCAAATATTTCTGAAATGAAAAGA
>TARA_R110001606_G_scaffold88268_1_pt1 | contig 14740 bp, 14 predicted proteins | sample TARA_R110001606 | Tara Oceans TARA_R110001606 (sample SAMEA4398315) | marine metagenome | biome: Polar Biome; feature: [SRF] surface water layer (ENVO:00010504); material: water (ENVO:00002006), including particulate matter (ENVO:01000060) such as... | depth 5 m | reverse complement strand
AACACGCTAGGAAGAGTGTGACGGATTTTTTATCCTATTTGGGACCGCCCCATCGGGAACACAGCAACAATTATTCTCCAGACAATCAGCGGAGAATATATCATCCACCCGCCATATATGCTGTCAGCGACGCCGCATCATTAGGTAGTAGAGGCAGCCAACGCTCGCCCAAGTGCCCAACAAGGCATAAGGACGCCAATCTGCTGTCCAACCCGCAACGATGATCAATACGCCCAACCCTACGCCAGCCACGGCCAGTGCATAAATCGTTCTCTTTGACGGACGGAAACCAGCTGCCTCGTAAAGGTCCGGGCGCATTCTCACCAACCCAACCGCTGCAGCACAAGTCGCGCAATATTTGAGGATTGTTGGAATATTGACCGCCAAAAACAGAAAAACGAGATTACTCGGAAGAAAAAGTCCGACGCAGCACATCGCAAAAGCGCAGAGGATGGCAGCTCGCGGGACGTCATGCTTGCCGGAAACCTTTCCCAAGGCTGAGTGCAGCATGCCCTCTCGCGCCATGGCATAAAGAAAGCGCGACATGATGATGAAGGTCGCGTTGATCGAGCTACCAATCGCGACGATCGCGCTCGCAACGATGAGGTAGCGCCCCGCTGGCCCGAAGGCAGCAACCCCTGCATCAAGCAGCGGCGCAGAAGATGCACCAAGCTTTTCAGGCCCCAATACACCCAGGGCCGCCATCGCGACAGCCAGATAGACCAGCGCCGTCAACACGATGGAAATGGAGATGCCTAGCGGAATGGACCTGGCCGGGTTCTTGACCTCTCCGCCCACTTCCGTAGCGCTCTCTATCCCCAGGAACAGCGATATAAGCAATGGCACTGCAGCAAAGATCCCAGCTATGCCATGACTTGCGAAGGGTGTGTAATTGGACGCGTCAATTGAAGGCGCGCCCCCAAGCACAAACAAGGCACATGTACCCAAAAGAATTACGAGCATCACGCCCTGACTCTTTGCAGCGGCAGATACCCCAAGTAAGTTTACGATGAGAACAAAAACCAGAAGCGCGAACATTGTCAGTTTCAGGGGCAAAGCCACGAATGTGCCAACATAGGAAACCAGCACCATTGTCAGTACAATGACAGCCGAGGTGCTGCCAGCAATGCGAAGCCAGCTGATAATAAAGCCCAGAAACGGATGAACAAACCGGCGCGGCCATTCGTAGGAAGCCCCAGTGACGGGTACGGCCGCCCCCATGAAAGCATAGATTATGGCGTAGACCAGCATAGGAACCATGGCGAGTAGCATGGAAACAATCATCGCCACGCCGGCTAGCTGTGTCGCAGGGGCCAGAACGGAATAGACAGATACGCCGACTGCAGTTCCGAGGCCCAAAGCGACAATACCGGTCACGCCGATATCGCGCCGAAGTCCGTGTCTTGGCAGCCCGTTACTTGACATTTATGGTGTGTCCAACTGATCCTTCAGCGGTTTCCATGTGCTCGCCGTACTCCTGTAATCCGGCTGCCAGGCGCTCAAGTCCGTTCTTTAACTTGTCGGCGTTAAGCGCGAATCCAATGCGTATATGCCCAGCCATTCCGAAGCATTCGCCGGGAACAACGACGACACCATGCCGTGCGATCAGCCATCGTGAAAGGGCACGCGTATCCTTCACACCAACGACCCGCGGAAAACATATGCACCCAGTAAGAGGGAGCGAAAGTTCCAGGAGCTCCCGATCAACCATGCTCTGTAGCGCTTCTTCGGCAACCGGCAGCGACGCCTCCATAATGGAGCCGCGCCATGTGTCATATTCATGCGCGTTTGCCAGTACTTCCGCAGCGACACAATGGGCGAGCTTTGAAACGCCGAAATCCACACGATCACAATGGGCCCTGAGGCGACTCATGACATCGCCGCTGGCGAACATCCAGCCGCACCGAAGCGCATTCAAGCCGAAGGTCTTTGTCATGCTGCCAATACGGATAACATTGGGATGGCGCTCAACGTCCAACCCCGCAGCGCCAATCCCGGCATAATCCTGATAGACCTCATCTATAAGAAGCAGGACGTTCCTGTCATTCAGGGTCTCAGCCAATGCCGCCAAAACCTCCACATCGACGAGCACGCCGCTTGGATTATGCAAGTTGCTGAGTACAACCATACGCGTCTTAGGCGTCAGCGCTTTAAGGACATCGTTGATAATGACCTCAAAGCGAGGCGCACGCCGCGGGAAAAATTCAAACTCCAGACCGGCATCCCGCGCACAATTTGCAAATATATCAAAGCCAGGTTGCTCAATCAGTACGGTGTCGCCCGCCGACAGGAAGGCGCCATATGCTAGCGCAACGGCTGTAGTTGCGCCTGTTGTGCAACGAATATTGCCCGCACGCACCTGATATCGAGCAGCAAGGTGTGAAACGATATCGGGATGGCTACGCATGAATACGCTGGTAAAGGTCACGGGTGGACCAGAACGGAAAGCGCGCAGCGTCGTTTCAGCAAGCATGGTCGATGGCTCCGGAACGGAACTTTCGAACAGGCTGACTTGTCCCGGCTTGCCGGAACGCATCAGCGTAATCGCATCGCGCACCCAGTGAGCATAGCTTATCTGGGCGCCCTCAGCGAAGGTGTTATTAATTCCACTCAAAGCTACTGACCTTATACTACGACCCACCACTTCGAGGTCAGAAACAGACGTCCTCTCAGGGTCGTTCGACCTGAGAATAGTTCCGGCCCAGAGAAAATTTATGCAAAGCCGGGTGCCAAGCCCCCAGTACGTGCATAAATGATCTTGCGAGGGCTAAGCTGGTGATAAACATTGGCGCAGGATAGCTTTGGCTTCAGTCGTCATCAAAACAGGATGCTGGCGCTATGCCCGGCACTGGAATCCACTTCATCCCCTCAAAGCTCTCGCCGTCACGTTCGAACACGGTTCGCTTACCCGCGACGCAGCGCCCGAAGCTGTCCGGGGCCGGGAAGAAGGTCATACCGTCAGTGTGCAGTGATCGAACAAAGGCCAACTCGTCACCCCCGAGTGCGTCGGAAACCGCTTTGCTCCAGGCCTCCGTCGTCAAGTCCAGTTCGCCAGACTCGCGCGCCCTCAGAACGGGGCTCAGAAAGTGGTGCAGGCCATATTGGCCTCCCGACGCTTTACGCAGCCGAGAATCAAGATCAGCAAAATATAACGCTCCGCGCTGGTACGGCACATGACGGACTTCATCATCTCCGAATCCCACTTTCTTTATGTCGCTAATCGGCCAGCCCCGTGCTTTACCTGTGTAATATTTGTGGCTTAGCTCGTTCAGGCCATCCACGTATTCCTCGAGTGAAATATGGCCCGACCGAAACGGGAGCGTATATTCGAAATACGTGGTGAGCCCTTCAGAGAACCAGTTCGTATCAATTGCGCCACCGCTGAGCGATCCGGACCATTGGTGCAAAAGTTCGTGGACAAAGGTGCTCCTGGGGCTATCGCCATACACCTCATCCTCGCCGAGAGGGCCTCGCGATAGCATGAAGGAATTTGCGAGCGCAGTGCCTCCACCATAAGGCGGTGTATCCAGCAAGCGCATGAAAACGCGATAATCAGGCGCGGGATCCAGGTGATCGAAATAAGCTTCAAAGTAAGAGTACATCTCGCTGGTGAAAGCCATTGCAGCACGCGCATCGAACGGGAAATCACCAAGCCAATAGGCGTGAAATTTACTGTCGGTGCTGACCTGCGGGTAATGCTCGGCAGGGCCAGCCATTATCCACCCCTGCATGACATTGTAGGGCGGTCCCGGCACCTTAACTGTCCCTTCCCCAAACGTCGTGACGCCGATGGAGGGCTTATCGAAAGCGGTCAGGTCCCAGTTCAGCGTAGAATTTTGTGACGCCGCATTTTCCGGCACGAGCATGAACCCGGCGCCGGCGCCACTGATCCCTCCTGCTGAAGGGCGAATGCCAAAGGCAGGTCCGCGCGGGCCGCCTTCCGGCTGTACAAGGGCGCGATAGCTGATTTTGACCGGAAACTCGACAGGACGCTCCGCTGTCCAATGACGGAAATACGGATATCCACCGGCGACCGGCTCATCATCCTCTATTGTGAATGCGACATCTCCCTTAACATCGGTGACCTTTAGTTCTGTAACGCGATCCGCAATGTTCTGGACATTGACGTAGACAACCGGAGCCATCAGCTTGAGCGTCTCCGCACCAGGCTCCAAACCTCCGGTGACCACAGCGTCGACCTCGATTGCGTCCACTTCGCCATCCGCATTGATGGTCGGATGAAGCGTCATGTCGTAGTTGGGCGCGAGGTCGGCAGCCTTAGGTACAACCGGATCCGTGGTCGCCTGACATGCAGCAAAAAGTCCAACAAATAGGCTTGCTCCAGCTACAATGACATTATGAGGCATATGACCACCGCCTTGACGTAGACTTGCTGTAAGTCGAAGGGCCATTTAATTCTCCCACAGGTCTACAATAACGTTCAGCTTCGCAGCAGACGGACGCAAGATTTAATCCATTGCCTATCCTCATCCCCTAATCGCGCATAATCTGACCGCGAGCATATGTGGGAGCGCATACATCTTGCGAATCTCTCCCTCGCTTGGAATGCAAGAAATGGAGCGCGCCATGCGCCAATAGAGCTAGCGAATGGCGCGCCGATTCAGCAAGCTGTTGCCGCGCTCGGCTATGAGAGCGTACCGAGTTGTGTGACCATGTTCCACAAGACGCTGGGCACATCTCTAGGGCGATGAATGGCGGAACGGCATTCGGGGGTTTTTGGTGGTTAAGCGTGGGGGACGACGATTGCTGCGGGGGCGGCTACGCTAGCGTGAGGGCACTGAATACGACCAAGGGCCGTGTCTGCAGTTCGGCGTGGGGCGCGGAATTGGGGGAGTAGGCGAAGCTGAGTCAGGACCGTTTTTGTATCACAAAATCGGATTTGCAACCGATCTTGGCCGAAAGAGAATCATCCTTTCGGGAAATTTAGGTTTAAAAGAAGAAATGGCGGTGCTGTCAGACAAATTCGAACCAGTCTCCGTTTTTCGCGGAGGAGCAGGTCTCCGGCAGCGACTAACTCGCGCAATTCAAGAAGTGCGACGTCTCAAGGCCGGTTCCTGTGACAATGTCATCCAGTTTGATGGGCATCTTGCCCGCGGCGTTCATGGCGCCATACTATGAAGAAGTAGCGGCACGAACGCCTCTATGAGGAAACCGCCGGACCAGCAAAAGTCAGCGGACCGAATCAAGGGGCAGAGTACCGATGACATGGAAAACCGTGGAGAGCTGGGAGATGCACCTTCATCCCGACAGATGGTCTGGTGCGCTGATCATTCTCGCGCTCTTCCTGCTCGCCGGACTGTTGCTGTCGCGTCTACTCAAACGGACGATCCTGCTGGTCGTCGCGCGCGACCACGACAATCGCCTCGACCGTATGTCCATAGCGTTTCTCTCGAAGGTCGCGAGCGCTTTCGTCTGGATCATAGTGCTGATGCTCTACGCACACATGATCCTGGCTCTCGACAAGCTTGCCACTGCCATGCTGGCAAGCGTTTCAGTCGCGTCTGTGGTTTTCGGCCTGGCCGCGCAATCGACGCTGTCGAATTTCGTAGCGGGCTTCAGCCTGATCTTCTATCGCCCGTTTCGGCTTGGCGATAAATTGCAGATTACCGCGCCGGGTGGCGTCGAAACCGGAGTCGTGGAGGACGTGTCGTTGGGTTACACAATGCTGAAAACCTACGACAATCGCCGGGTCATCATCTCGAACTCCTCGATTTCAAGCTCGACCATGATCAACCTGTCCGCCAAGGAACAACGGACCATGGCGATCATTCCAATCTCAATCGGCTATGACGCCGATATCGACACGGCGCGCGCGCTGATCCTCGAAGTTGCCTCGGGACTTCTCGAAATTGAAGAGGTCGTCAGCTGCCCGGTCACCAATCTGGGCGCCTCGAGCGTCGATTTTAGTCTTCGCGTGTGGTGCGCAGATTCCGGTGTTGCGGCCGGCGTCAAGAATAGTGTCCTCGAAGCCGTGAAGAAGCGTTTCGACACAGCCGGGATCGAGATTCCCTATGCTTACCAGAACGTTGTGATCAAGAATGCGCCAGAATCTGTCGATCAAGAGGAGCGGCTCAAGACCGAGTGATCATGGCATTGGCCGTCTTGGTGTGGGTTGCCGCGATCGCTGAGAAGACGGACCTGCAGCCCCAAGCCTGAGGTTTGCATTCTTCTCGCCAGTCAAAAGCCTATGGTTTTAATCTTGTCTGATCCTGTCAGAAATTTCCCTGCTTTCCGAAATCACTTCCCTGAAAACCCACTAAATTCGAAAAGACGGCCGACAGGGGCTTTCTCTCGTGAGACTTCCTGTTGGTTGCTTTGGACCTGCGTTTTGCATATTCCAAATACATCTTTGCCTTTTGCAGGGTCTCTCAAAGAGGAATATGTTTTGACGACCAATTCAGAAGGCTCGGCACAGGGCATACCAAATGCTCACCCGCTTGGCCTTACAGAGGAATTGCTAGCCGAGACCTATGACGTCCTGCGCCGTATTGCCTCGCGCCATCTGGGACGGCAGCGCCAAAGCGCGACCTTGAATACAACCCTGATTGTCCACGAAGCCTGGCTCAAGCTTTCCCACGACAGCGAACGACGCTTCGCCGATCAGGACCATTATTTCGCCACGGCGTCGCGCGCCATGCGGCAGATTCTAGTTGATCATGCGCGTCGCAAACTTGCAGAGAAACGCGGCGCCGGTGCAACTCATGTCAGTATCGAAGATCATCAGATTCCGGATGTGACAGCAGAGACGCAACTTCTCGACATTGATACAGCGCTCGCTGCGCTCGCTCAAAAGGCACCGGACCTTGAGCGGATCGTGGAATGTCGATTTTTCGCTGGACTCACTGTCAACGAGACAGCCCTTGCCCTCGGCCGATCGGTCAGGTCCGTAGAGCGTGACTGGGCACGGGCGCGAACCTATCTTGCAGAATACCTGGGCCCGCAGGCTTGAGCTTCACCGTTACCAAGGAAGAATTTTACGCACAGCTTTCGCTGTCTCGTTCCGGACCTTGTAGCGCACCTGCCGGTCGGCCTCATGTCTGGCTTCCTGCGCCGCATCATTTGCAACATCCCCTGCATAGCCCCCCACGCCGCCGACGACAGATGGCAAACCGCCGGCACCCATGGACATGACTTGGTAACCAGCCGGAATCTCGAAAAGCTCATCAGGCTGATGGGTCACCCTCAAACCCGTCAGATCGTAGCTGATCTGCTGTGCGGCCTCTCCCGGCGAGATTTGCGTCATGCGCATGCGAACCGTGACATTCTCGGGCGTTGTCCAGACATCACCACTGGTCGTGCCTCCACCCGACATCGTGGAGCGCATATAGTGATGATCCGTTATCACGCCATTGACTGTTTCCTTCCCGATATAGCGCTTCTCCAGAACCGTCGTCTGCTCGTCGAAGCTATCGAGCGGTGACTGGGTCTGCTCGCTTCCATACGGGAATTCCATGGCAATGCCTTGGTCGGGCGAAATGGACCAAAGGGTCTTCAGGTCATCGCGCCAAATCTGGATCACGCTCTGCCCGTCCATATGCATCTCTGATCTGTTCTTCCCCGGTTTGGAATGAACGGTCTGAGCAATATTGGCCTCGGATGTAACAATCGTGCGATGGCCTTCATACGCGACCAAAGGTGGTCCGAAGACAGAAATCTCCTGCGCCAGGGCGGGCGTGTTAGTGACGGCTGCAAGGCAGGCCGTGGTAAACAGGAATCTGCTGAAAAGGCTCATGATACTTCTCTTTCGTCATGTTTGTGCTTCCTGCTTGTTCAACGCACTGGGCTGGCTTTATCCGCCATATGCAATTTTCTGGCGGAGCGTCATTGATCTTTGCGTATGAAATTTTGGGACAGGGATGCACGCGGGCGTGCCATATTTCACAATGTGACCGCTTGAAAACGATGAATGAGGGCGGGACACTCGCAACAGAGCAGAAAGGTGCGCCTTGACCATCGAAGAGCTTTCACAGTGGAACCGCCTGGATGCGGCTTTCTCGGCAGCGCTCGATCTTCCCGAAGATGCGCGTCAGGCTTGGTTGCAAAGCGAGTTCTCCGACGCGCCAGATATACTTCGCCGGGCAACATTGCTCCTGAAGCGCGAACGCGAAAGTGAGACGCAATTTGATGCTCTGACCTCCCTGCGTGACACCGTTCTGTCAGACATCGCCACAGATATGGACAGCGCTTCGGAAGACCCGCGGATCGGAGCCAGATACGGGCCTTGGCAAATCCTGAAACGCATCGGGGTCGGCGGCCTGTCTGTCGTCTATGAAGCAAGGCGTGATGACGGACGGTATGAACAAACAGTCGCCCTGAAGGTCATTCGTGGCGGCCTCCACACGGTTGAAGCCGTAAGGCATTTTCTGCGCGAACGGCAAATCCTTTCGACGCTGGATCACCCGGGCATTGTACGGATTCTCGATGGGGGCGAGACGGCGACAGGCGCGCCATGGCTGGTCATGGATCTCGCCCCGGGCCGATCGATTACCCGCTATTGTGATGAGACGGGCCTCGGACTCAATGACCGGCTCTCGCTGGTGGCCGAAGTGGCCGATGCCGCGCAGTCGGCTCATTCAAAGCTCATCGTGCACCGTGACATCAAACCGGACAATATTGTCGTTTCCGATGATGGCCACGCCCGTCTGCTCGACTTCGGCGTTTCCAGTCTGTCTGGTGGCTCAACCGATCCGGGGGGCATCACTGCCATGACGCCGGATTATGCCTCGCCAGAACAGATGAGACTGGAAGAGGCGTCGACCTTGAGCGATGTGTACCAACTGGGCCGGGTGCTGGCGGAACTCTGCGAGCCCTTCAGGCTCCCTGTCGATGTCGTGGCAGTTATCGGCAGATCAACGGCGCAAGCCCCATCCGAAAGATACTCGTCCGCTGCGAGTTTTGCCAATGACCTGCGCCGCGTCATTGATGGAAGAGCGCCAGAAGCTAAACCCGACTCACGGCTTGAAGCCGCGATGCGGTTCATGCGGCGCAACCGCATTGCCACTGCACTGTCGACAATCCTGCTCTTTGGCCTTGTCGGTTGGGCGACAACTCTGTCTGTGTACACAAGCGAAATTGAACATCAGCGCACCGTCGCCATAGCAGCCGCAGACAGGGCCGACAGGGGCAAAAGTGTGCTCCTGGATATTTTCCGCCGGCTGGATCCGCTTGAGCTGGATGGGATCAGTTCCAATGTTGCCAATTCCGTCAGTTTGCTGGAGCCCAGTGTCGATATTGTCCGCCAGCGCCTTCCCGATGACCCGGCGCTCCAAGCCGAACTGATCGGCTGGGTCGCGCGTGCAAAGGAGCGGTCGGGCCAGATGGAAGAGGCGCGCGCACTGGCGGATGAGGCTGTCGGCATTCTCGCATCCTCTGGTGATGTGTCGTCTACCGCTTATGCCGCAGCGCTCGCTTATCGCGGTGCGACTGACATTGATCTGGGCCGGAGAGATGTAGGCATGGCTGATATCGAAAAAGCCCTATCTATATCAAGAGCCTCATCAATGGATGATGGGCAGGCACTCGATGCATTCCTGAGTGCCGCTTGGTCATTCGGAAACGACTGGACCCGGCAACGCGAGCTTTTTGAGGAGACACTTCCCCGTGCGCTGGCGGCAGATTCGATTAATGCGGAAATCGAGGTGCGTTCGGGTCTTGGGCGCGCACTATGTGAACTCGGGGAATTTGCCGAGGCCGAAACCCAAATCCGAAAAGCCCTGGCACTCACGGAAGCCGTATACGGCCCTGACCACCCACGACTCGCGCTTCCACTGTCAGATCTGGGACGCGTATTGAACGACATCGGTAAGTCTGACGAGTCCATCGCCGCGCATCGAAGAGCACTTGCAATCTCGACTGCCGCATTTGGCGCCGACGATTCATCCACTCTTTCTCATCGAAACAATCTTGCGGTTGCCTTGGCGGGCGCTGACCGACTGGATGAAGCTATTAGCCTGTTGGAACGTAATCTGGACTCACTGAGCCGAACGACCAGTGCGGACTCGCTTGATGTCGGGGAGCTTTTTCAGAACCTCGCTGTCATACAATCTGAAGCGGGACGATCCGCCGATGCGCTCGGTTCACTTGCACGTGCAGAAGCGATTTTCGAGGCGCGGCTAGCCGACAGTCATCCACAGCGGGCCTTCCCGTCACTGACGCGCTCAGCTGTTTTGCTTAACATGCAAAAGTATGAGGGAGCCGAGCGAAACGCGCGGCACGCCTTTGACATTTTGTCCGAAGCGCTTCCTGCAGGCCATTATGCAACCGAAATCGCGAGATGCCGCATTGGCTTGGCGCGGCTCGGACTTGGCGATGAAGCGCAGGCGCGCCTGTATCTGGACTCATCTCTTGCCATGCTCGCAGCGCAACCTGGTGCCCCTGTCAAATATGTTGAACCATGCAAGGCGGCAGGCCAAAAGCTCGGCCTGCCCATCACGCCCTAGCGCGACAAAGTCAGAGACAGGAGAAGATGGTCGCCATCGGCGTCCACTTGCATGAACGCTGTCTTGCCTTGCGCAAGACCATTTCCGGAAAACTGGATGAGTTGAGGCGTCACGGCGGCGTCATTGCCCTCATGCACATATCCGGCGGCGAGTATCTTCTGCCGCAATCCGCTCGTCACGCCCGCCGCATCCGTATCTGCCCAGGAATAGCCCTTCAGCATATGGCTCACGGACGAATCTCCCGGCAGCTTCCTCCGGTTCGTTTCGAAGATCACCAGGTCCTCCGGCAGCGGGATATCGCCCGGTAACCATGCCGGCCGCGCTGAGGGGGCATTGCCTTTCGCCTCCGCCGCCGTCTGGCCCGTCTTCATCTCCTTCATCGGCGATTCAGACGCCCCGCAGGATGCCAGCAGAAGCGCGATCGCGAGCGCGATCGCGATACGCGTTCGACTCATTGCCTATTCCTCCATTTCGGCGGGATAGAGGTTGATCGACACCGAAAGGTATCCCTCTTTCGGATTGAGCTGGATCTGCCCTTTCCTGTGCCCCTCGCCGCCGAAGATGAGACTGCGGATCTTGCCGCTCGTCTGGTCGTAAAGCGTGTACCCGCCCGCCTCATAGGCCGCCTTCAACGCCGCATAGCTGGCATCGACATCCTTGGGCAGCGGCGCATTGCCATGGAAACCGGTCAGGTCCCTGGCCTCATCGCACGTCTCGATTTTCAACCCGTCCGGAACCGGAATACCGTCCGGAAACGGTATCGCACAGTTCGCACCCTGAGATGGCGTCTCGCCACTCGGCGAAGGCGCCGACGGCTCGGCACTGGTCTGGCCGCAGCCCACCGTCGACACCAGGAAAACCCCGAACAAGAGCGCGCGTGCGCCGCTTCCCACACCTGAACTGAACCGCATCTGAAACTCCTCTGACAGCATCTCCACTGACTTCAACGCATGCCGTGCCACGACCCCGCCAGAAATTATGGCGGGCATGGGCCCTTTTTCTCGTGGAGCATGAGGCAGGATCACACCATCACAGGGGCGGGTATTGAAATGAAAATACGGCACGACACGGATACGCTTGTCCTGACAGAGCCAAGCTGGGTCAGCGCCTTTCTGATCTCGCTCGGCGGGATCGTCATGATCACCCTTGCGGTCCTCGACCTCGCCTCAGACGTCGAGCACGCCCGCCTCATCCTCTTCCTGCTTGGGATCGGCATACTGCTCGTCGGACTGCTTGGCTCCAACCATCTGAAAGTGGTGTTCGACAGGCCAGCTGACAGCGTGACGCTGACGACCCAGCCCATCATTCCCGTGGAATGGGGCTTCATGCGCAAACGCAGCCTCATCCGCAACCTGTCAAAGTTCCGCTATGCCTATGTGGAACTCGGCTACCGCTCGAACAGTGCAGGCGAGAATGGGCAAAAGCGCTACAAGCTGGGCCTCGCCAGCGACGACCTGCCCGAGGACGTTCTGCAGGCAACAAGCCGTCCCTATCAGGCCACAACCGATGAAAGCGTCCGCTGGATCATCAGCACGCATGCCAGCCTCAGCAAGCAGCATGCCCTCATGCTCGCCAGCGAGATCAATGGCTGGATGGGCGTTACGCCGCCGCCTCAGCACATCCGCTAGCAGAAACATGGCGGATGGCGTCTGCGCACTGCGTTGACCGCAATGACAGCCAATCCCGGCCATCTTCAATGCCTAAGGAGCCCTCGCCCATGAACCGCATCTTTTTCCACGCACCTTTGGCCGCCTGCCTCGCCGTTGCGCTCGCCGCCTGCGGTAATTCCAAGGCCGAGACCCGGAATGAAGTGGCCGAGCACGCCAGGGAGTCCACCAGCGATTTGCGCGATCACATCAAAGGCCTCAAGAGCGGCGGCGCCAGGGAAACCCTTGATGCCGCCCAAGCGCCCTCTGAGCGCCCGGACAGCCTGCCAAAGGACATGTGGCTCCCCGATGATTTCAAGATCACGCAAGTGATGGACATGGGCAGCATCGGCTACACCCTTCGCGCAATATCAGACCATAGCGCCGAGGATCTGGCCGCTGACTACAGCTCGCATCTTCGCGAGGCGGGATATAGCGTCCAGTCGCAAAAACCCTTCATGGGCGAGACCAAGATCCTCTTCGAGGGCAAGGGCCTCAACTCCGGCACCGTGAAGGTCCAGGACGCCGACTCCCACCGGGAAATCCAGATCGGTTTCAAGCCGGACTGAACCGTATCATGTGGCGGACTAGCCGCGGCAATTACGTAGACATCATGCAACTTGGATGTTCTGCTCATGCCATCTCGATTTTCGACCATAGTTTCAGCATTGGCCTGTCTGGCCGCCGTACTGGCGTTCGGCCTGACGGCCACCGCCCAGCAGAAACCGGTCGATGCCTGTGCCGAAATTTCATGCCCGTCGGAAATGGCCTGTTACGAAGGCGCCTGCTTCCCGACGAGCTTTGGCGACGAACCGTCAGATGACCCCTGCGCCGACGTGTCCTGTCCATCCGACATGGCATGCTACGAAGGCGGATGCTTTTTGAGCCTCAATGAACCGTCTGCGGCTCCAGTAGATGCCTGCGAGGGCATTAGCTGCCCCGCCGACATGATGTGCGATAAAGGCGCTTGCTTCGAAACAGACGCGCTGTCTGCCGCCCCTTTGGACGATCCGTGCGCGAGTGTCAGCTGTCCGTCTGACATGGTCTGCTACGAGGGCGGGTGCTTTCTCAGCCTCGATGAGCCACCAGCCACCCCGCCAGTCGATCCTTGCGCGGGCGTGAGCTGTCCATCATCAATGGTCTGCTACGAGGGTGGATGCTTCGAGAGCATCGACGCCCCGGCCGAAGCAGCATGCCCATCAGGTTCCGTCGCCAGCAATGGCGCCTGCAAGCCCTCCACAAAAATCCAGACGGCCCCGTGCGCCGGCGTCCTCTGTCCGGCGGGAGAGGTGTGCTATCAGGGAGGATGCTTCCCTCAGATGGACGCGCCGGCTGATCCCTGCGCAGACATTACCTGTCCCTCTGACATGGCCTGCTATGAGGGTGGTTGTTTCCCGACCAGTTTCGGCGAGACCACCGCACCTGCTGGCAGTCTCGAAATTATCGCCCTGCCAACCGGACCGCGCGCATCCACCTATCTCGCCCTCGACGACGCAACCCTCGCCCGCGACGAGACCCTGCGCCTCACCTATTCCGGCTTGTCGGGAAAGCCCGCGCGCATCGCCCTCATCTATATGGGCGACGAAACGCCAAGACCCGGCGGATGGTTCTACATCCCCGCCAAAACCACGAGCGGTGTCTATGAACGCGAGGGTCACTCGCTCGCCCCTTTCACCGGCCCCTATAAAGCCTGCCTCGCTTATAGCGCTAAATTGCCATCTGATGCGTCTTCACCGGACGCCTACGCAGACTGCCTGGACTTCGTCGTCGCTGGCACGGGCAGCCGCAACGCCCGGCCCGTTCTCTCCCTGTCAGCACCCAGCCCGAAAGCCGGCAAGCGCTTCACATTGAACTGGTCAGGATTCCCACCCGTCAACGCCAGGATCAGCCTGATCGATACTGGCACCGGCACCAGTATCGCGAGGGCCTATTCCTCGTCCAAACCATCAGGCGAGTGGCTCGTCACCGTTCGAGAGCCCGGCACTTACGAATTCCGTATCTACTTCGAAGGCGAAGCCCTCCGGGCCCGCATGCCCCTGGAGGTCACGAAATGAGATATCCCACCCTGTTCCCAGCCCTCATCCCACTAAAGTTCGGCTCACTCAGCGCCGCCAGCGCGTAAACTCTCATCCAGCTGACCATACTGCGCAATGCTAGGTCGGCTACTCCGCTGCCTACGCTAAACGCATTGCCCCTTACCGCACGAAAGCTGAACAAACCGCCGCCATGATGAATGGCCGTTGCCACTGCCATTGCGGACTTCGCCACAACGACTTTGATCTGCGTTTCCGGGTTTCGAGGGCGAAGTGGGTGCCAAACCGCTCGCCCCAGAGCCGGACAGTCTCGTGGCAAACATCGATACCGCGCTTGTGGAGCAGGTCTTCGACATTTCGAAGTGAGAGCGGAAAGCGCACTACATCATTGCGCCAAGCTGCATTATCTCTCGCCAGGTTTCGAAACAGTGAAACGGGTTCTTGGCCCCTTTCCGAGGCTAAACAACAGAATCAAACGCCCCACATAAGCGCAAACTGTCTGCAAACCGCCCCATTTTGGCGGCTCGTCCGAATCCCGCGATCTGCAATAACTACAGTGGTGCCGGTTGAGAGACTCGAACTCCCGACCCTCTGATTACAA
>TARA_R110001606_G_scaffold44180_2_pt1 | contig 14784 bp, 9 predicted proteins | sample TARA_R110001606 | Tara Oceans TARA_R110001606 (sample SAMEA4398315) | marine metagenome | biome: Polar Biome; feature: [SRF] surface water layer (ENVO:00010504); material: water (ENVO:00002006), including particulate matter (ENVO:01000060) such as... | depth 5 m | reverse complement strand
GCCTCAAGACGCAGTGTTTCTTCACGTTCCATGACGCATGCTCCTTCGTAATTCAGCGGCGCAACCTAGTCTTTTTCTTTTGCAGTGCAACAGCGACGCCTGCAATCGGCTGTGCGTCCGTTGCGATGCGCCTATTTGGCCATGTCGTCAGGGATGTTCTGGTCCATCGTCTTGGCCGGCTGGCAACAGAGGGGCTGGCCGACGATCTTGGCCGGTACGCCAGCGACCGTGCAATGGGCCGGAACGTCCTTGAGCACGACACTGCCGGCGGCCACTTTGGCTTCGTCACCAATCGTGATGTTGCCCAGGACCTTCGCACCGACCGAGACGAGTACGCCGCGCCCGATTTTCGGGTGGCGGTCGCCGACTTCCTTGCCCGTCCCGCCCAGTGTTACGCCCTGCATGATCGAGCAGCCGTCACCGACAACGGTGGTTTCGCCGATGGTGATTGCGGTCGCGTGGTCGAGCATGACGCCGGTACCGATGCGCGCGGCGGGGTGGATGTCGACACCGAACAATTCCGAGGCAATGCCCTGGAAGTGGAAGGCGAGCGACTCCCTGCCCTGTCTCCAGAGGACATGGGCGACACGGTGTGTCTGGAGCGCGAGGAAGCCCTTGAAGAACAGGAATGGCTGCAACATGCCGCGGCAGGCGGGGTCACGTTCCAGCACGGCCTGCATGTCTGCCTCGGCCGCCACCAGAAGCGACGGATCAGAATCATAAGCGGTCGAGAGGATGTGGCGCACCTGGAGCGTGCCCATGACCGGACCGCCCAGCTTTTCAGCGAGGTGGTACGAGAGCGCCTGACACAGCGTGGAATGGGCCAGGATGGCCGCATTGATATAGCTGGCAAGCGTCGGTTCTTCCGCCGCAGCCGCAGCGGCCTCGAAGCGCAGCCGGCTCCAGGCAGGTGGCGGGGCACCGATATCAGGGTTTACGACCATTCCAGCCTCCATCAGAATTTGGCTTCCTAGCCACATGGGCGGCAGATTGCCGCGTATCAAGTTCCAGCACGTTCACAATTGCCTCATTCCGCAGGGACTCGTTGCCGACCGAACAGGTGGATCAGTGTTTTTCGTATGGGTTTCAAGGTCATGATCCGAAACACGGCTGGCGTGAAGTAGAGCGCCAGGAGGGCCGATCCGGCGACGCCGCCTGAAATTCCGGCTGCCAGCGGCATCCAGAAAGAGTCCCCTGACAGGAGGATCGGAATGAATCCGCCCATGGTGGTGAGCGTGGTGGCGACGATGTGGCGGGTGGCATCCACGACGATCTCGCGCTGGGCGATCACGTCGTCGGCCATGGCCGCCGGACTGGCTTTCAAGAGTGACAGGACAACGATGGAACTGTTGATGGCGATACCCAGCAGGCCGAGACCACCAATGATCGCATTGAAGCCGAACGGCAGGTTGAACAGCCAGACGCCGAAGAAGGCGAGCCCCAGCGACAGGAATCCGGTCGTCAGGATCAGCAGCATCATGCGGAAGGAATTGAACACGAGCATGATCGCGCCGGCCATGACGAGGACGAGCGGGATACCGACGCCTGCGAGGTTGCCGATCGCCTCGCCCGAATTCTCGGCCTCGCCGCCGATCCGGATGGCATAGCCTGGCGGCAGCGTGAAATTGCTGGCTTCGAGTCGGGCCTGGAAGTCTGCGAAAACCGGTGCCGGCAGCGTGTAGGGATCGAGATAGGCGAGGATCTGGTTCACCCGCTGACCGTCGCGGCGCGAGACCACAGCGGTCTTGGGATCAAGCGACATGGTGCCCAGCGCGGACAGTGGCGTGCCGTTCCCGACAGTCATCGCCCGCAGGTCAGTCAGTGTGCCGCGGCGATTGTCCGGTCCAATGACGATAACCGGGAGTTCTTCTGTGCCTTCAACGATGGAGCCCGCGCGGACGCCTTCCAGTTCGGCATTCATGGCTGACGCCAATTGGGTGAGGCGCTGACCCGCAAGCGCCGAAGCGGACTCATCGGCCTTAAGGCTGACTGTTGGCGCGCCGAGCTCCAGCGACGCAACCGTGTAAGTCACGCCGGGTGTTTGCGCGAGGATCGTGCGGGCTTCATCGCCCAGACGGCCGAGTACCTCAAAATCGTCGCCCATGATGGTAAAATCGATCGGGGCATCCGCCGGGGGGCCCTGCTCGAATGGCAAGGCGAGGAAGCGTGCGCCCGGGAACTCCGCACGCATTTCGCTCTGGACCCTGGCGACGATTTCGTGCGTGCGCTGGTTACCATCCAGCTGGACCCAACCGGCGGCAAAGCCCTCAACGCCTTCGGTATTGTTGATCATGTTGTAGTAGACGCGAGGCGACGGCTCTCCCAAGACCCAAGTGACGGATTTCACGCCTTCCATTGCCTGGATAAGTTCGCTGGCATGCTTGGTCGACGCTATCGTATCGGAGAGATTGGCTTCCGGTGGCAACTGCATCGTGATCTGGAACTGGTCACGTTCCGTCTGCGGAAAGAACTGCGACGGCAGCTGACCGACCAGGTAGAAACCAAGGATTGCCGGAGCGACGGCCAGAACGATGCCGAGCGGCGGGAACCGCAAGACAGCCTCGATGGTTGCCCGATAGCCGTCGGAGATGAAATCGACGGATACGCCATCGCGCCACCAGCGGCGCGGTCGTTTGTGAGCACCCTTTTCCCAGCCTCGCGTGCGATCAAACCACCCCGCCATGGCCGGGATAAGCGTTACGGAAATCACAAAGGACGCGGTAATCGAATACACGACCGACAGACCGATCATGCCAATAAATTCACCGGCGCCACCGGGCAGCAAGGCAATCGGGGCGAACGCCAATGCGGTGGTCAGAGTCGAGGCGGCCAGCGGTGCAAACAGGTGGTTGAGGCTTTTGTCGATGGCCTGCAGGCGCGTCGCCCCGCGCGCCCGCATCTGATCGAAATCATCCACGACCACGATTGCATTATCGATCAACAGACCGAGCGAAATGACGAGGCCGGTGACCGACATCTGGTGCAGCGGATTGCCGAATACCTTGAACAGGATCAGCACGAGCGCAACGGTGAGCGGTATGGCCGAACCGACCACGAGCGCCGAGCGCCAGCCCATCGTGAAGAACAGAACGACGAACACGATACAGGCTGACATCAGAAGGTTCTTGGCGAGGCCATTGAGGCGCGCATTGGTATACGTGCTCTGGTCGAACACCGTATCGATGCGCAAACCAGGCGGTGTGTCCACGGCGAAGTCCCGCACGACCTGGTGTGCGGTCTCGGCCCATTTATCGACGCGTTGACCTTCTGAAATGAACGCCGCCACGAAAATCGTGCGTTTGCCACTTTCCAGCGCCATACGGACCGGTGGATCTTCGAACCCCTTCTGGACGGTGGCGACGTCACTCACCCTCACCGCCGTCCCGTCAGGCCGCTGCAGCAGTGGCACGCTGCGGATACGGGAAATGTTGTCAAACTCGCCACCGACTTCGAGACCGATATTGCCGCCATCAGTGCGCAGGCGCCCAGCCGGTGTCTTGCTGTCTGCCGAAGCAATCAGGGATGCGGCCTGCCGGACGGTCAGGCCAGCTGCTGACAGCGCCTCCGGATCGACAACGATACGGACTTCTTCGGCCGGCACGCCGTAGAGGTCGGTCAGTTCAGTGCCGGGCAGGCGCTGGAACCGGTCCTGGAGGTTGAGCGCCATGCGCCCCATCACGGCGAGAGGCGGATCGCCTTCGCCCTCCCAGACAAGTCCGACAACCAGAGTGGCCGCACCGACATATTGCCTGTGGATATCGGGGGCATTGGTTCCCGCCGGGAATTTGGTCCTGGCGAGTTCGACCTTCTGGCGGATCAGGGTCCAGGCATCATCGACCTCTGCTTCCGTGAGGTCGTCGCGAATATCCAGACTGACCTGCGATACACCCGGGCGCGATACGGATTCGACTTCATCGACCTCGGGAAGCTCCATCAAGGCCGCTTCCAATGGTTCGGTGACAAGCGCTTCCATGCGCTCGGCGTCCGCGCCGGGGAGAGTCGTGAGTACGAAACCGTATCGCTCAATCAGCGACGGATCTTCCTGACGGCCCAGCGAAAACATGGCGCCGAGGCCACCGATCAGGATGACCATCATGATCAGGATGGTAAGGCGCGGAAGGCGGAAGAAAATCGTGAACATGACGGCTGGGCCCTCAGCCTTCGTTGGGTGTGACGGCACTGGTCGCATCGCGTGGCTCGACCGGCATGCCCGGCGCGATGCGCTGGAGCCCGTCGACAATCACGCGCTCGCCTTCCTGCACGGGCCCGCGAACGAATCCGCGCCCGCCTTCAGAATGCACCATCTCGACGGGTCGCGGTTCAGCGCGCCAGCCATGTTCCGACGGCGCGGCAACGAATACCGTCCATAGGCCCCGGGAGGCTGTCGACATGGCCTTCACAGGCACCCAGAAACCCGGCTCGTTGATCTCGCGTTCCATCGAAAGCCGAACGACCGCGCCGACTGCGAGGTCGCCCGAATTCTCGATGTCGAACATGGCAGCGACCGTACGCCTGTCGGCATCGATCACGCCGGTAACGGTACGCAGTTTTGCCTCAACAGTGCCTGTATCGGCGACCAGCTTGTACATTTCGCCCGGGACCAGTCGCGCCGCGCTGATGGCCGGCAGGCCGATCCGTGCTTCGAGATGTCCTGTCTCCACGAGTTCCAGTATCGGCGTTCCCGGAGCCGCGATCGCACCTTCATCGACCATTCTTGCGGTGACAACACCGTCAAATGGCGCCGTGATGCGCGCCAGATCGATCTGCACGCGCAAAGTGTCCGCCTGCGCCCTGGCGGCTTCGATGCGGGCCATGGACGTGTTCGCCTGGGCTTCGGCCTCGTCGACGCGCTGTTGCGACACGTGGCCCTGCAATTTAAGCGTTCGCTGGCGCTCGACCGTATTCAAGGCGAGGGAATGAGCCGCACGTGCCTCTTCAACCATAGCATCGGCCGACGCCAGCTGGGCGCCGAGGCTGCGCGTGTCGAGGCGAGCCAGCGTCGCGCCCTGTTTGACCCGGTCGCCCACATCGGCACTCATGGACTGAATCCGGCCGCCGCTGGAAAAGCCGAGTTCACTCTTGCGGCGCGCTTCTGCGAGCCCGCTGAAGGATTCATCAATCCTGAATTCCTTGGCCAGGCGCACCGGCATCACAGACACGGTCAGCGGGTCCGGTTCGACGGTCGCAACCTTTGGTCCTTCGGGGCTGCGCAACTGGATTGCCGCGAACATCAGTCCTGCACCGAACAGGAACAGGATCATCAGGAAGGCAAGCCCCTTCAGAAAGGTCGGGCGCTTCTCGCGGGCCTCGTCGCCCTGATAGTGATCGGAAGGCGTCATGGTCTCAGTCCTCAGGGGTGGAGTCAGCGTGCCGCGCCTCGCCGGGCGATTGTAGTCCCCGGAAGACGAGATCGGCGTGGAAGGCAATAAAAGCGCTTGCCGACACCGGCTGGTCAGTCGGGAGAAGCGCCGGGAAGTGCGGCAAGTGGGTCATCAATTGGGCAAGCCCGTGGGACGCGGCCCACACGGATTTTGCGGACAGGTAGGGGTCGAGTTGGGAGTCGAACACGCCGAGTGACTGGCCTTCACGTACCATGTCGACGAGAACGCCAAAGGCCCGCCCCTTGTAGGATTTCGAGAACGCGTCCCAATCCTTGGTCTGTACCGGTACGGGCGCACCCTGGACGTTCGAAAACGCGGCAGCATAGTGGTGGGGACGCTCCATCGCCGTGACGATATAGGTTGTGACGCATGCCCGCCCGCGTTCCGAGAAAGGTGCATCGGCGCAGGATATCTTGCCGACGCGAGACAGGAGACGTTCGAAGAACACCTCCTTGAGTTCGTCGATCAATTCCTCCTTGGAACCGAAATACTTGTAGATGGCGGACGGCGAGTAATCGATCTCTTCTGCAAGGCGGCGGATCGAGAGCCCCGCCTCGCCCTCCGTCGCAAAGACGCGCTCAGCCGCTTCGATGATCGCGCCGCGTACTTTGAGGCGGCGGCGTTCGGCGGGTGTGGGATCAAGGGACAGATCAGTTGGCATGAGGCGTCAGATACCGCTGAAACATGTTCAGAAAGTGAACACTGTTCACCAAATTAGTCCCGTCCCACTGTTCGGGCAAGCGGAAACATCGCGACAAGCCTCTTTCGGCGGCGCGGCGGTCTGGCTATGTACCGGCATGGCAAATCGTTTCCCCCCCGCCCCGCCCGTCGGTACGACTATGCTGCCGGTTCGTCCGAGCGCAGAGGCCCGCGCCCTGCTCGCGCTGCGCCGTTCCGCCAGCAAGCATCACCTGACCGAGCCCGGCCCTTCGCCGGAATCGCTTGATGAACTGTTGCGTGTTGCGGCCCGCGTGCCGGACCACCGAAAGCTGTCGCCCTGGCGGTTCATTGTCTTCGAAGGGGACGCACGCATGTCGTTCGGCAAGGAATTGGCGCGGATCCATGACGCGAATACGTCCGACGCTGAATCCAAGGATGTGCTGGAAGCCGCCGGCCTGCCCCTTCGCGCACCCGTCATGGTCGCCGTGATTTCATCGCCCGATCATGGGCACAAGACGCCGGTCTGGGAGCAGGAACTCTCGGCGGGCGCGGTCTGCCAAAACCTGCTGCTCGCGGCGAACGCAGCGGGCTGGGCCGGAGTCTGGCTGTCCGAGTGGATGGCGTTCGATCCGGACGTCGCCAAGACGCTCGGCCTGACCGAGAATGAACGCGTGGCGGGATTTATCTATCTCGGCACGGCGACGATGGGATGCCCGGAGCGCCCACGGGCGGACATGAGCGAAAAGATCGTGCGCTGGACCTCTCCCGCCTGACTCAGCCCCGGCCGCGATAGCTCGCGACGCCGGTGTCGGGCACGTAAAGCCCCGCCGGGACGTCACCGGATTGCCAGAAGACGTCGATCGGGATTCCGCCGCGTGGATACCAATAGGCTGAAATCCGAAGCCACCTGGCTTCGGTGAACGCATGTATCCGCTTGCCGATGGCGACCGAGCAATCCTCGTGGAACGCGCCGTGATTGCGGAAACTGGTGAGATAGAGCTTCAGGCTCTTGCTCTCCACCAGCCAGTCACCCGGCGCATAGTCGATCACGATATGCGCAAAGTCCGGCTGTCCCGTGACCGGGCAGAGCGAAGTGAATTCGGGGGCGACGAACCGGGTGAGGTAGAGGGTTCCGGCATGAGGATTGGGCACGCGTTCGAGGCGGGCGTCGTCAGGGTTTTGCGGAGCGGGAGTCTGCTGGCCGAGCTGGCCGAGCCCCTGGTAGATCGGGTTATCAGGCATGGGGTAGAATTCCTGGAACGGGGACAAGGTCGAACAAGAGGCCGAAATAGAGCGCATAGGCAAGCAGGAGCACTGCGCCTTCCCACCGCGCGATGCGTTTTCCGGTCATCGCAAACAGCATCAGCAGGAAGACAGACAGGATCAAAGCGCCGATATCTTCGAACGATATGATGCTGGCATGATGCCCCTGAGACATCGCCTCGGCAGAGATATCGCCCCGGACGCTGAACGGATGGACCACCGCCGTGATGCCGAGGATTCCCAACACATTGAAGATGTTCGAGCCAATGATATTGCCCAGCGCGACGTCTGACTTGCCGCGATAGGCGGCGACAACCGAGGTCACCAGTTCGGGCAGGCTGGTTCCGATGGCGACGATGGTGAGGCCGATAATGGTTTCGCTGATCCCGAATTGCCGCGCGATGACGACGCCGCCATCCACCAGAAGCCGGGCGCCAAACACGACGCCGACCAGTCCGGCCACGGCAATGACCAGCCCGAGGAACAGACCGTAGCGAGCGTCGACGGTTTCGCCCTCTGCCACATGCATCACGGCAGCCTCATTGTCGCGGCGCTGGTCTGCGATAAACGAATAAGTGAGGTAGACGAGCAAGGCGCCGAGGAGCGCGATGCCGACGGGGCGACTGAAAAGATCAAACCAGATCAAGGCGCAGAGCAGCGCCGTCACGGCGAGCATGATGAGCCCGTCCCTGGCCAGCGCGCGCGGATTGGTCAGGATGGGACGGATCATTGCGGCGACACCGAGCACGAGCAGGATATTGGCAATGTTCGACCCGACGACATTGCCGACTGCGATGCCCACCGCGTTCTGATCGATCGCCCTCAAACTGGTCACGAGTTCGGGAACCGACGTGCCAAAGCCGACCAGGGTGAGGCCGATCACCAATTCGGAAATATTGAGCTTGCGCGCGACGCTGACCGATCCGCGGACGAGCGCCTCCCCACCAATGAAAAGCAGGACCAAGCCGCCAAGCACCATCAAATATGTCATTCATTGCCCCGAAAACTGTCAATCAGACGATCATACGGTGTGTGCGGGCAAGCTGGCAAACAGAGACTACCGTGCCCGCTGCAACCAAAAAATCCGCCGAGACACCATGTATTTGTAAGAAAATTTTCCGGTGACATGCAGTATTCGGGGCGAAAACTGAACATGCCGGGCTTATCTTCACTCTAGACAGGCCTGTTCAGCCTTCATTTAGGAAAACTGGCGCAATCCTCGCATTGAAATCAGGATGGTAAATTCTTCGATGTCACAACGGCTTGCCCGCTTGACCACCGTAGCCGGGAGCGCTCTCACGCACCCGGCTACGGGCGTGTGCCTGCTGGGTGCCGTGACGGCGTGCGCCGGCTTTCCCGGGCATAGCGGAAATGGCACCGGGTCTGTCAGCCGACAGGTGCCGGTCGAACTGCAGGGGGTGCCCTCCGGTTTGGACTCCAAGGCAAAAGCTGTGCTCGAAACAGACGACGCCGCGCCTCGCAGCGTACTCGAATCGCGGCGCAAGGCGGCGGCGTCGGCCGACACGCTCGAAGAGTTCCTCGCATCCGAAGGCTATCTCGCGGCCGATGTGTCGCCCGAACTGATCGAGTCAGTCGACAAGAAACCGCGCCTGGACGTATCCGCCGGCGACATGTTCCATGTCGCCTCCGTCGCCCTGACGCTCGACTCCGATGTCAACGAAAAGCTGCAGGCGGAGCTCGAGGAAGATCGAAAATCCCTTGCTATCGGCGCGCCAGCGCGGACATCCGACATCGAGACACTGGAGGCACAAATTCTTGGCAGGCTTCGCCAGGGTGGCCATGCGTTTGCCGAAAGCAGAGGGATCGACGTCCTCGCCTCACGCAAGGACAAGACTGTCGAGCTGACATACGCGCTGGCGCCAGGCCCGTTCGTTCGCCTCGGAAACATCGTCGTGCTGGAATCGGGTGGATGCAAACACGAAACGATCTGCGCTCTCAGGACGTGGAAACCGGGAGACGCCTACACACCCGACAAGATCGACCAGCTGCGCCTGCGCTTGCGCAGTAGCGGCCTCTTCGACGGCATCGGTGTGGAGTTGTCCAAAACGCCAGACGAAGACGGGTTCTATCCGGTCCAACTTACGCTATCCGATGCCAAGCGCCGCTCCGTCGGAGCTGGCGTCACAGCCTCGACGACCGACGGTATCGGCGCGGATGCGTTTTGGGAGCGGCGCAATATCACCGGACGGGCAGATACGCTCCGTGTGCAGGGCCAGGTGGCCACACTCGCGCGCAACCTGACCACAAAATATACCAGACCGAACATCGGCCGCTACGGGCGCACGCTCACGGCCGAGGCCGGCATTCGCGCCGAGGAGACCGACGCCTACGACTTGCAGGGCATCAAGGTCGGCGCAGCGCTGTCTCAGCCATTCAACAAATATTTCACATTGTCCGCCGGTGCATCGATTGATGCCACGCGAACAAAGGAGTCACGACTCAGCACACTGTCGGAACCGCGTGAGCTTTACACGCTCTCCTTCCCGCTCGCCGCAACCTATTCGACCGTCAAGCAGCCCCTCGACCCCCAAGCCGGCCAGCGCGTCTTTCTTGGTGTCGAACCCGGCATGTCGGTTGGCGACGCCACGGCGGGCTACACACGCATGCTGTTGACTGGCTCCACTTACCACAAGATTGCGGACGGGCCGTTCGTCGCCGCAGTGCGCGGCGAGTTCGGCGCCTTTCTGGGTTCAAACGCCGTTCCGATCGACCGCCTGTTCTTTGCGGGCGGTGGCGGGTCGGTGCGCGGATTCGAATACCAGAGCCTGTCGCCACGCGACGCAAACGGCGCCCTGATCGGTGGTCGAAGCCTTTTTGACGTTTCGGCTGAACTCCGCTGGCGGCGGAGTGACAAGCTCGGCTATGTCCTGTTCGTTGACAGCGGCGCAGCGGCTGACAGCGCCGACGAAGTCTTCAATGACATGCGCACAGCCGTCGGCTTTGGCGTCCGGTATTATCCCGGCTTCGGTCCGATCCGGGTCGATATCGCAACGCCGGTCGACAGGCGCGACGGGGAGGACCCGGTCCAGTTTTACGTATCCATCGGGCAGTCATTCTGATGACCCTCTTTGGAACATTCCTCAATTTCATCCGTCGCCGGCCTTTTTCGTCGGCAGGCGTGGGGATTGTTGTCCTCCTGCTTGTGGCGATCATGGGTGTACGCCTCTGGCTCAACAGTGATGGGGGGCGAGCCTACGTCCTGTCGCAAATCGACGGCCGGACCGTCAGCAGCCTCGGAACAATATCGGCATCCGGCCTGACAGGCGACCCGCTCAAGCGCATGCATCTCGATCAGCTGTCGATTGCGGATGCGAATGGCAAATGGCTTGATGCGAGAGACATCAGCCTTCGCTGGACACCGCGCTCGCTTCTGTCCCGCAAGGTGGAGCTCAATCTTGCCAGTGCAGGAGACATAGCGGTTCTTCGCCGCCCTGAGCCGACGCCAAGCGAAACTTCAGGCGAAAGCCAATGGAGCGTCACGCTAGAAGACCTCAACATTGGCAAGCTCTCGCTCGCTGAAGGTGTCGCCGGGCCCGCCGCCGCGTTCAGCGTGTCGGGTGCGTTTTCGAGCGGACGCGACGCGGTCGTTACAGCCAAACTGGACATTGCACCGCTCGAAGGCCTTGGCGACCGCTTCAGGATTGATGCCCAGCGAGACGCCGCAGGTCAGTTCAACCTGGACGCCGAGGGTGAGGCACCCGCCGGCGGCACGTTCGCCACACTGTTGCAACTCACAGAGGGGCAGAGCGCCAGCCTGAATGCCTCTGCCGACGGAACACTGGACGAAGGCGATGGCTATTTCCTGATGAAGGTCTCAGGCGAGGACGCTGCGTCGATGACTGCCAAGATTGTGGCTGGGCGATTGACTGCGAACGCCGATCTCGACGCAACCGTCCTGCCATTTCCAGACACGCTGCGACAATTGCTCGGTGCGAACGCGCGTTTCGTTCTGGCCGCCGATATCGAAAAGCACCTGGCGGCGTTCGACCTGTCCGCAAGCATCGCTTCAGGCACGCTGGCTGCCACAGGCGACGCGAACATAGACACGAAGTCACTGGAAGGCCCCGCCGCAATCAAACTCAATTTCACGGGCCTCTCCGACCTAGCGGGATTTGCAGCAGATCTCTCGCTGGACGGAACACTCGCGTTAGCCGACGACGTGCCAACCTATACGGGTGGCGCGATCCTCACCGCGCATGAGAGGGCGGACCTGTCCTTCACCCGTCTTTCGGGACCTGTGACGGTTTCGCTAAAGGCTCAACAGATCCCGTTCAAAGTCGACCTCACTGGTGAAGGTGTCCTTTCGGGCAATCAAAGCCTGGTCGGCCTGATTGGAGTTAAGCCCCATCTGGTCGCGAGTGGCGTTTACGCGCGCGATACCGGTATCGTCACCCTGTCCCCCTCCGTACTTGAGCTGCCGGAGGGCAAGGTTTCTGCCTCGGGCACGTTGAGCTCGAAGGCGCGCACGCTCGATCTGCGTGGCACGGTAGACCAAGCCCTTCACAGCTTGCCCGGCGGGTTCGACGGGCGGGCGTCCGGAACATTCCGCGCGCACGGCATACTCAACAAGCCGCAGATCGAGACGATCCTGGCGGGTGCAGGTTTTTCCGGACTGCCGGATACGATACAGCCACTGATCGGTGCCGCGCCGAAACTGAATGCATCTCTCGCCATCGACGGCAACACGATAAGCATCGCGACGTTAAAACTGTCAGGTGCTGGCGTACAGTTCGCCGGTGGCGGCCTGTACCGCATTGGCGACGCCAGCAAGCTGCGCTTCGACTTTGTGCAAACCGAACCGCTCGACATCAGCGGGAACAGGTTTGATCTCCACGCTGGCACGATCAATGTTTCGGGGCCCGCTAGCGCACTCGAGATAGGCGTCGCGTCAACAGGTGGCGTTTTCGAAATCGCCTCTCGCCGCGTCGAACAAGTCGCCGCGACGACCACGCTCGGCATAAGCGGCAGCCGTGTATCAGGACCGCTGGCCGTGATCGGCAAACTGGCGGGCGAAAGGCTGGACCTGACAGCTGATCTCGTGCGCGCCGATGAAGGCACCCTGATTGAAAACCTGAACGGCGCATATGGCCCGCTTGGAATTACAGGCCGGGCCGAAATAAGCCCGGTTGGCGACCTAGTCGTTCTGGTGAATGCCGAGGGCGACGGCCTGGAGACCGAAGACGTGCAAATCGAAAGCCTTCGCGCCACTGTCAGCATCGTGAAGGAAGGCCAGGACCCGATGTCGATCGTGGCCCATGCCGATGGTAGCGGCGCGAAACTGCCATCGGCCTTGCGGCTCGATGCCTTCACGGCAGACATAAAGAACAACAAGGACGGCTACGATTTCAAGGCCAGTCTGAAGAGCGACCAACCTTCCCGCCCATTCGATTTTGCGGTTTCGGGCCAGGCTGACCTGTCAGGCGCATCGCCCAATGGCACGTTCAGCCTTTCAGGAACCGCACTTGGCGAACCGCTCCGCACACCGGAGCCGGCGCACTGGAGTCTCGGCGAGACCCCCGATCTGGATGGACGGCTGTCGATTCTCGGTGGTGAGGTGAAGGCCCAGCTTTCAGGTGCCGGTGAAACGGCGTTGCTGGTTGTTGATGTCAAAGCCGTGGACTTCGGCGCCCTGTTTGCGCTCGCCAATCTCGGCGAAGTCGATGCACGCCTCAACGGCCACGGCGAGTTTCGCCCTATCGGCCTGTCACCGTCCGGGTCTTTTGCCTTTTCGGCCACCAGCCCCATTCCCGGACTCGATACGTCCCTTTCGCTCGACCTGACTGGCCGTCTCGATGCGAGTACACTGAAGGTCAATGCAAGGAGTAACTACGGCAAGGGTCTTGTCCTCGTTGCAGACCTGGCTTTGCCCATCAAGCCGTCTGCCGAATCCCTCGCCCGGCTGGACCGGTCGCAATCCCTGACCGGGCGCGCAACATTGAACGGCGACCTGGGAGCGTTGCATACGGCTGCGCTAGCCTATGGCCACGATATCGGCGGCCGGATCGATGCGGCAGCGACAATGTCTGGATCGCTTTCCGAGCCCGTCTACAAAGCGAATGCGAATGTCACCGGCGGCACTTACGAATTCGGTACGACGGGACTCAAACTGACCGACATCGCGCTGAAGTCCAGCCTGGCCGACAAGAAAATATCCCTCAACGGCTCAGGAAAGAGCGCCGGAAACGGATCAGTGGCCCTGGACGGCACGCTCGGCCAGGATGCGGGTCGACTGAATGCCAAACTGACCCGGCTGCTTGTCTACGAACGCGACGGGGATACGGCGCGCCTCAGCGGCAATGTGACGTTCTCCGAAGATCAAAGCAGGCGCCTTGTATCGGGCAAACTGACTGTCGACGAAGCGCGCGTGTCGCTCGACAATCTCCCCTCATCGGGGCCGAAAGCCATTGATGTCCGCTGGAGCGACGGCGATGAACCGACCAACGCACCCAGCAAATTGCGCCAGTCCCTGAACCTGGACATCGACATTGACGCTGCGCGCCGCGTGTTCGTTACCGGTCGGGGACTCGACAGCGAATGGGCCCTCGATCTCACGGCGACCGGAACCGTATCGAACGTGAGCCTGGCCGGCCAGGCAACGATGGTGCGCGGCGACCTTGATCTCGCCGGCCGTCCTTTCGTCTTCGATTCGGGGAAGATCACCTTTGACGGCCCGCTCGACACGGCGCGGATCGCGATTGACGCCGCACGGTCGGTCAACGGGTTCGTGGCCCGCGTTCAAGTCTCAGGGAAACCGACCAATCCGATATTCGAATTATCGAGTACGCCTGACCTGCCGCAGGATGAGATCCTGTCCCGATTGCTGTTCGGCCGCTCGTCGATCGACCTGTCCCCTGTCGAGGCCGCGCAACTGGCCTCCTCGATTGCCCGTCTCAGCGGTCGCAGCGTCGGCTTCGACCCGGCCGCCGAATTGCAGGCCGTTCTGGGTGTCGACCGCCTGTCGATCCGATCGAACGATGCCGGAAATGCGGAGCTTGGTGTGGGTCAGTACCTCGCTGATGACGTCTACCTACAACTGAATGCAGCCGGGGCAGACGGCAGTTCTGTCGAAGTCGAATGGGAACCTGCGGATCAAATCTCCGTGACGTCGGAAACCACGTCGACCGGCGAAAACAAGCTCTCCATAAGGTGGAAAAAGGACTATTAGTCCGGGGATGGCGATATTTTCGGGATTTGAAACCAAAGGTGTACAAATAGACCCCATTTTCATGCCCCGATAGCAGCTTACCCAACGCCTGCGCTATGGAAGCCCTCCGCGTTTCATATTTTTGATAGCTGTCGCGCTTGCCTAAACACCCAGTGCGCGAAATGCATGGTGCACTTTAGAGGGGTAATTGAAGTGAAGCACGAACCAAGACAGTCCAGTTCGCGGGCTCCAACACGCGTTGACCAACTCGTTGGCGGCAAGATTCGCGCTCTCCGGATTGCACAGAATCGTACG
>TARA_R110001606_G_scaffold86485_3_pt1 | contig 14795 bp, 14 predicted proteins | sample TARA_R110001606 | Tara Oceans TARA_R110001606 (sample SAMEA4398315) | marine metagenome | biome: Polar Biome; feature: [SRF] surface water layer (ENVO:00010504); material: water (ENVO:00002006), including particulate matter (ENVO:01000060) such as... | depth 5 m | reverse complement strand
ATTTAAAAACAGCTTTAATAACGGTTCCTGGTTGAATAGTTAATGTTGCACTAGCATCAATAACAACTTTTCCATTTAAAGTTACATCTCCAGACCAAGTAGTATTGGTAGTTAGCATAGTAACCTGGCTGAAAGCCAAAGTACTTGCGAAAAGAACACAAAAAAGTAAGATTTTTTTCATAATAAGAATTATTTATAGTTTGTTTAAGCAACAAAACTAATTTAGAATTCATTTCTTTGAGTTAACTGATTATTAAGTATTTATTAAGTGTTTACGGGGTATGTTAATATTTTGTAAATTGTTAAATATGTCATGAATTCGACAATATTAGTATTGCGGTAGATATAAAACAGGTGATTATTTAACTAAAAACTAATTTTTTTTTAAATGGTTTTGAATTCGTTTTATCCAAAAAAAAACCGTCTCAACTTTAGAGTTGAAACGGTTTTTTTATTTAAGTTTTATTAAGAATTAACTTTTTTTATCAGCACAGCAAGCCATTTTACAATCTGCTTTACATGCTGTTTTATCTGCTTTCATGTCGCAGCTTTCTTTGCAAGCTTCTGTGCAAGTATGTGCTTTTTTAGAAGTGTTCACAGTTGTAGAATTTTCTGAAGCTTTGTATAATTCGCCACCTGCAATTCCGCTTACAAAAGCAATTAAATCTTCTTTGGATGTTTTATTAGCATCAAACTCAATGTTTGCAATGCTATCAGTAAAAATAACTTTAGCATCTATAACACCTTCTTTTTTAGATAGTTTAGATTGAATGGTTTTTGCACAACCAATTTCGCAAGTCATTCCAGAAATTGCTAAAGACACATTTTCTTTTTTTACTTCTTGCGTAACTTCTTTTTTACATCCTGTTAAAACAAAACATGCAATGGCTATTGTAACTATTATTTTTTGAACTTTCATTGTATAAACTTTATAAGTTAGTATTCTTTTTTTTGATCGAATAAGAATACAAATTTATCAATAATATGTTTTGTATTTAAATAATTAGTAGACTTTTGTGAGAAATTTAAATGTGCTTATGAATAATCAACAAAAAAAGTGGTTGTATTTGGTGTTGCTTTCACTGGTTTGGGGAAGTTCTTTTATTCTGATGAAAAAAGCATTAATTGGTTTAACGCCAATTCAGTTAGGTGCTTTACGTATTTTAATTGCAGGATTGTTCTTGTTGATGATAGGTTTTAAGAGCCTAAAAGAAATAGAGAAAAGACATTATAAATACATTTTCTACACGGCATTTTTGGGTACCTTTTTTCCTGTGTTTTTATTTGCATTTGCCGTTTCGGGAATTGATAGTTCTATTACATCAATTTTAAATTCGCTAACGCCTTTTAATACCTTTATTGTTGGTGCTTTGGCCTTTGGTTTTACATTTAAAAAACAACAATTTTTAGGAATTATTATTGGCTTATTAGGTACTGTTTTACTAATTTTAAAAGGCGCAGATTTAAATCCGAATCAAAATTATTGGTTGTCAATATTGGTTGTAATTGCTTCCGTTGGCTATGCTTTTAATGTAAATATTGTAAAGAAACATTTATCAGATATTAGTGCGTTAAGCATTGTAGCTGGTAATTTTTTGTTGTTGGTAATTCCGGCTTTTATCGTTTTGCTTTTCACTGATTTTTTTAGCACTTTCGAGTATACAGAAACGAAACTTACAGCATTGGGTTATATTACTATTCTAGCGGTTCTAGGCACCGGAGTAGCAAAGATTTTTTATAATAAAATGGTGCATTTAGCATCGCCGATATTTGCATCGTCTGTAACGTATTTAATTCCTATTGTAGCCGTTTCTTGGGGAGTTTTAGATGGAGAAAAACTTGATTCAGTTCAGTTTTTTGCTGGAAGTATAATTTTATTTGGCGTGTATTTGGTAAATAAGAAAAAGTAGGTTTATCGTCTAAAAGTTCAAAGTTTAGGGTTTAGGGTTTAGGGTTTAGGGTTTAGGGTTTAGGGTTTAGGGTTGGGCATAAAAAAAAGAGCCAAAACTTTAAGTTTTGACTCTTTTCACTCATTTATTTTCTAAAAGATACTATTTAAAATCGGCATCTGTAACGTCTTCATTTACTTTAAATTCAGTTACTTCAAATTTTAAATCCATTGGTCCAGATTTTATACCAATTGCAAAAGGGAATTTAACACCCTTAACTTCTTTATAATTACTAAAAGTAGTTGGTACTTTTACTTCAGATCCGTCTGGTGCTTTTGTAGTTTTTATTTCTTGAGTTTTTAAGCCAGTTTCCATGTCATAATAAGCTTCTACATCATTATAAACAATCACAAAATAGTTTTTACCTTCTATTGGCTCAATTCTATCTAGTTTACCAGTAGCATAACTTAAATCGCTAATAATTGAAGCATCTTTTTTAGCTTTCTCTAAATCTTCACCTTCTAAATCTTTACGTTGACCTCTAGCTTCTTGATATCCTGTAACTCCATCAAAAACAGATTTTTGCATTACATTACCCATCACCGCAATTTCTTGTGATGTTTTATTAGGTGCAGCTGCTTTCATCGTCATTACTAAAGGAGTTCCTTGAATTGTTGCATTTGCAACCATCATTGTAGTTTTTACAGTACTTACTTTGTCTTTACCACCAATAGCAGCAATGTATTTATCAATAACCGTTGTTGCGGTCATTCCTTCTGGAATTGGCAAAGTCATTGCTGGTTTTTCTGTTGGGTTTCCTTCTTTATCAAAATACTTAATAACATAATCTGTTTTTTCAAGATTTGTAAGCACGTCAATTCCTTTTCCTGTAATTACAATTCTAGCTTTATCTCCTCTAAAATATTTAATTGCTGCATTTTGAACATCATCAATAGTTACGGCATTTATGTTTTTAATATAGTTGGCGTAAAAATCTTTAGGTAATTTATAAAGCTCAATGTTTAAAGCATAATTAGCTGCAGTTGCAGGCTCTTGAACATCCATTACAAAACCACCAATATATTCTTCTTTAGCATCTTGTAATTCTTTTGCACTTACTTTTTGGTAACGTATTTTATTTATTTCTTTTAGTATTTCTACAGCAGAACTATCTGTTACCATATTACGTACACTTGCAGTAGCTCTAAAAACACCTGTTTCTCTACTTTGACTAACTCCAGAATATGAACCATAAGTATATGCTTTGTCTTCTCTTAAATTTTGGAATAATCTTGCAGATCCGCCTCCACCAAGAATTTTATTGGCTAAAAGTGCTGCGTAATAATCTTTATCTCCTAAAGTTAAATCGATAGAATTTACAACTACAACTTCAGATTGATTAGCGTTTGGCATATCAACAAAGTTTATTTCTGTTGTAGATACATTTTCTGGTTTTTGAAAAACAGAAACTGGGATTACTCCTTTTTTCCAATCTCCAAATAATTTGGTCACTAAAGTTTTAGTTTCTTTAATGTTGATGTCTCCAACTATAATTAAATAGGCATTATTAGGTTTGTAATACGTATTAAAGTTTGCTATAACATTGTCTAAAGTAATATTCTCTACAGATTTTTTACTTGTAAATTCACCATAAGGGTGTTTAGCACCATATACTAAAATGTTTTCTACTCTGTTTGCAATAGCAGGAATGTCTTTTTCACTCGCTTTTAAATTTTCTAATGTTACTGCTTTTTCTTTATCAAATTCTTCTTGTGAAAATTGCGAATTTTTTACACCATCAGCCATTAAACCTAACACTTCTGGAAAGTATTTTTCTAAAGATCTTGCAGATGCACCTGAGCTGTAAAAGTTAACACTAGCTCCTAGAAAATCTACCTTTTCATTAAATTCATCTTTTGTAATATTCTTAGTTCCTCTTCCAAGTAGGCCACCCATCATATTAGATACTCCTGCAATATCACCTTCAAAATAAGGTTTATTGTCTATTCTTAAAGTTGCAGAAACTCTAGGTAATTTATGGTTTTCTACCATAATTATTGTTAAGCCATTATCTAAAGTAAACTTTTCTGCTTTTCCTAATTTTACTACAGGATCTGGACCTGGAGCAGGCATTTTTGTTCTATCTATTTGCGCATTCACAGCAAATGAGATTGATAAAATTGCTAGTATTGATAAAATTTTTGTCTTCATCTTTCTATTTATTTTTTCTTAGGTAAATATTCTAAGATTAGTCTTTGATTAGTATTTAAGTATTTTTTTGCAACTTCTCTAATTTCCTCGCGAGTAACAGATCTATAAATTTCAATTTCTGAATTAATTAAATTTGTATCTCCATACATTACATTATAACTAGCTAAAGAACCAGCAATACCAACAACATTAGAATTAGAATTTACATAATTATTTTCAAATTGATTTTGTATTTTTTGGAAGTCATTTTCTGAAATTAAATCTGTTTGAATTTTTAATATTTCTTCATCCATTTCTTTAATTAAAGCGTCTAAAGTAACGTCTCCTAAAGGAAGAGAAAACAACGCATAAATTCCATAATCTTGTTGACTAATATTTACAGCTTGCACAGCAAGTGACATCTTTTTAGTATCCACCATTTTTTTGTAAAGAACAGAACTTTTTCCACCACTTAAATACGTAGATATCATATCTAAAATCTTAGAATCTCTTGTTTTAAAAGAAGGAGTTCTATAAGCAGCAATTACTGCAGGTATTTGAATGTTATCGTCGTAAGCAGTTGCTCTAAACTCTTCTGTAATTGGTTCTTCTTTAGGGAATGTTCTAACAACTTCTGCACCTTTTGGAATAGGTCCAAAATAGTCTTTGATCATTTTTTTTGTTGCAGCAAAATCAATATCACCAGCAACTACTAAAGTAGCATTATTTGGCACATAATATTTTTTGTTAAACGCTAAAAACTCTTCTAAAGTAGCTGCATCTAAATCTTTCATGTAGCCAACATTTGGGTCTTTATAAGGGTGTACTTTAAATAAATTCTCGCTTATAGCATCTAAAATTCCAGAATAAGCTCTAGTACGTTCTCTCTTTTCTTCTTTTACAACCTCATTTTGAGTATCAACACCTTCTTGTTTAATAATAGGGTGTAATAAACGTTCAGATTCCATCCAAAGACCTAATTCTAGTTTGTTTGATGGAAAAATTTCATAATAATAGGTTCTGTCTTGAGAGGTGTTTGCGTTATTTCTACCACCATTTGATGATACAATCTTAAACCATTCTCCTTTTCCAATATTTTCTGTTCCTTCAAAAAGTAGGTGTTCAAAGAAGTGTGCAAATCCAGTTCTAGATCTGTCACCATCTTTACCGCCAACACCATACATTACTGATGTAATAATTACTGGTGCAGAGTTGTCTTGATGCAAAATTACATGCAATCCGTTGTCTAAATCATACTCTTCAAACTCTACTTTTTGTGCATTTGTAGAAAAAACAAATAACATAGCAGAAGCAAGTGATAAAATACTTTTTTTCATTGATTTTTATTTAATTAATAATTTGTGTTTAAGTTTGACGCAAGTTCTACTTTTTTGTTACAAAATTAACTTTGCATAGAAAATACCTCTTCAAAAATAATAAACAAAAAATTAAATCACCTTTAAAAGGGATAATAAATATGGGTTTTTTGATATTTTTATTTTATGATAAAACTATATTGTTCCATATTAAAAATATATGTATATTTGCATCCGCATTTTTAGCATTAAAAGTGCATTAATAAGTATAAATACGCAAAACTAAAAGTATGTACGCAATCGTAGAGATAGCAGGGCAGCAGTTTAAAGTAGCAAAAGACCAAAAAGTATACGTTCATCGTTTACAAGGAGAAGCAGGATCAAAAGTAACTTTTGATAACGTTTTATTACTTGATAACGCTGGAAATGTAACAATTGGCGCCCCAGCTATAGAAGGAGCTTCTGTAACAGCTCAAATTTTAAGTCACTTAAAAGGTGATAAAGTAATCGTTTTCAAAAAGAAAAGAAGAAAAGGTTTTCAAAAGAAAAACGGACACAGACAGTATTTTAGCCAGATTCTTATAGAATCTATCGCTGCTACTGGTGCAACTAAATCAGCTAAAAAAGAGGAAACTCTTAAGACTGATGTAAAAGAAGAAGCTACAACAGATTATAATTCTATGACTGTTGCAGAATTAAAAGACGCTGCTAAAGATCAAGGTATCGCTGGATACACTTCTCTTAAGAAAGCTGAATTAATTGAAGCTTTAACTAAATAAAAATTCAATTTTAAAACCATAACATCATGGCACATAAAAAAGGAGTAGGTAGTTCGAAGAATGGTAGAGAATCAGAATCGAAACGTCTAGGAGTAAAAATATTTGGAGGTCAAGCAGCAATTGCTGGAAACATCCTTGTTCGTCAAAGAGGAACAACGCATAATCCAGGAGAAAATGTTTACATGGGGAAAGATCATACTTTACATGCTAAAGTTGATGGAGTTGTTGAATTCAGAAAGAAAAGAGACAATAAATCTTATGTATCTATAACTCCATTTGAAGTTTAAGAAATTAAGACTTTTATAAGTTATTTTAAAACACTCAAACATTTAATTGTTTGAGTGTTTTTTTTTAAAATGATTTTATGCTATATTTCTACTTTATCCCCAATATATGAGAAATACGCTGTTTACATTTTCATTCTATTTTATTTTTTTATTGAGTTTTAGCGCTCAAGAGACCCAAATTGTTAAAAAAAAGATTGTTAGAAAAATAGAATCTTTTATTTTAGATAAAAAATTAGATTCTGCATCTATTTTTTTAAGCAAATTAGAAACCAATGAGTACACTGCAATTTTAACTAAAATTAAAGACAGAGAAGAGCTCTCATATGCAGAATATGATACGTTTTTAAAATCAGTAAGTACTAGAATACCTATTAATTACCTGCCTATTCATACTTTTATAAATGAATTTATAAAAGAGCCAAATGATTATAAAAACATAAATGCTGATTATGTTAATATAAAATGGAGTCAAGTAAGTAATTTAAGAGATGAAGTTACTTTAGAGGCCGCTAGTGCTGAACAAGAAAAGCTAGAAGCCTATGTACATAAATTTAATGATGCTGATGCTCATGTTTTAGCATTAAAAACGCAGATTACTAGTCATCCTATAATAATGTACAATATTAAGCAAGACTTAAAAGGAAAAGAATTATGCTTAAAAAGTATTGAAGCAGCTAGAAAATTAAAAGATGTTAAACTAGAAATTGTTTTTTTATATTATTTAACAGATTTTTTAGTTCAAGAAGGTAAACTTCAAGAATATATTGATGTTAGTGAACAAAGTTTAGAGTTAGAAAAAAAGTTGCCAAACCAAACAGGTTTTCACAGTGCTTTGTTAGAACATTTAGTAGATGCTTATATCTATAAAGGTGGTAATGATGAAAGAGTAAATATATTGTTAGATGAAATTTATCAAGATGAAAACTCAAAACTATTTTCATTCTCATTATATGCTAGATTTATAGCGAAACTTAAAAAAAATGGTCCTCAATTAAACGAAATTTTAAATAAGTTTGAAGTTAAGAATGTGTTTGAACTTACAGAGAAGTTTAAAGAATTAGGTAAAGATTTAAATCAACATGATTTTACTAATTTAATTTCCGCAAGTGCAAGTGCGCTTGTTGCTCATGGTTTTTATGAAGAAAGTATCAGGTATAAAAACCATGAAATAAATTTAATAAAAAATATTTATACTAAAGAACTATCAGAAACTTTGTCTAATTATAAAACAGAAATTGCTGTTAAAGAAAAAGAAGTTGAAATTGAAAGTCAAAAAGAAAGAACAAAAATATTTATAATAATTGCAATTTTAATTGGTGTCTTTTTATTGATTTCTCTTTTTACGATTCGTAAAATAAGAAGACAATCTAAAGAGCTAAGTAAAAAAAATAGGTTGATTAATGCATCTTTAAAAGAAAAAGAATTATTGGTTAGAGAAGTGCATCATAGAGTAAAAAATAATTTTCAAATTGTTTCTAGTTTGTTAGAATTACAAAGTAAAGGTATCGAAGATGAAAAGGCTTTAGAACTTGCAAATGAAGGGAAAAACAGAGTAAATTCTATGGCTTTAATCCATCAGAAATTATATCAAAATGAAAGCGGTTTGGTAGATTTTGATGAGTATATACATTTGCTTGTTAAAGAATTGTCATCACTTTTTAAATCAGAAAATAAAATAGACACTTCAATTAAATCAGAAGAAATGAGTTTTGATGTTGACACTGCAATTCCGTTGGGTTTAATTATTAACGAATTAATTACCAATTCTTATAAATACGCTTTTAAACAAGGAAAAGAAAATACATTATCAATCTCTATAAATAAAGAAACTAATAATAATTTTAAACTAATTGTTGAAGATAGTGGACCGGGTTTAGCCAATGATTTTGATGTAAAAAAAGCAAAAAGCTTAGGTTTGAGATTGGTAAATAGACTGGTAAAACAATTACATGGTACTTTAAGTTTAACAAGCGTAAAAGGTGCTCGTTTTGAGATTACCTTTAAAGATATATATGCAAGACAATTGGTAGATTAATATTCTTTTTGATGGATAAAGTTAAAATTTTAGTGGTAGAAGATGAAATAATTATTGCAGACAACATCTGTGATGCATTAGAAGAATTAGGTTACGAAGTCTTAGAACCCGCTATAAGTTATACAGAAGCTATTGAGAGGATTGAAAAAGAAAAGCCCGATATTGCTATTTTAGATATTCAATTGTCAGGTAAAAAAACAGGAATTGATATCGCTAAAAAAATAAGAGAAAGTTATCATTTTCCTTTTATTTTTTTAACTTCAAATGCAGATCCTCTAACTCTAAATCAGGCAAAAGAAGTAATGCCCCCTGCATATTTAATAAAGCCTTTTTCTAAAGAAGAATTATATACATCTATTGAGATAGTACTTTCAAATTTTTCAATCATTAAAAAAAATGAGGAAGATAAAGCTGATGAAAGCCATGTAATAAAGAATGCATTTTTTATTAAAAACAAAGGTTCTTTCATAAAGATTTATTTTGATGATATTCTGTATTTAAAAAGTGATCATGTTTATATTGAATTATATTTAAAGAATGCTCAGAAGTTTTTAGTAAGAAGAAGTTTAAATGATATTCTTACTAGTTTGGATGCTAATTTTGTAAGAATTCAGAGAAGTTTTGTTGTGAATTTAAAGCACATTTCTGAAGTTAAAAACGCTGCAATAATTATTAATAAAAAAGAAATTCCAATAGGTAAAACATATAAAGAAGAATTAATGAAACTTATCAGGTTAATTTAGATTGTACTTTTAGAACAAATTAAACAGGGTTAAGAACATTTTTAAACAAAATGCTAACATTTATATGTAAATTTATACTTGAAATATTATGTTGGGGGACAATTATTTTTTTAAAAAGTTATCCTTTGTAGGGTAACTTTTTTTATGCTTATAAATTTAAGCACATAACTAACTTCTATTTTGTATTTTTGCCCTCATGAATTTCTTATACAACATTCTTGTTTTTAAAGCAACAATACTACTTTCAATAATCGCTTTTTTTAGTAAAAAAATAAAGCTTTTTGTTGATGGAAGAAAGGAAACCTTTTCTAAAATTGAAATTTTAAAAGATCAAAAAACAATTTGGATTCACGCTGCATCCTTAGGTGAGTTTGAACAAGCGAGACCAATTATAGAAGAATTAAAAAAAGACTATAATCAGTATAAAATTTTAGTTACTTTTTTTTCGCCTTCGGGATATGAAGTTCGTAAAAATTATGATTTAGCAGATGTTATTTGTTACATGCCTTTAGACAGTAAAGCAAATGCAAAAAAGTTTATTGAAACTGTAAATCCAAAGTTTGCAATTTTTATTAAATATGAATTCTGGCCAAACTTTTTAAACGAACTTAAAAAGAAAGAAATTCCAACAATTTTAGTTTCAGGGATTTTAAGAAAAAATCAAATTTTCTTTAAATCTTACGGCGGATTTATGCGAAAATCTTTACAAGCTTTCGATCACTTTTTTGTGCAGAATCAAATCTCAAAAGAGTTATTAAATTCAATTCATTTTAACAATGTTACTATTGCTGGAGATACCCGTTTTGATAGAGTTTCTAAGATTTTAGAACAAGACAATTCGCTAGATTTCATCAATCAGTTTAAAGATCACAAATACACATTTGTTGCAGGAAGTACTTGGAAAGAAGGAGAGGAGTTGTTGGTGAATTACATCAATAATAATGCAACTGCAGACGAGAAATTTATCATTGCTCCGCATAATATTAAGCAAGAAGCAATTTTAGAATTACAGAAATCTATCAATAAAAAAACAATTTTATTTTCTGATAAAACTGATAAAAATTTATCAGAATATCAAGTTTTTATAATTGATACAATAGGGATTTTAACCAAAATTTACGCAGCTGCAGATATTGCCTATGTTGGTGGAGGTTTAAAAACAGGATTGCATAATATTTTAGAACCAGCAACTTTCGGAATTCCTGTTATCATTGGAAATAAATACGACAAATTTAATGAAGCGGTAGATTTGGTTAAAATTGGCGGGTGCATTTCAATTAAAAATCAAGAAGAATTTACAAGTAATCTCGTTCACTTAAAAAAGGATGAAAATTTTAGAAAATTAACGGGAGTTATCAATAAAAAATACATTCAAAACAATCTGGGAGCAACAAAATTAATTATGAATTATTTAAAGGATACACTTTAAAAAAATATCAGATCGAGTAATTTTGATGTGGATCAAAACGGTATCGAGAAAAATTATATAAATTATGGATTTTATATTTCAACCATGGCCTTGGTTTATTGGTGGGCCTTTAATAGCAATATCACTTTTATTATACTTTTATTTTGGTCAAAACTTTGGAACATCTACCAATTTTGAAACAATTTGCACCATTTTTGGGGCCGATAAAGTTTCTGATTATTTTAAAAAAGATTGGAAAAAACAAAAATTTGCTCTGATGTTTGTAGCGGGTTTAATTATTGGTGGTTTTATTGCTTCCAATTTTTTAATTCCGAATCAAACAGTTGATTTAAATCCAAAAACAGTACAAGAACTTACTGATATTGGTTTTGTAAATGTTGGGAATCAATATTTTCCTGATGAAATTTTTAGTGTAGATACTGTTTTTTCTATAAAAGGATTTTTAATTCTATTAGTTTCGGGCCTTTTCATTGGTTTTGGAACTCGTTATGCTGGCGGATGTACTTCTGGTCACGCAATTACAGGTTTAAGTAGTTTGCAATTACCCTCTTTATTGGCTGTAATTGGCTTCTTTATCGGCGGAATTATTGCTACTTGGTTTGTTATTCCGTTATTATTTTAATAAAAAATAGATAAATGAAAAATATAAAATATTTAATCTTAGGAATCTTTTTTGCAATTGTTCTAAGTAAATCACAAGCTATTTCTTGGTACAGATTTTATGAAATGTTTAAGTTTCAATCTTTTCATATGTTTGGTATTATTGGTGGTGCAGTAGTCATTTCCATGATTTTTATGCAATTGTTTAAACATGGTGTTATAAAAGATATTCATGGCAATAAAATTGTGCCAACTCCTAAAAAGAAAGGATTTATAAGAACCATTTTTGGAGGAACTTTTTTTGGTTTAGGCTGGGGGATTTCTGGTGCTTGTGCTGGGCCGATTTTTGTTATTTTTGGTTTTAAATTACTTCCAGCACTTATATTACTTTGTGGTGCGCTTTTAGGAGCATTTATCTATGGAATTTTAAGTAAGAAACTACCAAACTAAATGAGCAAATTAATAGACAGTTTTGGACGCCAAATGGAATATGTGCGATTGGCAGTAACCGATCGTTGCAATTTGCGTTGCCAATATTGTATGCCTGCTCATGGAATTGATATTGTTCCAAGACAAGAATTACTGTCTTTTAAAGAAATGTATCGCTTAATTCGTGTGTTAACAGAATTGGGTGTAACTAAAGTGCGTTTAACTGGTGGTGAACCTTTTGTGCGTAAAGATTTTGTTGGTTTTTTAGAAATGCTGTCTTATAATGATTTATTAGAAGCTGTTAACATTACTACAAACGGAGCCTTGATTTCTCATCATATTGATGAAATTGAAAAGTTAAAAAAAGTAAAAAACATCAATTTAAGTATTGATAGTTTACATAGAGAAAAGTTTGCGAAAATTACACGAAGAGATGTTTTTCCAGAAGTGTATAAAACCTTTGAATTGCTTGAGAAAAGTAGGTTAAATTTAAAGTTAAATGTGGTTGTTCAGTCTGGTTTTAATACGGATGAAATAGTCGATTTTGTAAGATTGACAAAAGATAAAAATGTGGCTGTCCGTTTTATTGAAGAAATGCCTTTCAACGGAAAAGGTCAGCGTGAAATGCAAGAAAATTGGACGTTTAATAAAATTTTAAATGAAGTAAAAACAGAGTTTGATGTTGCCGAAATTCAATCAGAAAAATCATCAACTTCTAGAAATTATAAAGTTGAAAATCATGTTGGAACATTCGGAATAATTCCTGCTTTTACAAGAACTATTTGTAATGATTGTAACAGAATCAGAATCACATCTACAGGAACTTTTAAAAATTGTTTATTTGATGATGGCGTTTTTAACTTAAGAGATTTTATCAGAAAAGGAGCCTCAAATGATGATTTAAAAGAACTCTTTTTATCTTTGGTTAAAGAAAAACCAGAAAATGGTTTTATTGCAGAAGCAAATAGAAAAGATGGTGGTGCTTCTGAAAGTATGAGCACAATTGGAGGGTAAAAAAGTGCCCATCTTAATCTTCCTAAAGGGAAGAAATACGCATGTCAAAAGTTTGGTTAAGATTAAAGATGATTATTAAAAACAATAATAGATTTTAAAAATTGGTAAATTTTTATACCCAGTTTGGAGTTCCCTCCCTTTGGGAGGGTTAGGGTGGGCTTATTAATACACATTTCAAAATAATGATTTCAGTACAAGAAGCAAAAAATATCGTTTTAAATTCAACTCAAGATTTTGGAGTTGAAGAAATTCCGTTTATAAAATCTGTAGGTAGAATTTTAAAAGAAGAGATTGTTGCAGATAGAGATTTTCCTCCTTTTAATAGAGTTTCTATGGATGGAATTGCTATTGATTTTCAGTCATTCAAAAACGGACAAAGAAGTTTTAAAATTGAAGGAATTCAAGCTGCAGGAAGTGAGCAAATCACGCTTCAAAATTCTGAAAATTGTATTGAAGTGATGACTGGCGCTGTTTTACCAAACAATGCAAATACAGTTATTAGATATGAAGATGTTTCTGTAGAAAATGGAGTAGCAACTATTAATATTGATGCTATAAATGATTGCCAAAATGTTCATCAAAAGGGAAAAGACGGAAAAATTGGCGATGTATTAATTGAAGAAAACGCACTTATTTCTGCTGCAGAAATTGGAGTTCTTGCAACTGTAGGAAAATCGTTTGTAAAAGTTGCAAAACAACCAAAAGTAATGATCGTTTCTACAGGTGATGAGTTGGTTGGCGTTGATGAAATTCCGTTAGAACATCAAATAAGAAGATCTAATGTTTTTACCTTAGTTTCTTTGTTAGAAAGATTACATATTCCTTCAGAAACGGATCATATAACAGATGATAAACCTATTTTAAAATCAAAAATAGAAACCTATTTGCAAGAATATGATGTATTGCTTTTTAGTGGTGCTGTTAGCAAAGGAAAATACGATTTTTTACCAGAAGTTTTTGATGAATTAGGCGTAGAAAAATTATTTCATACCGTGGCACAAAGACCTGGTAAACCTTTTTTTTACGGACGAGTAGCGTCTTTAAATGTGACTGAACAATTTGTAAATCAAACTAAAAAAAATGAGACAATTGTATTCGGTTTTCCTGGGAATCCGATTTCTACTTTTGTAAATTGTTTGGCGTATTTTTATCCTTGGTATTATAAATCAGTAGGATTAGAAGTTGACGAAGAAACCGCTATTTTAGGAGAAGATGTTTTCTTTAAACCCAATTTAGAGTATTTTTTACAAGTTAAATTAGAAAGTAAATTCGGACATTTAGTAGCGTTTCCAATTTCAGGAAATGGTTCTGGAGACTTAGCAAGTTTGGTAAAAACGGATGCTTTTATTCAATTACCAAATGATAAAACTGAGTTTAAAAAGGGTGAAACCTATTCTGTAATTAAATATAGATGAAAATAAAACTTAAGAAAACGCCAATTCTTTTTTTATCAACATTATTGGTTCCATTATGTATTTGTGGTGCAATTTATTATTTATTGATAGAAAACAATGGAGGGATGGCTTTGGCGGGTACATTATTCCTAGTTGCCTTATTTGTTAATTTTGTTATTTTAGTTATTGAGCAAACTGGATTAAAGAATGATGTAAACTTAAAAAATGTATGGATAGTTGAAATTTTATTAATTATAATTGCTTTTATTTACTTTAAATTCTTTTTTTAATATGTCTGATTTTTCACATTTAAATTCAAAAAACAATCCTAAAATGGTAAATGTTTCTGATAAGAAAATTACCAAAAGAACAGCTATTGCAAAAGCAACGATGTTTTTAGGAAAAGAAGTAATTGCTCATTTTACAAATGATGAGCTAATCACTAAAAAAGGACCTGTTTTTCAAACGGCAATTATTGCTGGAATTCAAGGTGTTAAAAAAACATCAGATTTAATTCCAATGTGTCATCCATTATTAATTAATGGAGTTGATATTGACATCAATATTACAGATTCAGAAAATGTTGAAGTTCTTTGTGAGGTTACAATTACAGGGAAAACAGGAGTGGAAATGGAAGCGTTAACAGGTGCAAATATTACTTGTTTAACCATTTATGATATGTGTAAAAGC
>TARA_R110001606_G_scaffold20870_25_pt1 | contig 14799 bp, 17 predicted proteins | sample TARA_R110001606 | Tara Oceans TARA_R110001606 (sample SAMEA4398315) | marine metagenome | biome: Polar Biome; feature: [SRF] surface water layer (ENVO:00010504); material: water (ENVO:00002006), including particulate matter (ENVO:01000060) such as... | depth 5 m | reverse complement strand
TTCTCGTGGAAGCAGCACAAGGCATACCGGGTGCTGCGGCTCGATGATGGACGCTATTCGGTCGAGAGGTACGACGGCGAGGAGCAGAACGGCGAGCCTGTGCAGCCGACCGCGCGCGGCGGGGCGGCCCTCACGGCCATTCCGCTGGTAGTCATGGGCCCGCAGGATCTGTCCGTATCCCCTCAGGAGCCACCGCTGATCGGTGTCGCCCGCGCCGCGCTGGCCATGTACCGGCTGGACGCTGACTATCGGCACCAGCTCTACATGACGGGCCAGGAGACGCTGGTCATCATCAACGGCGACGCGCCTGCGGCCGTCGGCGCCGGGGTCGTCATCAGCCTCACGGCCAGCCGCGACGATCACGCGCCCGATGCCAAGTATGTCGGCCCATCCGGCACGGGCATCGCAGCGCACCGCCAGGCGATCTTGGACGAGCGCGACAACGCCGCCTCCGCCGGGGCGCGCCTCTTCGACAGTGAGAAGCGGTCGGCGGAGAGCGGAGACGCGCTGCGCATCCGCTATGCGGCGCAGACCGCCACGCTTACCTCCGTTGCCCTGACCAGCGCCCAAGGGCTGGAGAAGGCCCTGCGGCACGTCGCGGTGATGATCGGCGCGGACCCCGGAAAGGTCGTGGTCAAGCCGAACCTGTCCTTCGTGGACGCGGGCATGACCCCTGAGCAGGCCGAGGCACTGGTCCGGATCTGGCAGGCTGGCGCGATCAGCTACCAGACGCTCTATGAGAATTTACAGCGCGGAGAGTTGGCGAGTGCGGAAAGGAATTTTGAGGAGGAGGCATTCATCGTCAATAATAACGTCGGTGACGATTTGCAGTAGTCTTCAGCACTAACTAGAAACCAAGCCTGCTGCTCTACCTTTTTTTACAAGGTATGATATAAAAGCGGCACATGCCCCAAGCATAAACAATGCTTCGTCCTCTCCCACTCGCGCTTTAGGATCATCTACTAGCGGATGACGAATGCCTTGTTCATTGCTGGTAAAGCCGTAGATGGCACCAAAGCCACGCTTTAAGGCTGCATGAATAACCTCGCTCTTCTCAAGAGCTGTTAAAGCTGGCCCAAGTTCGTTCGTTCCTGGTACCAGCATCCGAGCTGAGGCTTCTACTGCATGTACGCTTTCTCGGACGCTATCAGCCCACTGTCCGTTTGTAGCAAAACCCGTTGCTGCTCTCAGATGCTGTAGAGCGCCTACAAAACCTGCGCTCCTTATGTCAGTCATTGCCGAAGAAAGAGCGGTTGCCTCTGCTTCCGATGAGTAGGGAGCAATGGTATCTTGATCAACCACACGATAAGCCGCTCGTGTGTGTTCAAGTACTCTATTAATAATGTTTGTCCACTGTGGTGGGCATCCACGCAATCTAAGAAGCCATTCGAGAAAACCAAAGAACTCGATGTAGTCTCCCTCAAAGATTATTGATTTTAATAATGGCACGACACTATTGAACCGAGGGTTGTACTCATCGACTGGAAGATGCCTTCTATGGACATGATGATTTTTCATTATTGAACGCCAAGGTTCGTCTACCTCTGTGCGGACGCTCATCACCCCTACATCAATACTGCTAATAGTCGGATATAGCGCTGCCCACATAGTAGAGCGAAGCTGAGGTGATATTTCCTTTGGTTTCATTTGCTGTGGAATAGGCTCCATACCCTCAGCTTGCTCAAAACTAATTAGCTTTCGGTTATATAGATCAGTCATCTGAAGAACCCTATTGGTCAAGATTGGTAATGAAGCACGCAAAGTGAACTCTTCATAGCGACATTCCGCAGTAAGCGGGAAAATTTGGATAAGAAGGAGACGGCCAGTGGCCCTGAAAGCAATCATCGACAGCCTCGACAGTGTCGAGGAGCAGTACCGTGACCTCTACGAGGAGAAGGACGGCAAGTACGTCCTCGCCGTCGAGGGGATCGAAGCCCACCCCGGAGCTGCCTCCCTGAAGAACGCGCTGGACCGCGTGCGGACCGAAAAGCGCACGCTCAGCGAAAAGCTGACGGCGGTGGAGGGGCGGCTCGACGGCCTCCCCGACGACTTCGATGTCGACGAGTACGAGCGCTTGAAGGGCGCGGCCGAAGGCAAGGAGCCGCCCAAGATCGACGAGCGGCTGGACCGGCAGAAGGCCGAACTGGAGAAGAAGCACAGGACCGAGCTGGAGAAACGCGACGCCCGGATCAGCAAGCTGGACAGCACCCTCCGCAAATCTCTGGTCGATGACGGCCTGACCAAGGCCCTGATCGATTCCGGCGTGTCGAAGGAGTTCCTGTCGGCGGCCAAGGCGCTGCTGAAGGAGCGCGGTGCGGTCAAGCTCATCGAAGAGAACGACGAGTTTCAGGTCCTCGCAGATGATGGCATCGATGATCGCATGCCGCTGACCAAATTCGTTGCCAACTGGGTTGGCGACGAGGGCAAGCACTTCGTCGCCAAGGCCACCGGCGGCGATGCCAAGGGCGGAGAGGCGAAGCGGTTCACCGAGAACCCCTTCGACCCCAAGAACCCGAACCGGACGAAGCAGCAGGAGCTGATCGTCCAAAACGACACCAGGGCCCGCCAAATGGCCGAGGCCGTGGGCGTGACACCCTACTGGTAAGACCCCTGCGCCAGTGGCGCTGATTTCGAGGCCTGCGCCCAGTGGGGCAGCCTACCCGACCCCACTCTATGCAACCCGAAATAGGAGCCTCACATGGCTACGACCCGCCTGAGCGACGTCATCTATGGCCCGCTCTTCCTTCCCACTACCATCCAGCGCATCGCCCAGCTGTCGCGCATCCGCAATTTGCCCATCGTCTCGACCGATGCCGAGCTGCAGCGCTTCGCCAACGGTCCCGGCGACCTGGTGCAGATGCCGTTCTGGAACGATCTGACCGGCAACTCGAACGTCTCGACGGACGATCCGGCCCAGAACGCCATCCCGAACAAGCTGACCCAGGGCCAGGACATGGCCCGCAAGATCCGCCGCAACAACGGCTGGCAATCGGCCAACCTGGTCGCCTCGATGCTGGCGGAGGATCCGCTGGACGCCGTGGCGCAGCTGATCGCCGAGTACTGGGTGCGCGAGGAGCAGCGCATCATGGGCCTGCAGATGCGCGGCGTGTTCGCCTCGCCCGGCATGGCCGGCAACGTGCTGGACGTGGCCTCCGAGGACGGCGCCGTCACCCCGGTCCGCTTCGATGCCGAGATCGCGTCGAACGCCTATGCGCTGCTGGGCGAGTACGGCACGACCCTTTCGGCCGTCCTGATGCACTCGCGGGTGTTCTTCAACCTGCGGGCCGCCCGGGCGATCGAGCGGTTCAAGGACCCGGCCACCGGCCTGGAGTTCGACACCTGGGACGGCAAGATCGTCTACGTCTCGGACCAGTGCCCCCGCGAGCCCGGCGACACCAGCGGCTTCAAGTACACCTCCTACCTTTTCGGCAACGGGGCCATCGGCTACGCCGAAGCCACCGGCGAGGGTGGTCCGAAGAAGCCCGTAGAGGTCCAGAGCGACGCCTCGGCCGGCAACGGCGAAGGCGTCGAGACGGTCTGGTACCGCCGGCACTGGGTCATGCACCCCCGTGGCGTGTCGTTCAGCGGCACCCCGGCCTCGGCATCGGGCGTCAACGACACCGAGCTGGGCGGCGGCGCGAACTGGACGCGGGTCTACGATCCGAAGCTGGTCCGCATGGTCGCCGTCGTGACCAACGGTTGAGGGCAGGGGCCTCGGCCCCTGCGTCTTCCCCTTTCAGAGACACGGAGAAGCATCATGGACACCCATGACAACGACCCGCTGCTTGCCGAGGCCATCGCGCGCCGCGACGAGAGCCGGGCGATGATCCTGCAGTCGCGCGCCCAAGCCGGCGGCACTGCAATGGATCGGATGGCCGACGCGTTCAGCAAGATGGCCGATCAAGCGACTGCCGAAGCCCGCAAGTCGGCCGAGGCCGCGGACAAGGTCGAGCCAGTGCGCCCCGACCCCGAGGGCACCGCCCGCCTCCTGGCGGATAGCGAGGGCAACTTCGCGCCCAACGCCGAGGTCGCGGCCACCGGCGGCACCGGCATCAAGGCCAGCAACACCAATGTCGAGACCGGCGAGCCCGCGAACAGCGCGGACGAGGCAGGCGAGGCCATCACCGAGGGCGCGCAGGCCATCATCGGCGACCAGTCGGTCGGCGACGACCTCGACACCCTGTCCGACGAGGATCTTCGCGCGCGCTACCAGAACGTGCTGGGCGAGAAGCCCCACCACGCCGCGGGCCGCGCGACGATGATCGCTCGCATCGCGGACAAGCAGGGCTGATCTTCGGTGCGGGGCTGGCCGGTCCGGCCCCCATCCAAAGCACAGCGGAGGCAGGCACATGCTCAGCTACACCGTACCGGCCGTCACTCAGACCGAGGCCACCGACTATACCAGCGCGGCAGGCGTCACCCCGCAGCCGGGCCCGTCCGACCTGATCCGTGGTCAGCGCTACATCGCCGCGCGCTTCAACGGCCGGTGGCTGTCTGAGTGGGAGGGCGACGTGGTGCCGGAGGCGGTCAAGCACGCCATCATCGAGGCTGCGGTCATCGAGGCCCGCACGCCTGGCGTCCTGTCGCCCGTCTCGACACCTGCCACCGACAAGGTGCTGGTCGGCGCGGGCAAGCTGACCTGGGAGCGGGTCAGGGGTGCGTCCGGGCCCGATGCCTACATGCCGCGCTCGGCGATCATCGACGGGCTTCTGGCTGGTCTGGTGCGGTCCGCCATGGGTGGTGTGTCGTTTCTCATGAGGGCGTGATTCATGGAAGACTGGCAGGCCATTGCAGCCGAGGTGGCTGGCGCGCTTGGTGACGTCGGTTATGTCGCCACGTTGAGCCGCATGACGAAGACCGGAACACAGTACGAGTGGGATGGACCGTCGGACACAGCGACTGAAACTTTCCCGGTCAATGTCGTCGAGGACGACACCTCCGTCCGGTATAGCCGCGATGACGCAGGCACTCTGATCCCTCGCAATGTGCGCGTGTTGATGGTTGCAGCGAATGGTGAGGCCCCGCGTATGGGAGATACGATTACCCTGGCAGATGGTCCGCAGGAGATCACCCGCGTGGTAGCTCTTAAACCAGGCGGCACGGCGCTTCTTTACGAGGTCGAGATCGCGGCCTAGGCTGCGGCATGGTCCGATACCGATACATCTGCCTGGCCGGCGCGCTGATGCGTGGGGATGAGGCTATGGCTCGGCTGATCGTGGCCTTGCCGGACAGCTTCTTCGCACCCTTCGACGACGTGATCCGCGCAGCATGGCTAGCTGGGGCCGCCGACGAGATGGCCCGCCGCTGATCCGCCCCACCCAGAAACGACGCCCCGGCATTGCCCGGGGCTTTTTGCATTGGATCACTCATGGCCCGCAGACCCACGCCCAGCCAGATCGCTGCATTTGAGGCCCTACTGGAAAAAGCCGATGCCGAGGTTCGGGACGCCTTTCTGGCGGCAGTCTACTCGGCCCGCTCCAAGGTGGATTTGGGCGCACTGGTGGCGATGATCGAGGCGGGGGATATCGAAGGGGTCATTGCGTTGCTTCGCATGGATCAGGGCGTACTGTGGCCGCTGGAGGAAGCTCTGCGGCGGTCGTATCTGGCTGGCGGCGTGGCGGTCGATGCGTTCGCACCCACCGGCATCGAAGGTCGGTTCGGCTTCAACGGTCGCCATCTACGCGCGGAAGCAGATATAGCTCGGATCGGTGGTGACTTGGTTAAAACGCTCGAGCGCGAGCAGAATGAGGCAATCCGGGCCGTGTTGCTGGATGCCATCGAGCGCAACCGCTCTTCGAGCCAGACCGCACTGGAGATCGTTGGCCGAAAGAGCCTGGCCAGCGGGCTGCGCGAGGGTGGTATCGTCGGTCTCAGCGGCCCTCAGACTGACAGATACCTTAAGGTTCAGCGCCTGATGCAGACCGCCGAAGGAGTGCAGGAACTCGTGGTCAAGAAAAATGGCTTGTTGACGGTTCGCTATAAGGTCAATGCAGCAACGTCGAACCGCATCATCGCCGCCTACAGGAAGGGCGGAGCAGTCGCGGCACCCGATCAAACGATCAGCGAACGCCAATACAAGAACCAGCTGCTTCGCCAGAGGGGCCAACTGATCGCCCAAAACGAGGCGCACACTGCTCAATCTGCTGGACGTCATGAGGCCTACCGCCAGATGCTGGACCGTCCGGACATCGAGGCTGTGACCTGCAAATGGATCCATGGTTTCAGCCGGGATGCGAGGCCCGATCACAAGCGCATGGATGGCGAAGTCCGCAACTTCGGTGAGGGCTTCGTCATGGATGACGGGACGGTCATGCAATACCCGCACGATCCGGCTGGCGGCGTGCGGCACAGCGCCTCATGCCGGTGCACAGCGTTCTATCGAGCAATCCCCAGGAGGTCATGAGATGGCGAGCTTTTCGGCAGACCTGAGAGCGATGGTGGATCTGGCGAAGGAAGATCTGCGCTATGTGGCCACGCAGGCCATTCAGGACGTCCTGGAGGGGGCTCAGACCACGCAGCGCGGCATCACCCAAGGGGCGGAGAGCTTCGAGGTCGGCAAGATCCCGGTCGGCCTTACATCGGATCTGGTCAACAGCCTGTCCATCGACGGTTCGACTGGCCCGCAAGCCTATGTCACTGCCGTTGCAGGGATGGAGCTAGGCGACGTGCTGACATTCGAATGGACGGCGCCCTATGCAATGGCGATCGAGTACGGCTGGACCACCAGCAAAGGAACCCTCGTGCCCGGACGTTTCTTCGTCGGGGCCAACGCCGCCAAGTTCCCGCAGTTCGTGGAAGCCCGCGCGGCAGAGGTGCGCAAGTGAAGCCATCAGCGATCCCACACGCGATCGGGCGGCGGCTGGCGGCGATCCCCGGCGCGCCCGTCATCGTGGTGCCGAACGAGACGACCACGGCTCCGGCTGTACCCTATCTGATCTTGCAACCACGCAGCCGGGCCGATCTGGACCCGACGCTTGCAGGAAGCGATGGCTATACCGAGGGCAGTACCATCGTGATGGTCGTGGTGGCTCTCAACAGCCGCACCACGGCTGCCGATGATCTCGCAGCGGAGATCAAGGCCGCCTTCCCGAAGGCCGCACGCTTCGAGGGCGTGACGGTCCGTCAGTCCTCTGTCCTTACCGGCTATCCGGACGCCGTGTCGTGGCGCGTGCCTGTGCAGATCGACTGGATCGCCTGAATCCATTCCCTGCCTCGGGATGCCCAAGGGCAGCAGAGGCACCCCACCAGACCGCCCTGACAAGGGCTCAACCAGCGAAAGGGGCCGCTCATGGCCACTATTGTCAAAACGTCCATGGGCGGCCCCGGTCAGCGGCCCGTGACGGAGGTCACCCTGACCGCAACGAACGTGCTGACCTACGAGCCCGGCACCGGCCAGGTGCTGATCCTGCGCAACCCCACGGCAGGCGTGGTCTCATCCGTCATCGACGGAGCGGACGGCACCACCGTCAGCTATCCCGGTGCGCCGAACATCTCCGTCGCCGCGGGCTTTGCGGTCGGTGCGATCCCGGCCGGCGGCGTCGTGGCCGTCCCGCTCGACACCATCTCGGCCTACCTGCAGGGCGCCATCAACGTGACCGGCACCGGCCTCGTCGCCGTACTTCTGGGGAACTGATCATGGCGAGCATCACCAACAACACCCGCAAGGCCGTGATCCTGCCGACTGGCCACACCGTGGCCCGGCTGGACCGCCTCGAGACCACAAACGTGGTCCTGCGCAGCCCGGACAATGTCCGTACGATCGCCACCATGGTCGCGGCCAAGATGATCGAGGTCGAGTACGACCCTGACCCGATCGAGGAAGCCGCCGAGGCCACCGCGTCGGTGATCGATGCGCCAGACCGCAAGCCGTCCCCGCAGATCCCGCTCTCCCCCACCGAACGGGCCGCCGCGCCCGCTGAACCCAAGAAGGACGCCTGATCATGGCACTCATCACCTATATCGGCGCTCTGATCGCCGTTTCCGCGGGCGTTCCCGCAACCGTCGACGCGGCAGGCTTCGCCGCCCGGAGCTTCACCACGGTCGGCAAGATCACCGAGTGGGGCGAGACGGGCGATCAGTCCGAGGACGTGACCGAGACTACCCTGGCCGGCCGGACCTATCACGCCAACGGCGCCCTGGACGGCGGGTCGATCCCCTTCACCTTCCTGATCGACGGCCCCGATGCCGGGCAGACGATCCTGCGCACCGCCAACAACACCAATGACGAGGTCTCGGTCCGGATCACCGATCCCGACGGCCAGATCATCTACTACCACGGCAAGGTCGCCAACCTGCGCGACCGCGCCCGCAATGCGTCGACCATGAAGGGTCTGAGCGGCGAGTTCCGTGTCAACTCCGGAACGGTCCGCGTCGGCTGATCCGGTTGGCTTCGGCTGATCGGTAAGGGGCGGCGGCTTCGGGTGTGGCCCGCCGCCCCATCACCTCACACACCCCATGCAAAGGAACACACCATGGACTTTCTGAAGCAATACGACGCGCGCGGCGCGGCCGAGACCGCGCGCCCGCTGGAGCTGCGCGACCAGGCCACGGGCGAGGTGATCGAGAACAACGGCAAGCCCTGCATCGTCATGGTCAAGGGCGCCTCTAGCCGGGCCGTGCAGGCTGAGCTGCGCCGTGACGAGCTGGAGCGGGCGAAGAAGGCCAAGGCCGCCGCCAAGACCGGCACGCAGGTCGACACGAACACTGCACAGGACATGCACGAGGCGACCGTGAAGGCCGCGCTGCGCCTGATCGTGGGCTTCGGCAACATGCAGACCGCCGGCGAGGACGGCAAGGCACGCGACCTGACCGTCGAGGATGCGCCGGCGCTGCTGGACCTGAACTTCATCAGCATGGCGCACCTGATGCGCGAGAAGGACGCTGAGCACTGGACCAAGCCGAGCTTTGCCCAGCAGGTCCTGGACTTCGCCCAGGATGATGCGGATTTTTTGGCGGCGTCCACGAAGCCCTAGTCCTCTACGCCCGGCAGCTGGCATTCCTGCATGGGACGCCAAAAAGCTGGAAAGAGACGCGGCTGCAGTACGCCCGCAAGAAAGGTCGTGAGGTCGAGATGCCCCCCGTCGCGGCGGGGGCGTACCTGATCGACGCCTTGTTCCGGCTCGGCCCGGTCCGAGCGGACGTCAACGGTACCCGCGGCGTGGACTGGACCGAGCTCGACGCCTTCGCGCGCTTGACACGGGCGATCAGCGAACCGTGGGAGGCGGAGGCACTGCATGCCATGTGCGATGCCTATGCTTTAGAGGCCGACGAGGGCGCGGATACGCTACGAGAGCCACCATTTCCTGGGTCTTGGTGGGTCTGAACTCGCACTGCCGTGCCTGATGCAACTAACATTACCATACTGCCAGAAGCTGATAGTTCGACGTAGTCTAAGTCCACACCTACGACTGCATTTGCACCAACCAGATAAGCTTCGCGCCTTAGTTCCGACAAAGCCGTCTTGCGTGCGTCGCGCATTGTGTTTTGAACAGCTCTGGACCTACCGCCGAAAATGTCCCGAGCACTGGCAAACAGATCTTTAAATATGTTCATGCCAAAAGCACACTCAGCCGTCACGATGTCGATCCGCTCAATGATGATAAGGTCTGATGCTACTTCTGTAGTTAAAATGACCGCATCTATCTTCTCTTGATCACTGCTTGCAGTTTCATACTCAAGAATCTCTGCAGCGCGATCGGCACCGTGCTCCTGTGTGAGCAGGTGCAAGCGCATGAATCTCTGGTTGCATGGTTTACACCGCCCATTGATTTGCTGGAAGAAACCGACCTCTCGTCCGCAGTCTGCGCATTCCTTCATCGACAATCCTCCACTTGCCCTGCGCCATCCTGCGGGGCTTTTGCACATGGGCCAAGGATAAACAAATGACCGCAGGTCCGACGCTCCAACTCATCGTTGACACCACCCGCATGAAGCCCGGCGACCAGGCCTTGGATAACCTTGTCCGGAAGGGTGAGCAAACCGAGCAGAAGATTACCGCCAGCATGTCGCAGATCGAGCGTGCGATGGCTAAGTCCGGCGTTGCCACCGGGCATCTCAGTGCTGGCATGGGCCAGCTCGACAAGGCCATGATCCAAGCAACGGGCGACCTCCGTCCCCTGAACAGGGAGCTCGATCAGACGGGGCGCGCCGCGGAGAAGGCGGGCGGCGCATTCGCGGGCATGGCTGGCAAGATCCGCCTGATGCTGGGTGGACTCGGCGCGGCCTTGGGCGTCCACCAACTGGTCAATTACGCCGATACCTGGTCCGACATCTCCGCTCGCGTCGGCTTGGCTGTGGGTGACATGGACAACGCGGCCCCGACGATGTCCCGCCTGTCCGACATGGCGCGGCAGACCTATTCGTCTTTGAACCTGACGGCCGAGGGCTTCATCGCCAACAGCGTCAGCCTGCGCGAGCTCGGCCTGAACACTCAGCAGCAGCTGGATTATACCGAAGCGCTCAACAACGCCCTGGTCGTATCCGGTGCCCGCGGGCAGCGCGCCGAAAGCGTGAACCGTGCGCTGGCCGCATCGATGGCGATGGGCAAGATGCAGGGCGATCAGCTCAACACCGTGCTGACGTCCGGCGGTCGCGTCGCACAGGTCCTGGCCGCTGAACTGGGCACGACCACGAACGGCCTGCGGCAGATGGCAACCGACGGCAAGATCACCTCCGACGTGATCTACAATGCCCTCGTCGGGTCGATGGGCGCCCTTCGCGACGAGGCGGCCTCAATGCCTGCCACGATGGGCGACGCCTTCACTCTGATGGGCAACTCCATCCTGACGCTCGTCGGATCATTCGATCAGGTGACGGGGGCAAGCGCTACCATGGCCACGGGCATCATCAAGGTGTCGGACGGCATCAAGTACCTTGCCGCGAACTCGAACATCGTCATCGGGGCGCTTTCCGGAATCACCGCGGCACTCGTCGCGTCGTTCATTCCTGCGGCATACGGGGCTGTCACAGCACTTGCTGCACAGACAGGCGCGTTCATCCTGCTGAATGGCGGGATCTGGGGCTCCGTGGCCGCTCTGATTGCCATGCGCGGCGCGCTGATCGCCTCGGGCATCGGGGCCATAGCCGTGATCGTCGGTCTTGGCGTGAAGGCGGTTCTGGACCTCTCCGACGAGCTTGGCGGCCTCAATGGTGTCTGGAAGCTCATGGGGATGGTAGCCACGGACGTGTGGCAGCGCATCAACGCTGGCGGATCTTGGCTCGTCGGTAGCTTGCAGGGGTTCTTCGGGACCATTCGCGCCAATTGGAACGTCATGCTTTCGGGCATGCTGACCGATTGGGGACAGGCCATGACCAAGATCGCACAGGATCTGTCGTCGCGGAATGTCGCGAAGCTCCCTTGGGCGACCGACCTCATCGAAGGCATGAACGAAGCCGGTTTTGCAATCCAGGCGACTGCTGGGCAGATGGCAATCGACGCCTCCAGCGCCTTGGATACCATCGCGGAAGGAGCCATCTCTACCGCGGCCGCCTTCGACCGGATGATGACGCCCACGCCCATCGCGAACATGAAGCTCGCGATCCAGGGCCTCATCCCAACTGTCAAAGAGGCTGAGGCAACTGTCGAAGACGCAGTCATTCCGACCCTCAACCTCGGAGGTGCAGCCACCGGAGCTGGCAAAGCCGCATCGGGCGCGGCCAAGGGCGTGAACGAACTGTCCCACGCCGCTGATCGTTGGCGCCAGAAGTTGCAGGGTGCCCTCGGCCCCATGGCCAGCTACAACCGCGACATGACCGAGCTGGCGTCCCTGCATAAGGCGGGTGCGCTGAACGCGGCCGACTATGCCAAGGCGCAGGCGTTGGTCACGGGTGAGCTGGCTGACGGACTGCCCATGGTCGGTGACGTCTCCAAGGCGTTCGGCGACTTCATCGCGGGCGGCCTGCGCGATGCCAAGGGCGCGTTCGACAGCATCCTAGGCAGCTTCAAGAACATGATCTCCCAGATGATCGCCATGGCTGCCAGGAACCGCATCATGCTGTCCATGGGCTTCAGCGGGGGTGCTATCGGTGCAGCTGGAAGTGCCATGGCAGGCATGCCGGGCGCGGCCGGGGCGCCCGTGGGCGGTCTGACCGGCGTCGGTGGCGTTCTGGGCGGCATCGCGTCGCTCGGCACGGCGGCCATGTCCGCCTTCGCGGGCGGCCTGCAGGCGGCCATGGGCGGCATCGGGTCGATCACCCAGTACACGTCGCTGATGATGGGTGGCGCGACGACGAGCCTTGCCGGGCTCGCCTCGGCTGCCGGGGCCATCGCCGTTCCCCTGCTGGCGGTCGCCGCGGTGTTCTCATTCTTCAGGAAGAAGACCAAGGAACTGGACGCCGGTCTGCGCATCACCGTCGACGGCTTGAACACCGCGGTCGACACCTTCCGCAAGACCGAGACGCGCCGGTTCTGGGGCCTGTCGAAGAAGACCCGCACCAGCTACGACCGCGCCGATCAGGAGACCCAGGACGCGCTGTCCAGCATCGTGGGTAACATCCAGACCGGTGTCATGGATGCCGCCGCGGCGCTCGGCTTCGGTGCCGAGACCTTTGCGGGTTTCGCGCACCAGATGACCATCAGCACCAAGGGCATGAGCAAGGAGGATGCACAGCGCGCCGTCGAGCAGGCCCTTGCGGGTCTCGGGGATGGGTTCGCCGGCATGATCCCCGGCCTCAATGCCCTCCGCAAGGATGGCGAGAGCACCACGGAGGCGCTGAACCGCCTGTCCACGTCGCTGACCGGGGTCAACGGCATCATGGACACCCTGGGGCATCGCTTCCACGCCGTGGGCCTTGCCGGTGCCGATGCGGCGTCCAAGATCGCCGAGGCGTTCGGCGGCCTGGACGCGATGGTGAGTGCCACGCAGCAGTACTACCAGGCGTTCTACACCGATGCCGAACGACTGGCCGTCACCACCCGCCAGACCTCGGCCGCGCTGGCGGAGCTCGGCATCGCCATGCCGCACACCCGCCAGGAGTACCGCCGCATGATCGCGTCCCTGGACCTGACCACGGAGGCGGGCCGCGAGGCCTATGCCGCGCTGATCGGCCTGTCGGGTGCCTTCGACCTGATCCTGCCGCAGATCTCGGGCTTCACCCGGGAGATGACGGCACTGCAGGATCGGGTCGTCGCCTCGATCGGCACCGTCATCGGCGGGCTGTCCGAAGCGATCCGCCTGAACACGTCCGCCGCGGCCGACTGGCGCAAGGCGGGTGACGGCATCCGCGACTACCTGGACAAGCTCCGGGGCACGGCCTCGGCACTGTTCAGCCCTCAACAGGCGCGCGCCTACAACCAGGCGCTCTACCAGCGCACGTTGAGACAGGCGAACAGCGGCGATGTGGAGGCCGCGGGTCGTCTGCCGGGCGTGGCCGACAGCTACCTGTCCAGCGTCAACGACATGGCGCGGTCCAGGACCGAGTCCGCGCTGGCACAGGCCCGCGTGGCCGTGGCGCTGAGCAAGGTTGCGGTCAGGACCGACACCACCGCGACGGCACTGGAACGGGTCGCGGCGCTGCAGCAGCGGCAGGTCGATATCCTGACCGGCGTGCAGAACCACCTGGCGGCAGGCAACGCCCTGACGCAGGCGGGGATCACGCGCCTTCTGGGTCAGCTGGGCAGCCTGGACGATCGCATCGCGCTGCGGGCCGGTGATGCCCGCACCATCGTCGCAGGCGTCAGCGACGCCTTGGGCAATGCCAACGTCACAGCATCGCTCACAGGCGCAGACGGGCTGCGCGCCAGCATGGGCACGTTGCGCACGTCGCTGGTGGATCTGCGTCAGGCCATCGCGGCCGAGACTTCGCGGAGCGAACGACAGCGGAAGGTCGCGGCCCTGAACACCTATGTCGGTGGCCTCACGGCCAATGCCGCGGGCAACCACTTCGTGGACGATGCCGATCTCACGGCGATGTCGCGGGCCGCGGGGATCAGCACGGCGGGGCTCAACACCAGCCAGATCCGCAATCGGCTGGCGGCCTTCGACGGCGGCGACCTGCTGCGCGGGACGGTCTACGACCCCACGGGCAACCTGGAGCGCAACTATCTAGAGAAGGAGCGCCTGAAGCAGGAGGTCAGCGGCATCTACGGCACCATCCGGCAGATGATGACCCAGTACGGGGTGACTACGGCCAACCCGTTCGTGCTGAACGACAAGGGCGTGCGGTCCAACCCGCACACCGGCCACTTCTTCATCAACGGGCGGCACATCACCGACCACAACCACCCGTTCTGGAACACCCTCTGGGGTTCGGGCGGGCTGTGGGCGCGGTTCACGTCCGCCGAGACGGCGCTGCGCAACACGCCGGGCTTCGCGACGGGCGGCACCCATCTTGGGGGTCTCCGCATCGTGGGGGAGAACGGTCCGGAACTGGAAGCCACCGGTCCGAGCCGCATCTTCAGCCACCGCCAGAGCCGCGCCATGCTGGACAACAGCGAGGTGGTGCGGGAGCTGCAAGCGCTAAGAAGGGAGATGGAGCATGTGAAAGCCTTCAGCCAGAAAACCGCTGAGAGTACGACCGATGCCAAAAAGGACCTGCGTGAAATGAACCGCGTAGGTGTGAAGATCGATCCCGACCAGAACAAGGTAGCGACGTGAAGATCATCGAGCCGTACGACGTCACCCCCGCCATGATGCTGGCCAGCAATGTCCCGGAGACCGACCATCCCGCATGGGCCGCCGGGACGAGCTATGATAACGGCGCGCGGGTGATCCGGCAGAACGCCATCTGGGAAAGCATCCAGGCGGCCAATGTCGGGCATGACCCTCTCACCGATGTGACGTCGCAGTGGTGGTTCCGGAT
>TARA_R110001606_G_scaffold37814_1_pt1 | contig 14807 bp, 5 predicted proteins | sample TARA_R110001606 | Tara Oceans TARA_R110001606 (sample SAMEA4398315) | marine metagenome | biome: Polar Biome; feature: [SRF] surface water layer (ENVO:00010504); material: water (ENVO:00002006), including particulate matter (ENVO:01000060) such as... | depth 5 m | reverse complement strand
CTGTTGTCCAGGGCGATGTCCGCTTCGCTGCCGTTCTCTTCGTCGGTACCGGCGGTCAACGTTGCCGCGCCCGCTGCCGTGGCGTTGGAATCAGTGAGGCCGATGTTCTGGCCAGCGCTGGCGGTCAGATCGCCGCCGGATTGCGCCTGGCTGCGAGTCAGGGTGACGTCGCCCTGGTCGGCGGTGAACGTCATGCCGGCGTCTTGCTGGGCCGGTGCCGGGTCACCCATGTCGTGGGCGCCACTGGTGGCGAAGGCGTCGGTCAGGGCAATGTTGTCGCCGGCGTGGGCGGTGAGCGTACCGCCGGCGGTGACACGGGCCCCGTGAGAAAGCGTTACGTCACCGTCGGTGGCGGTGATCGACAGGTCGCCGGCGGTGGCTTCGGCGAAGGCGCTGTGGTCCAGCGTTACGCTGCCTTTGGCCGCCATCGTCAGGTTAGCGGCGGCGCTGGCATGGCTGCCGTTATCCAGGGTCAGATCCGCGCCCTGGGCATCCAGGGAGAGGTCGGTGCCGGCCTGTAGATAGGCACCGTTGGTGACGGTGATGCCCTGCCCGGCGGTGCCGGTCAGTTCGCCGGCGGCGCTCGCGCGGGTGCCGTTGGTCAGCGTGATGTCGCCGTCGGTGGCGGCCAGCGCAAGATCGCCGCTGGTGGCCTCGGCGAAGGCGCCGTGGTCCAGCGTTACGCTGCCTTTGGCCGCCATCGTCAGGTCGCTGGCGGCGGTGGCGTCGCTGCCGTTATCCAGGGTCAGATCGGCGCCCTGGGCGGCCAGGGACAGATCGCTACCGGCCCGGGCCTGGCTGCCGTCGGTCAGGATGATGCCCTGGCCGGCGGTGCCGGTCAGTTCGCCACCGGCAATGACGGTGGCCGAGTTCAGGCTGATGTCGCCGTCGGTGGCGGTCATCGCCAGATCACCGGCGCTGGCCGTCAGGTTGGCGGCGCTGCTCAGATTGATGTTGGTGTGGGCGCTGAGCGTGACGTCGGTGGCGGCGGTGACACTGCTGCCGTTGTTCACTTCAATGCCGGCGGCCTGGGCGTCCAGGGTGGCGTCACCGGTGGACTGCAGACGGGTGCCATTAGTGAGAACGATGTCGCCGGTGTTGGCGGTCAGGGTCATGTCACCGATGCGCGGCGTCGGCGCCGGTGCGAAGGTGACCAGCGGCGCCACGCCGCTGCTCAGGTTGGCGGTGCTTAGTTGGATCAAGCCTCCGGCCAGCAGGTCCAGGTCGCCGTCGGCGGTGAGGTCGCTGTTGGTGACGGTGATGTCGCCAGCGGTGCCGGTCACGCTCTGGTCGCCGCCGGCGTCGACGGTGGAGCCATTGGTGACGCTGACATCGGTGCCGGCGGTCAGGGTGACGTCATTGCCGGCACTGGCGGTGCTGTCGTCCACCTGGAGCGCCAGACCGGCGTCGGCGGAGAGATCGCCGCCGGCACTGGCGCTGCCGCCGGCGATGACCACGTCGCCGTCGTCGGCGGTGATGTCCAGGTCGCCGGTTTGCGCGGTGACGCTACCGCCGTGGTCGATGCCCACCTTGTTTTTGGCGTGCAGGGTGACATCGCCATTGGCGGTGGCGCTGGCGAAGTTGTTGACGAACACATCGGCGCCGTTGGAGGCCAGCGTCAGGTCGCGGCCGGCACTGGCGGAGGCTTCCACGGTGATGGCCGTGGTGCCCTGGTCGGCGGTGACACTCAGATCCCGGTCGGCGGCCAGCGTGGCGGACTGAATGGTGGCGTCCTGCCCGGCGCTCAGCGTCATGTCCTGGCCGCTGCTCAGGGCGGTCCAGTCCGTGGCCAGCAGATTACCGGTGACGGCGCTGGCATTCAGGTCTCCATCGGCGTGCAACTGGTGACCGTGGACGGTGAGGTCGGTGCCGGCGCTCAGAGTGGCGTCGCCGGCGGCGTCCAGGGAGGCGTAGTAGGTCTGGCTGCCGCTGCTGGTGAGGCGGGTGTCGCCATCGCCGGTCTGAGTAATGTCTTCGTTGACGGTGAGGCTGCCGTCGGTGACATCCACACGGATATCGCCGTTGGCGTCCAGGCCGCTCAATGCCGGCAGGCCCAGGTTCGGGGTGACGCCGCCAATGGTCAGGTCGTTGTTGCGGTCGGTGAGGTACAGGCCGCCGCTGCCGGCGTCCGCTTCCAGGGCACTGGCTTCCACCAGCAGCGACTGGTCGGCGGCGCCGATGCCGTTGCCAGCGCGCAGGGCCAGATTGCTGGCGTGCAGTTCGGCGGTGCTGTCGGCGTCGTTGAGTGCGTCAATGGCGCCGGCGGCTTGCAAGGTGATGGTGTTGCCATCGCCGTCGGTGCGCACTTCACCCAGGTGCAGATCGCCGCTCTGGCTGGTCAGGGTGACGTCGCCGGTGCTGGTGGCGACGCGGGTTACGTCCAGGTCGTCGCTGTCGTCCAGGTTTACTTCGCCGTCGGCGCTGGCGGTGACGCTGTCGACGCGGGTGTCCAGCGCGCGGTGCTGATTGTCACCGGTGGCGCCGATGCTACCGCCGGTGGCGGTGAGAGTCAGGGCCTTGCCGCTGAGGTGGGTGTCGTTGTCCTGGTCGTCGTCGATGTCGCCGCCGGCGCTCAAGGTGATGTCGCCGTGGTCGCCGCCGGCGGCCAGGGTTTCCAGCAACAGGGCGCCGGTGGCACTGACGGTCATGGCGCCGTCGGCGGTGGCCAGATCGACGATGTTCAGGTCGCCCTGGTCGCGCACGGTGATGTCGCCTTCGCCGGTGACCTCACCGTCCACCAGACGGTCCACGGCGGTGTCCAGTTCGACGTCGCCGCCGGCCTGGAAGTACAGATCGTGGGCGGTGACGTTGAGGGTCTCGCCGTTGTCATCAACAATGCGGCCCGCGGCAACCAGGTAAGTGTTGTTTTCGCTGTCGAGATCGGTATCGCGGATCTGGGTTTTCAGACGCAGATCACCGTTGTTTTTGATGCCGATGTCGCCGTCGCTTTGCACGCCGCTGACGCCGTCGACGGTGCCCACCACCAGTTCGTCACCGCCGTTGTCGTTGACGATATAGACGTCGCCGTCGCCGCCGTTGGCGGCGATTTCGGAGGTGTTGGTGTGCAGGACATCTTCATCGCTGCCGATATTCTCACCCGCGCGCACCGCGATCAGCGGCGCATTGAGCTGGCCGGCGCTCGGCGTCCAGACGCCGTTCACCCAGGTGCCGCCGATGCCGCGAACCGCGCCGTCGGCCTGCAGGGTGATCAGCGACGGGCTGATCACCTCGCCGACCACGCTGATGTCGCCGGCCACGTTTTGCACGCGGATCTCACCGATGGATTCGATGTCGCCGAGGCCCAGTGAGCCGTTCGACTCCAGGTAGACGGCGCTGTTGATGGCACGCCCGCTGGTGGTGCCGATGTCCAGGCGGTTGGCTTCCACGCCCAGCGGCTTGTCCACCGAGAAGTCGATGTCCTGGTTCTGATCGTAGGCACCAATCGCCTGCTCGCGCAGCGCTTCGCTGGCGTCGCGGGCGACCTGCGCGTTGAACACCGACTGGTCCGCCATGTCGCGGGACACTTGCAGGGTGTTGCGCAGGTTGGTGTAGGTCTGAACGTTGGAAATGGCGTCCTGGTTGAACGCCTTGGCCACGTCCAGATCGTTGAACAGTTCATTCAGTTCATCTACCAGCGGCGAGAAGGAATAACGCTCGTAGCTGTCCAGCGCGGTATCGGCGGCGGACAACGCCAGGTCAACCACGGCGAAGGCGGCGTCGGCGCCGGCGTCACCGCTGAACGGAATCGCCTGGGCGGCACCGGCGCCGATGGCAACGGCGTTGCGCACCACGGTGGCGACGCTGAGGGCGGTGGCCAGACCATTGAGGGTCTGTTCCGCGGAAGCCACTTGCGCACTCAGTGAATCGACCTGGGATTGGGTGACATTCTGATTGTGCTGGGTAATGCCCTGCGAAACGATGGCGCCTTTCAACATCGCGATGTACGCCTGAAGCTGCTGTTCAAGCACTTCAAGCTGCAGGATCTTGGCGTTCAGTTCCGCCACCCGGCCGGCGTAGTCGGCGATCGCGGTGTCTCGTACCAGTTCCGCGTCGCGCAGGCTGGGGGTGTTGGCGATCAGAGTTACGTGGTCGCCGCGGATGTTGGCGTCGCTGCCGTTGCCATCCAGAATCACGCCGTGGCGGGCGGTCACCGAGACGTCGCCAGTGCCACCGGTGTCGAGCATGCCCAGGGTGATATTGGTGTCGGCGTCCAGGGTGATGTCGCCGCCCTGGGTGATCAGGTTGCCGGTGATGATGTTGCCGTTGTAACCCTCATGGTCCGCGTCGGCGCGGGCGGTAAGGGTAATGCTGCCGCCGCCGGGCAGCATGATGGTGTCGTCCTGGTTAAGAAATACGATGTTGCCGTTGGTGGCGGTCAGCACCAGTTTGCCGCCGTCCAGGGTGATCAAACCACCGTTGTTGTCGAGAATGGTGATGGTGGTGGCAACGATGGTGACGCCGGAGGCGCCCTTGCCCACCAGGCTGTCGCTGTCCACCGCCACCGCGCCCATATTGACCGCGTTAACGTCGCCGTTGCCGCCGGTCACCGACAGGTAGTTCACGTCCAGGGACAGGGCGCCGTTTTCACCCACGCCATCCTGGCTGCGAATATCGACGCGCTTGGCTTGCACGTTGGCGGTGCTGGAGCCGTTCGGCCGCGCGTCTTCAACCGCTCCGCCGCTGGTCAGCGTGACGGTGTTGCCGGCGGCTTTCACGGTGCCGAGATCGAGATCGCCGGCGGTGGCGATGTCGATGTCGCCGCCGTCGGCGTTGGCGCGCACCAGATTCAACGGGTTGCCGTTGAGGTTGCGCACGAAAATACCGCCGTTGCTGACGTCCAGCATCAGTTCATCGACGTTCAATTCCAGCGCGTCGGTGACGCCATCGCGCTGACCGATCTGCTGGGCGTCCAGGGTCAGGCTTTGCGCGCTGATGTTCAGGCCGTTGCCGTTGCCGTCGCTGACCCGGCCACTGGCGGAGAACACCACGTCGCCGCCGGCTTTCAGCGTGTCGAGAATGGCGTCGCCGTTCTGCGTCAGGTTGATGTCGCCATCGGCCTCGGCACCCAGCAGGGTGAGCGGGCCCAGGTTGCTCAGGAACAAGCTGCTGGCGCCGGCGTTGGCGAACAGGTTGCCGTCCACATTGGTGGCGAACGGCGTGCTCTCGCTGCCGATGCCCGTGCCGCGCACATCCAGGTTTTTGGCGATCACCGCGTAGCCATCGCCATTGCCGTTAACGCTGCCCTCGGCGGACAGGGAAACGGTGCCGGTGGCTTGCACCTGGCCGACCCGCAAATCGCCGCCCTGGGTAATGCGCACGTCGCCGTCGCCATTGACGCGGTCGGCGTCGGCGTTGACGGTGAGCGTGCCGGTGTGAGCGCTGTTGTCGATGTCGATGTCGCCATTGGCGGCGGCGGCATCCAGATCACCCACATTGGTGGTCAGATCAATGCCCTTGCCGGCGTCCAGGCGGGCGCTGTCGGCGCTGAGCACGCCAGCGGTATCGCGAATGCCGCCGCTGGCGGTGAGCGAAACATCGTGGCCTTGCAGAGCCAGGCCGGTGAGCACCAGGCCGCCGGCGTTGTTGGTGAAATCCAGATCCATGCCCTGGCCCGAGCGCTGCACGGTCAGGGCGTCGTCGCTGCCGGTGAACGCCAGGGTGCCGTCGCTGTCGCTGACCGATACGTTGCCGTCCAGGGTGGTCACGTCGAGCCGTTCCAGCGGGCCCAGGTTGGCCACGTAGGTGCCCACCAGGTTGGTGCCGGTCACGGTGGTGAGGGTGTGCACGTCGGTGCGCAGCCGGTCGGCGGCGGAGGCAATCGCGCCTTTGGCGTTCAGGGTCAGCGAGTCCGCTTCGACATTGAGCAGCGAGCCATCGCCCTTGATCGCCCCCTGGCCGGCGCTGGCGGTGACGTCACCACCGGTGGCGGTGACGTTGCCCAGCGTGATGTCGCCCTGGGTGGCGCTGACTTCGACGTTGTTGTAATCGCCTTCGGCGATGATCGAGCCCACCGTCAGGCCAAGCCCCTCGGAAAGGTAAACGCCGTTTTCGCCGGAGTGCGCGTTGATGCGGTTGCTCTGGGTTTTCAGTGCGCCGACGCCCTGCTGACCGACCGCCCCGGCGGCGTTGAGGGTCAATTCACGGCCGGTGAGCAAGACGTTGTCGCCGGCAGTGTAGAGGGCGCCGTCGCGGGATTCGAGACTGAGATCGCCAGTGGCGTTGACGGCACCGGCGAGAACCATGTTGCCCTCGGCGCCGATCGACACATCGTGGCTGCCGGTGGCGCCGTTGCTCAGGGTGACGTCACCGTCACCGTTGCTGATCGCGCTGGATGAAACGGTCTGGCCGCCCAGGGTGATGCGCTCGCCGGCGCTCACCGAGTTGACCACCAGTTCGCCGTCCACGTCGTTGATGTGGATGCCGCCGTCCTGGGTGGAGGCGCTGAGCACGTCCACGGCGGTGGTGACCGCCTGGCCGGCGCTGCCGATGTCGCCATCGGCCTGCAGGTTGGTGGCCCAGGCCTGCACGTTCGGCTCGCCACCGGCGACGCCGGTCAGATCACCGGCCTCGGCCTTGATGATGGCGCGCCGGCCCGCTTCGGCGCTGGTGTCGCCGGTGCTGACATGCACCAGGGCAACGTCACCGGCGGTGTCGGAGATCACGATATGGCCACTGCTGGCGCTGGCGCTGAGGGTGTCCGCGTCGATCCGCAGCGGGTTGTTTTCGCCGCCGATGCCGGCGCCGTCCACGGTGGTGTTGAGGCTCAGGTGATCGGCACGGGCGTCGCCGTCGACATTGCCGGCCCCGTCGATGCCGCCGGCGGCGGTGACGATCAGGCTGCCATCCACGTCGGCGTTGTTGAGCGTCACGCCGCCGGTGGAATTGGTCACCTTGATGGTGCCATTCACATTACCACTGGTACTCAGACTGTTGCCCTGGAAGTCGACGGTACCGGAACTCGCCGGGGCGTCGCTGTGCAGAGTGATCTGGTCATGGCTGTCGCCGGATTTGACGTCCAGCGCCAGGGTGCCGGCGTGGTTGTCCACGCTGGAGCCTTGCAGGGTCAGGCTGGTCGCCGCGGTGATTTCGCCGGTGTTGACCACCGAGGAGATCACGTCGCTGGTCTGGCTGCCAGAAAGCAGTACGTGGCCGGCTTCGATGGTGCCACTGTTGGTGACACCGCTGGTGGCCGAGGTCAGGGTTGCTTCCGACACCGCGAACTTGATCAGGCCGCTGCCTTGCAGGTCGATGGCGTAGTCGCCATCGGCGCCCAGCGCCACGGTGCCGACGTTGGCGATGATGTGGCCGGTGTTCTCCACGTTGGGCGCGATCAGATAGACGAAACCGCCGTCACCGACTTTCAGCTCGCCCTCGTTGCGGATGCTGGCATTGCTCATCATCTCGCCGCTGAAGTTGAACTTGCCGTCCATGAAATCCTGATCGGCGATGTCGAAGGTGGTGGCGATCAGCCCCGCCACGTCGACCTGGGCGGTGGCGCCGAAGACGATGCCGTTGGGGTTGATCAGGAAGATATTGCCGTTGGCGGTGAGCGCCCCCTTGATCTGCGATACGGTGCCGCCGGTGACCCGGTTCAATGTCACCGCGCTCTGGCTTTCCTGAATGAATTTCACCAGCTCGCCGGGATCGATGCTGAAATCCTGCCAGTTGATCACCGCCTTCGATGAGGTCTGGTTGATCAGCGTCTCAAGCGCCTGCTGAGAGATGGTGGCGTTGCCGGCGACCACTTCGCCGCCACTGGGCGCGGCGTGCGCGCTCTGCCCGAAACCAAAGATGGAGACCGATACCGCTACCGCGACCGAAGCGTTACGTTTCTTGTTACGTGCCATGATGTTTTTACTCACAGTAATCTTCGCCGGACCCGTGGGTCCCCCCCTCAGAAGCGGTAGCGCGCCTGAGCGTAAATGTAGGAGTTGTCACCGGTTTCGGTACCCACCGGCAGGCCCCAGTCGAGGCGCATTTCCAGTGAGTCCACCGGGCGTGCCTGTACGCCCACGCTGACACCGGAGATGTCCTGCTCGTCGTCCTGGTCCACGAACGGCCGCTTGATGTAGAGGCGCCCGTGGCTGAGTTGTCCGATCAACTGGTAGCGGTCGTTACCGGCAAGCAAGTCGTAACGCCCCTCAAGCGACGCGGTGAAGCCGCTGTCGCCGGAATAGGCGGAGGGCAAATGGCCTTTCACCGAGTTGACGCCGCCGATGGCCCACTGCTCACTGGAAACCAGCGGGTCGAAGGCGTACTGCCCGTACAGACGCGGGATCAGCACAGTGCGTGAGGTGAGGCGCTGAATGCGGGTCAGATCCACGGTGATTTTGGTGAAGCGGTTGTCGGCGCCGGCGAAGCTGCGGCTGGACTCCACCGAATCGTTGTCCATGCCGCCGAGGTTTTCCCCCAGCCCCTGGTGCACATCCACGGACGCCAGGGTGCGGCCGAACAAGTCGCTGTGATCCAGCCCCACGCCGAGACGCACTTTGCGCACCTGGTCCTCGGCGACAGTGGTGCCGAGCATGGTCTGTTCCAGATCGGTGCCTTCCAGCCACAGGCTGTAGGTGAGCACGTTGCGCGCGGAGAGCACCTGATCCTGCATCAGGCCGATACCGGCGCTGGTGCTGTCGCCTTCGATTTCCAGCACCCGGAATTCGCGGCCGATGTTGACGTTGCCGGAGGAGCCGTACACTTGCAGGCTGGTGCCGCGCGCGTTCAGCGGCGTGGTGTAATCCAGGTAGCCGAAGTAGGCGTCACCGTCACCGATCGATTTCATGCCCAACAGGTTGAGGCCATCGCCCCGGCCGCTCAGGTTCTCCAGTTTGATGCTGGGAATCACCCGGTACTCGCCGGTGTCCTCGCTGCCGAAGTTATTGATCTCCACGGCGCCGCTGACCCGCGGCGCTTCCTCGATGTCCACCTGCAGATCGGTGTAACCCTGCCGGTCACCGGGGCGCAGGGTGGCGCTGGCGGTGATGCCCGAAAGGCGGTTGACGCGGGTCAGCGCGCGTTCCACTTCGCTGAGTTTGAGCGGCTCGCCGGCCTCCACGCCGGCGGCGCGCAGGGCCGCCGCGACCCGCTCGTTGTCGAAACGGCGATTGCCCTTGACCGTGACCTGCCCGAGCTGACCTTCCAGCACCACCATGCGTACCGGCCGACCGTCGGCGAAGGTTTGCGCCGGCACCACCACCTTCACCAGCGGGTAGCCGGCATCGTGATAGAAACGCTCCACCTCGGCGGCCATCTTCTGAATCTCCAGCAACGTCATCGGCCGGCCGATTTCCGCTGCCACCAGCCCGGACAGATCCTGGCTGCTGTAGGTGCTGTTGCCTTCGAATGCGATGCCGTTGACCAACACCTGCGCCGCCGCCGGATCGGCGTGGCTGGCCATGGCCGCCATCAGCCCTGCCCCGCCGACACCGCACCACAGTGCCACCGCCAGCGCCGTGCGGCGCCCGAAACCTGCCTGACTACTCATACTCAATTTCCCGAATAAAAACGCCGGACGCCGGCGATCCCCGCCCGGGGAGCGACCATTGGCGGCAATATGCACAGACTCAGAGGGTCGCGAGACCCGGATAGGAGAAGACGATTGGAAAAAGGCGGGTGGCCCGGAGACCTGGCGAAGTGGTGCGCAAAGACAACGGAGGCAATGGGCGCGCACCGGGGCGCGCCGCCGGGGCGACACCCGGCGCATCAACATACGCTTCATCTTTGATTACCCCCACAGCGCGCGCTGACCCCCAGCGACGTCGCATCCCACGGTGTTCAATCATTCCGCCGCGGCAACCTCCGATCCTCGGGCTGCCGTTATATTAAAATTCTTTCATCAGTGAACTGGTTCACATTTTTGGCGAATTTATTGGAAGGGATCGAGGCGGTCAATCCGTTTCATCTGGGCATATCGTATATTTTACAAACAGCTCTTAAGCCTAAAAGGCTATTTCTAAAAAAGCTCAGATGGGGAAATAGGAGGGCATCTGGATAGGGCAATCCGGTATCGCGCCGTCACGCACTACAATTTTTTGATTTCGAGAGCATGTGGCTAACCGAGCGCGTTTCAGGGGTTGGCCATGCGGCTCCCGGCACCTGACCGGGCGGATAAGCGCACCCACACCTGTACACAAAATTACAGAATGGGCGCACAAATTAACTAATGATAATTCCCTACCCGATAAGCATGGCCAGAATCGGGGCTCGGAGAGTTTTCTGTAAAAAAAAGTGTTGGAGATCGGAGGGAAGCGAACCGGAAGCTGGCAAGGGTGGCCGGCAAGGATGGCCGGCAAGGGCGGCAAATCGCGCCGCCCGGAAGCATGGATCAACAGGTTTCGAAGCCTTGCTCTAAGCCTTGGTTTCTACGGCCCCAGCGGCCAGCCAAAGCCGATCCACACGCCCAGCAGTATTGACCAGCCGAGCAGCAAAGTCAGGCTGTAAGGCAGCATCAGCGCCACCAGCGTGCCGACACCGGTATCACCGCGATAGCGCCGGGCGAACCCCAGCACCAAGGCGAAATAGGGCATCAGCGGCGTGATGATATTGGTGCTTGAATCGCCGACCCGATAGGCCGCCTGCGTGGCCTCCGGGGCGATTCCCAGCAACAGCAGCATGGGAATGAAGACCGGCGCCAGGATCGACCATTTCGCCGAAGCGCTGCCAATCAACAGGTTGATCAACGCGGTGAGCACCACGAACAGCAACAGCAGCGCTACCGTCGGCAATTCCAACCCACCCAGCCAGCCCGCGCCTTTGACTGCCAGCACCAGGCCAAGCTGGCTGTAATTGAACCAGGCCACGAACTGGGCGGCGAAGAACATCAACACCAGATAACCGGCCATCGACGCCATCGTGGTTTCCATTGCCTCGATCACGCCACCGGCGGAGCGGAAGCGGCCACTGACACGCCCGTACACCGCCCCGCAAGCACCGGCCAGCAGCGCGATCAACACCACCAGGGAAGACATAAACGGAGACTGCAGCAAGCCGCCGGTTTGAGCGTTGCGCAGCGGCGCGTCGGCGGGAATCGCCAGCCAGGCCACGGCGAGCACGCCGAGCGCCAGCACCAGCAAGGTCCAGCGCAGCGCACGCCGGTCCAGGCTCGGGGCAATGTCGGCTTGCTCGTCGGTCTCGCCGCCACCGCCTTCGCGGAGCAGGCGCGGCTCGGTGATGCGCACCGTCACCAGCGACACCAGCGCGGTGACCAGCACCGTGGAGGCAATGATGAACCAGTAGTTGCCCGCGGCGGACACCGAGACGTCGGCGTCGACGATGTGCGCCGCCTCGGTGGAGAGCCCGGCCAGAACCGCGTCCACCGGCCCCAGCAGAAGGTTGGCGCTGTAACCACCGGAGACCCCGGCAAAGGCGGTGGCGATGCCGGCCAGCGGCGAGCGGCCGGCGAGTTGAAACAGCAGCCCGGCGAGGGGGATCAGCACCACGTAGCCGGCGTCGAAGGCAATGCTCGACATCACCGCGGCGAACGCCACGGTAATCACCAGGGTACGGGGGGAAGCCCGCCGCACCAGCGACGCCAGGGTGGCACCCAGCAGGCCCGCCTGTTCCGCGATGCCCAGCCCCAGCATCACCACCAGCACCACCCCCAGCGGCGCGAACCCGGTGAAGTTGCTGACCATGTTGCTGAACAGATAGCGCAGGCCGTCGTTGTCGAGCAGCGAGCGCACCGCCACCGCGTCGCCACTGACCGGATGAATTGCGCCGACACCGGTAACCGCCAGCAACGCGCTCAGCGGCAGCATCAACAGACACAACCCGACAAACAACAAAGTGGGATGCGGCAGCCGGTTGCCCAATCGCTCCAGACGGGCCAGCCAGCCCCCATGACTCGCAGTGTTCATTGATCGCCCCCGATGGTGTGTTGCGTCGCGAATTCCGCGATCACACTCTAACCTGTTCCTGAATTTTGCGCGCGGCGCGCCCCATCAACTCCCGCACCCGTTCTTTTTCGCGGGCGCGCAGGCGCTCGGAATCCACGTGCAAGGCGAATCCCTGCGCCTCGAAATCCAGGGCCACCGGGTTGCCGCGTTTCAACTCGGACGCGGACCGGGCCAGGGCCTTGAGAATCGGCTTTTTCTCAATGCTTTGAATCCGCTCCAGATCCATGTGCAGACCGAAACCCTGTGTTTCCAACGATACGAAGCGGCGTTTGCCACCAGCATTGCGTTTAAACTCCTGGGCTTCGAAAACCGGGATCGGGCGGTTGAAGCCCTTGACCTGAATATCGCCCACCGCGCGGCACTGCACGCGGTCTTTGATCAGCTCGTAGGTGGCTTCGGACACCAGCACATTGCCCGGCCGGCAGGCGGACTCCAAGCGGCTGGCCAGGTTCACGTCGGTACCCAGAATGGTGTAATCCATGCGGCTGTCGGTGCCAAAGTTGCCGACCGTGGCGTAGCCGGTATTGATGCCGATGCGAATCTCCAGCTTTTGTTCAATGCCCTGGCGCTTCCAGCGCTGGCGCAACAGATGCATATGCTGTTGCATCTCGATCGCCATGGCGGCGCAGCGGTAGGCATCTTCCTGGGCACCGGCGCTTTTCGGATCGCCAAAAAACACCATGATCGCGTCACCGATGAACTTATCGATGGTACCACCGTGGCGTAACGCGATGCGCGTCATCTCGCTGAGATAGGTATTGAGAATGCGGGTCAGGGTGTCCAGCGGCAGCTCTTCGGAAATGGTGCTGAACCCCTTGATGTCGGAGAAGAACACCGTCAACCGCTTGCGCCGGGTCTCCAGCTTGGCGTCCCGGGTGCCGGAAAACAGCGACCCCCAGACCTGCGGTGGCAGATATTTGGCAAGCTTGCGGGACATTTCCACCGCTTGCTGCTGCTGCTCGCGCACCCGGCTCTGAGCCAGGCGCAGGAACCGGGCCTGCTGATTGGCGTTGAACGCGGCGGCCCCCACATACACCCCCAGCCCCAGCAGGGAAAACACCGACAGTATGATTGGCGCATTGGTGGGTTGCGGCGGCACGCCCAGCGCCAGCGCCGCCAGCGCTGCGCCCGCGGCGGTGCTGATCAGGGTAAAAAACCAGGTGCGCAGGCCACCGCTGCTCATGGCGTTGGCATGAATAACGATCAGCAGCACCAGGCCGGGGATGATGGCGAAATGCAGCGCCGCGGCGCCGACTCCGATGATCGCCGCGTCCAGTTGCACCAACAGCGCCTGCCAACGGTCAAGCCGCCAATCGCGCTTCTCGGCGACCGTCATCAACGTCTGTATCAACAGCGGATAACCGAGCAGACCGGCGGCGATCAGCAGGTAATGCGACGGATACAAATGCAGGGCGACGCCGGCCAACAGCATCGAAGCCGCCACCGCGAAAGCCAGTAAGCGAATGTAGTTGCTCCACCGGCGCGCCCTCTCCATGGGGTCGAGATAAACGCGCCGGCTGCGCGGTTTGTGTGCTGTCATAACCCTGGGTCCATGGGGTGTGTGGCGAGCTTAGCCGGTTGCGCGTTAAGAAAAAAGACTGAGGTCGCCGGCGGGCGACCGGAGGCCGTGAGATCGGCGTCCGGGAACGCTACAATGCACGCCTTGATAAGGAGCCTCCATGGACACCCTCACCGCTCTGCGCACCCGTGTTTCCGTGCCCCGGCTCACCGAGCCCGGCCCCGATAGAGAGCAACTGCGGCAGCTTCTGGCCGCCGCGATCCGCGCCCCCGACCACGGCCTGCTGCGGCCGTGGCGCTTTATCGTGCTGCAAGACGAACAACGCCAAGGGCTCGCCGACATCATGGAGCAGCAGGCTCTGGCCCGGCAGCCCGACGCCGATCGCTGCGCGCTGGACAGCGCCCGCGGCAAGGCACTGCGCGCCCCCACCGTGATCATCGCCGTCGCCGAAATCACCGAAGGCCATAAAGTGCCCGCCTGGGAACAGGTACTGGCGGTGGGCGCCGCCGTGCAAAACATGATGGTGGCCGCCCATGCCCTGGGCATCGGCGCGATGTGGCGCACCGGCGCCATGGCCGACGACCCCGCGGTCAAACAACGCTTGGGGTTCACCGACAAAGACCAGGTGGTCGCCTTTCTCTACCTGGGCACCCCGGCCGGCGCGATCAAATCGCTGCCCGAGCAAAACATCGCCGACTACCTCCGAGACCTGCCCGCATGAGCGCCGACCTGACCGCCCTGGCCCGGAAAGTCCGCGACGCCATTCCGCTGACCCGCCACCTCGCCTTTGAGTATCTGCACTTCGACGGTGACACCCTGACCCTGCAGGCGCCACTGGAACCCAACCACAACGACAAAAACACCTTCTTCGCCGGCAGCCAGGCCGCCCTGGTGACCCTGGCGGGCTGGTCCCTGACCACTCTGCTCGCCGATCACCACGGCCACCCCAGCGACGTGGTCGCCGTGGACAGCCAGTTGCGCTACACCCGCCCGCTCGCTGGCGCCCTGCGGCTGCACGCCCGCCTCGACGACGACACCGCCCTCGCCCGCTTCCGCGACGGCCTGCAACGCAAAGGCCGCGCCCGGCTCGCCGTCACCGTCACCGGCCACGACCCGGATCAACACACGGTGTGTGAGTACCAGGGCCAGTTCCTGGCGCGCCTCTACACCGCCGACTGAACACAAAACCGGCAACCAACCGCGCCGATATTGCGCCCCACCGGCCATTCCGATACCCTACGCGCCTCTTGAATGCCCCTCAGGCGGATTTCACCCCTGAACCCCGGAAACGGCCTCCGGCGGACGGCATCAAAAGCACAATCAGTTTTGGTGAGGTGTCCGAGTGGCCGAAGGAGCACGCCTGGAAAGTGTGTATACGGAAACGTATCGAGGGTTCG
>TARA_R110001606_G_scaffold167189_2_pt1 | contig 14819 bp, 11 predicted proteins | sample TARA_R110001606 | Tara Oceans TARA_R110001606 (sample SAMEA4398315) | marine metagenome | biome: Polar Biome; feature: [SRF] surface water layer (ENVO:00010504); material: water (ENVO:00002006), including particulate matter (ENVO:01000060) such as... | depth 5 m | reverse complement strand
GTGATAAGGCCCATAGTTATTGGAGCAGTTGGTAACCAACACCGGCAGGCCAAAGGTGCGCAGCCACGCACGCACCAAATGATCAGAACTTGCCTTGCTGGCCGAGTAAGGCGAGCTAGGGGCATACGGGGTTTCTTCGGTAAACAAGTCTTCCGGCCCTTCCAAATCGCCATAGACCTCATCCGTTGAGATATGGTGAAAGCGGAAAGCGGCGGCTTTTTCCGGCGCACTCGTTTGTAACTCTTTCCAATAATGGCGGGCAACTTCCAGCAGTGAATAAGTCCCCACAATATTGGTGTGGATAAACGCCGCCGGGCCATCAATCGAGCGGTCCACGTGAGATTCCGCCGCCAGGTGCATCACCGCATCCGGCTGGTATCGGTCAAAAATAGCCGCCATGCGTGAAGTATCGCCAATGTCCGCCTGCTCAAACGCATAACGCTCGCTGCCTTCAACCGTTGCAAGCGACTCCAAATTACCGGCATAGGTGAGCGCATCCACATTCACCACTGAGTGCTCGGTATGCTCAATCAAATAACGTATTACCGCCGAGCCGATAAACCCTGCACCACCAGTCACCAAAATGTTCATTTCAAACCACCGCATTCAAGTATTTAATTCAGTCAAAGCACACGCGCATGCAATACGTCGTGTAATTCCTTGAGTCACTGTAAGGCTATTGTCGCAACTCCAGAGGCGCTTGCCACTCAATGTTTACACTTTCTGGCACTTGGTAATAACGCCGCATCCATGTTTCGACCAATTCACGTTGGTAAGGCATGGTTTCCGCAAAGCGGTCATTCGGCAACCGGTACAAAATAAGTTGCTCGGGTATATTGCCAGCACCAGCCTCCATTCCAATAGTCAATAATTTCGCATTATTGAGTTGATGTATTGGCGCGTTTTGGGCATACCCTTCATATACAGCACCCGCTTTATTAGCAGCAGGCACACCAAATGCAACTACAGTGGCGACCATTAGAAGCGGGGGAAAACGAAACACTACGATGCCCGCATAAGTAATAGGTACCAGCATTAAACAGTAAAAGGTTATTAAGGCTCGCGATGCAACCACAGGTGCCAGCAACAGCAATACCATAGACGCTACCGCCGCAAAAAACGCAGCAGCGATAACCACAGGAACGCACCGTAGCCAAACGCTCAGAATCAACACCGCGGAAAATAGCAGCAGTAGCGCGGGAAAAAATAACGCTATCCCCTGCCATGCTAAAATCGCTAAGACTACCATGGCTATGCCAAGCCCCCCGGCAACATAGTTGGGTTGCTCTAACCGCCTTAAAAGCATGGTTATATAAACGATGCCAGCAGCCAGCCAAATTGCTAAGGCTAAACGACCTTCTTCGTGTAATACCAGCTGGTTCATCACCTGGATATTCACTAAAGCGGTTTCTATTACGCCCTCATGGGGATAATGGGAGACAGCACGGCGCACAAAATTACCCGGGGCAAAAATAACCAGCGCCCCAGCACCAATAGTGATCAATAAGCGACAAAACCAAGCCCTAACCCCTAACCAACTGCGTTGAGATAAAAACTGCAGCACACCATAGGTTAAAACGAAGGCGGGCATGGCAACGGCCATTTGCTCATGAAACAAGGCCGCTAGCGCATAAAGTAGCGTGGAAACCCAATCCATCTTTCCATAATACGCCACACGCCACGTTGCCAGACCAAACAGTGCCAAACCCCATACATAAGCGATTGAGGCAGAAAACCAATAAAGACCGCTGGTAGTTACAAATTCCGGTAACGACAAAAAATAGACGATCGGCACTAATAATATCGGATGCCACGGCCTCTCAGCTTGAGCAGCGCCAGCCGCACTGACAACGATGATAGCTAATACCAATACCTGAACGACACGAACCGTTTCGAGCCCCCAAGCATATAAATTAATTTGCAAGTAAAAGGGGAAAAAGCGTCCTGACCAATTCCAATATTCACTGTATAAGAACCGGAACAAATCGAACTGAGTAAAGTGGCGGCCAACGCCAGCGCCCACTTCAGTCGTATACGTCAGCGTGGCGTAACCCCAATCATCGTGATAGGGAAATACCAGCGCATGCTGAGCAAGCATGAACAAAACAAAGCCGCCCAGCAGTAGAATGCCAAATACCTTCTCCCAGCGATTACTCGCAGAAGGCTCGGCCCAATGCCCTCGGCTCTCCCTCACTTCACTCTCCATTAGTTCCTCTACTCCCACCTGAAACAAGCAAACGTTGCCCCTAACGCATTCAACGAGCTTTATAATTTTGTTGTCGTCTCATTAATATTAATTAGTGATTTACCCAAAACCTGTTTCACCACATACCGAGGCCGTTGCTTAACTTCTATATAAATACGTCCTATATACTCGCCCAACACTCCTATACCGATTAGTTGCACACCTCCTAGAAAAAGAATGGCAGTCATTAGCGATGGATAGCCCGGCACGGGGTTACCCCACATGAGCTTGCCCAATACTAGCCACGCCGCATACATGAAAGAAAATAGGGCAACGCCCAGGCCCAGATAAGTCCATATCCTTAAGGGCACGGTGCTAAATGACGTAATGCCCTCAACCGCCAAATTCCAAAGTTTCCAACCATTAAATTTGGTTGTACCAGCCGCACGTGCAGCACGTTCGTAACTAACTACATCGGTTTTGTAACCCACCCAGGAAAGAACTCCTTTCATGAACAGGTTACGCTCTGGCAATTGGAGAATTGCATCCACCACAACGCGCGACATTAGTCGAAAATCGCCAACATTTGCTTCAATTTTCGGGTTGCTAATGCTGTTATGAAACCGATAGAACCACTCAGCGCTCAATCGCTTTAAAAAGCCATCCTGATGACGGTCAACTCGCTTTGCCAGCACCACATCGGCTCCCAACTGCCAGCGCTCTACCAATTTAGGAATAACCTCAATTGGGTCTTGTAAATCCACATCAATAGGGATGACTGCATCGCCAGTAGCATAGGAAAGGCCTGCGAACAGAGCAGGCTCTTTGCCAAAATTGCGTGCAAAGTCGACCAGTACTACCTGTGGGTCGTTGGCGACTAACTGCTGGGCAATTTCAATTGTCGAATCGGTACTACCATCGTTCACTAATACGATTTCAATCTCATACGAAGCAAGTGCTTCGCTTTCACGTACAGTACGGTAGAAGAGTGCCAACATTTCCTCCTCGTTAAATACTGGCACTACTAAAGACAGTTTCATGTACGCTCCTTAAACACAAACCAATGGGAATAAGCAAAACCCAGGACTAAACTTAAACCAGAAAAAACCACTAACGTGATTAAAGGTGCTAATGCTAACGCATCAGACATAACTCCAACCAAAAAACTAAGCCCCCCCATTGCGCTGGTAAACAAAAGGTACTTCAGCGGCGTGGCTTTGGCTTGAAAGGTAAACCGAGCATTCGCGAAAAATGAAAATGTGACCGCCACGGCGAAAGCCAGCAAATTACTCCAAGACTGAGCGATGCCGACACCAAGATTCAGCAGCAGGAAAACTATCCAATGCAATAGCGTATTAACAACACCAACACTTAAATAACGAGAAAAACGCTGCATCAGCATGTAGTTACCACAAAAGGCCAATGAAAAAACAGAAGCGCCTCCCATCGTGCAAACAGCGATTATCGCACGGGTTGGCAATTAATGGGCTGCAACTCTACCTTAAAGCCGAAGACAGCGCGATATAGACCGGTCGACTACAAAACAGGGGTAGTTCTATGGCTAGGCCATAACCAAAGGGTTATATGCGCCATACAACAAGCTGACGTTGTGGGCGACAGCATCGGAAAACCTTGATAGCGTGCGCAGTGACATGGATGATGGCGGCCTCACGTTTGATTCTGTTTAACGATCGATTGTATTCAACCAAGGAGTCATTACGCATGGCAGATGATAAGCAAACCATTACTATTGATGGCACAGACTATAACCTAGCCGACCTTTCTGAGAATGCCCGTAGCCAAGTGGTTAACCTACGTGTCACTGACGCCGAGATCGAAAAACTCAACCAACAGCTAGCCATCTACCAAACGGCAAGAACGGCATATGCGCGTGCGCTTTCCGAAGAATTACCGAAAGCGAAGCACTAAGCTGATCAAGTGACTATGAGCAATTGCACTTATCGCTCTATTAACAGGGCTCAGCAGTCACTCTAGACCACTAAACTCACAAGGCAGCCCAACGGCTGCCTTGTGTTTATTGCGCGTTTAGAATGTGTAACTAATACCGATAAGCGCCACCGGGAAGACAGGCAATTTGTCGATATCATCCTTCAAACTCGCTTCTTCGGCACGAATATCTTCCCGCAGAGTTGGGTCGAGGTTTTCAAAGCCATTCGTGGTGCTAAGCGAAACATCAACGTTCGTGGCCACAACGCCGAACTCGGAGAAGAACCCGAAACCGGTTTCGTGGGAACTGCGCCAGCCCATGCCCACGTAGGGTTGAGTGCTATCCGCTACCGTTGCGGTACCCACCACCGAGCCGATCTGTGCTGCTGAATAGTTGGTGCCGTTCAACTCATAGGTAGTGCCGTCCTGCGGCGTGCCCGTTACGTTTGCTTCGATTTCCGGCATCATCGCGCCTGCCGAGATGAAGAAACGGCCGCCAAAAGGAAAGTAATCCACTTTGAGGCTAGCGGCTTTCATACCGAACTCGGCATCGTAATCAACGCCATCTTCTTCAAAGTCGGTATCTAAATCCAGCCCATCCGTATAGCGGCCGGTTAACGCCAGGTTTTTATGAAAGCGCCAGGAAACATCACCGCCAAAGCCCGTGGTTCCGGCAATCGCGCCAACAGAAACACGCTTTTCGAAGGTGTCAGCATTCACGCTAGTTGCGGATACCAGTACCAACGCCCCTGCTAATAGGCCCACTATTTTTTTCATAATCCTAGCTAATCCCTTGGTTCGCCCAATCTAATGCTGGGGCTTATTTATGTTTTTCATCATTGAAGCGTTAATTCAATACGCCCGCGCGAATTATACAGATGCTAATAATTTTTAATGTATGAAATTGCCTACAGCGTGTAAGAGGTCGTTTACAACTACGTCTTTTGCTCTTTATGGTCCCAGCACGAAGTAGACCAATACCCAGACCGCTACGAAGCACTGATTAACCAGACTATGCCTAGCCACTTGGTTATAAAACTTCAACCCGCTCACACGTCTGAAGGGTCATAATCAAGGCGCGGTTTGCTCGGGCAGCGCTTCAAAAAATGCCCGCGCATAGGCAGTACGTGCCGTTTGGTAAATCGCTAGCTGTTGTTTAAGGCGAGTAATCGCTTGATCGGTCACACGTAGGTTTAACACTTGGCGCCGAGCAGCCTCTGAAAGCGCCGAAACATCATGCTCGCAGTGGTTAATGCGGACCGTTTGTGCGGGTTGTGATTCATTACGTGGGGAGGCATGCGCAAGGCGTTTATTAATATCAAGGGCTGCTGTGATAGTGCCGCTTGCCTGCTGGCGAGAAAGATGCCATTTTTTCGCCCGCTGCTCACGGCAAGCTCGCAGCGCAGCAGCCCGACCCTGTTCTGGCGTTTTTGCTAACTTCCAACGAGTGCCTGCTAAGCGTTTCACGAGATCCGCAAATATATCTCCCGGCATTAAAGCATCACGAAGCACTTCCTCGCTGGCATGAAATGCCTTTGCTTGCGCTAGCGCGACCATGTATTGCGTGGCTTCAGCAAGCCTAATATGGCCATTGGGCATTACATGAATTAACGGGCAGGTCGGCGCTAACTCTGGGAGTACATGATTTGGGTAAATGCGGTCTTGCCAGTAGGTGGCTGCAAGATGAGCAAAATGACGAAAGTCAGCAATTGGGACAAAATCAGCCTCATCAAAAGGCAACATTTCAACTTTGGGTTTGGTAGGCGTTACGCTGTCGTTGGCCACATCCACATAGAGCGTACCGACTTGGAAGGCATTCTGGAAAAATTCGCCCCGTAAATCGCCCCATACTTGGCGCACTGTTCCCCCCGCTTTGCGAAAGGCAGCAAAAGCTTCAAAGCCCCTTACCGTAGCGGTTTCGTTGAACAACGCGTCATTGGCCGTCAGCAATGTTTGCTTGGCAGCCAGCGTGATTTCCAAGCACTGCCCAATAGGATAAGGCTTGCCAAGCTTCATGGGTTTGTTTTGGCTCAGCCCTGGGTCAACCAACGCTCGTATAGCGAGGAAAAAGGCTTCCAGCTCTTCCAATGCAGGTTGCAAGTGCTTTTCAGTCAGTAGCGCTTGCGCTCTGAAATTAACCACGCGTGGCTCGTTTGGCAATAGCCGCTGAGCTGGGTTAGGCATTTTTATCGGCTTGGTAAGCGTTTTTACCAATAACAACGCAAGTTCGTAGATAATTCATACGTCAACTCATTATTACGCGCACCGTTTAAGGGCTTGGCCAAGGGAAGAGCTTCGATAATAGCTGCTGAAGGGCATTGGACGGGATCGGTGAATGCCGAAACCACCGCATCCCGGTTTTTCTAAGCGGGTGTCAAATAGCACTTCGGCTTATTACCTCTATTTCACAATATTTTCTTCAACTATCTTCTCAACTATCTCCCCAACTATCTTCTCAACAATTTCCTAACGATTCAGTTCGACGGTTTTCTATCAAGCCACCAGAGCCCCATCAGCGTTTGCTGTGGGGCTATTTGTGTTGGTGAAAGAAGGCCTGCTTATATAATCGGTACGAAAGGTACACAACCACTCAAGGTCAGGCCCAAAACGGTCATTACTAGTAAAATTCTCACGATGTGGCTGCCGCTTTTTTCTTGGGAGCAGCCCTTTTCTTAGCAGCGGGCTTTTTTTGTGTCGGTAACTCTGCACTCAGCGCATTGGCATAGGCGGTGCGAGCGGTTTGATAGATCGCCAGCTGTTGGTTGAGCTTTGCTATCTCCGCATCCGTCACGCGCAGGTTAACCACTTGGTTACGCGCATTCTCGGAAAGGTCGGCCAAGTTGTAATCAGTACCATCAATGGTAATCGCCTGGTTGTCATCTGCCATGATTATTGACGCCTTCGTTAAATATCCATTAAAAAATACACGTGAGCTTACCTCGCACGTGAGGTCGTCATCATCCCTGCCTTCAAGCGCGCTATCAAGGTTTTCCGGCACGCTTTGGTAAAAACGTCATAACCTATTCTTAGGTTTCTAAATGGCAGCCCTTGGGTCGGGTATTACCTTCCCCAGACCCAAAGTGGGGAGGGAAGGATAAATAGAAGCAAAGGCGCTTAAGCTTTCTTTCAGCGATGTGACCACAGGTGCTCAAACTTCTTATTATTAAGTCACCCAAGATTGCTTCGATACGCTCCAGCATCTAACCTAGCTGCGAAGGATCACAACACAAGGAAGGATAAAATCATGGCAAGACTTCGTTTTCCTGAGCAAGTAGCAACAAACGGCAATGACTTCATCCGTTCCGGCTCTAACCAGGTCACCTACGCTCTAGGGGGCGATGACATATTAAACACTGAATCTAGTAGTGATAACAATTACTTGGTTGGCGGCTCTGGCAACGACACTTATGTTGCAGCCAACAATGCGGCAATTACTATACTGGATACCGGTGGGCATGATCGCGTCGTTGCCAAAGGCATTGGACTTTACAACCCTGAAACGTACGCAGCGATAGTAGATGACCGCCACCTTCTGGCAGTCGACTTATATTCTGGCCAGCAAGTTGCGATTACGGATTGGCAATCGGCCTCCGGAAGAATCGAAGAGTTTGAGTTGGCTGATGGCATTTATACGTTTGCTCAGATTCAAAGGGCAGTGCCCGACTCTCCGAATTTCATGGGCAACGTCTCCACTGCGCAACTCGTGCAAGAAGGTTTTCTGCCTACCGGCACCACAACTGCGGATCTGAGCGAGTTCATTGATTATGTTCGCCTGAGCGAAGCTGATCTGGCGACAAATGTAACAGGCCTTGATGATAGCTATTACTTAACTCACAACCCCGATGTTGCCGCCGCTGGCATTGACCCCGACGTCCATTACGCTCAGAGCGGTCAGTTCGAAGGGCGTGCCCCCAATGCCTGGTTCGATACTGGTTTTTATCTCTCTAAAAACCCGGATGTGGCCACTGCTGGCGTGATTTCTGTCGAACACTACTTTAGCTCTGGCGCAAGCGAAGGAAGAGACCCCAACGCTTGGTTCGATACAGATTTCTATTGGAATGAGAACCGGGACGTTGCTGCTGCTGGTGTCAACCCAGCTAAGCACTTCGTTGAAAGCGGTCGGCTAGAGGGCCGAGATCCCAACGACTGGTTTGATACCGACTGGTATTTAAGTCAAAACCCGGATGTCGCCGCTGCTGGCGTTAATCCAGCGGAGCATTACTGGAGCAGCGGTTGGAAGGAAGGTCGAGACCCATCCACAGAGTTCGATACCGGCGCGTATCTTGAGGCCAATCAAGATGTTGCATTAGTGGGCATCAATCCTCTGGAGCACTGGATGCAGTATGGCGAAGCAGAAGGACGCCTTATGGGTGTATGAATCCCGACTCGAAGCAGCACCGCTGATAATAGGAGCTTACAGGGCAATATAACGCGGTAGACGATAGCAGCTAAAGGCCCGGGCTGCTGCGTCTTTATATTGGTGTGCGGCTTACGCAATCCAGCCATCGTCATCCAAAAGGGTACGCACTGCCGTTAGCTTGAGCACGCCCTCCCCAAAGCTCCCACCCACCGGATTGTACACATCCAGATAAAAGGTTTCGTCGGGCTCGGCAATATCATCGCCGATCACTTCTACCGCAATTGCGGCTTGCGTTTCACCGGTATAAAGAATCAGTGTATCCGCCACGGGTAGATAATCCTCCCCAGCGTTAGCGCTACCATCACGAGTAGTGTAATCCACACTTAGCCTTTGGGCTGGGTCGTTACGAACGCCATTGAATTCAAGTAAGAAGTAGACAAACTGCGTGCCGGTGTCTCCCTCTGGAACCGAAGTGATGACATCTTCCGGGCGGGTAGGCGCGTTTGGGTGCATCTGACGCACGCTTTGGTCGATCCACTGCTGGTAGTGACTGACCCTTTGAAAACCCGCTATTTCGCCAAAACTGCTATCCAGCTTGTCATTCACATCGGTAGTTTGGCCGTTACGGCTGAGGGTCGCTGCGTAGGTGGTGATACCCGCGATTTTGTTATCAATAAACGCGGGGCCTCCACTATCGCCCGGCGCAATCATCCCTTCCCTACCACCAAGCCCACTATCGTGTAAGCCCATCAGCACGCCTAGCGCATCGGTTGCGCTGGTACCGTTATCAAAATCGATAATGAGCTGCGAACCTGGCAGCGGGTTCCAGCCGATGCCACTCCCAAAGGCTGCTTTTAACCCCTCACCGGTAGTGTCAAAGCGGTTTTCGGCCAAACGCTTAGCGGGTTCAGTGCTGCTCTCTACATAGCCAGTAAGGCCCTCCCCAGTAAGGCCATAGCCCACCATAGTTATGTCGCTGCCTAGCTCATTGGGCTCCCGGTAGAGCGCACTGCGCTCAGCAGTTATCGGCGCAGGTTGACGTAACCACACCAGCGCAAGGTCACTGTTGGCATTGCTGCTATCGTAAAGAGAGTGGAGGGTATAGTTCGAGGCTTGCAAGGTAACCTGACCGGCCATTGTATCCATGCGTACTGAAACGGTACGGGAACCTTCCAGAACGTGGGCCGACGTCAGCACTGCCCGGCCGCCATAAAGCAGTGTGCCAGTGCCGTAAAAATCATCGGCAACTACCTGGACAACGCCGTCATAGCCCTCGCCAGGCAGTACTCTGTAACGATCCGGGTCGCGGGTTACTGTCACCATTGGCTGTTACCTCATTGTGGGCTGATAACACTGGCCAAATACAAGATGCCATGTCACCCAGCCAGTGTTATAACCTTTTGACGATAAAGTATTAGCTGCCCAACGATATCGATCATTAACCCCTATAACGCCCGTTAATTCGTGACTTAGCGGCCCTGGGCGCCAGGGGTATGCTCGCCCTGATGTCGACGCTCCATGCATCTGTCGAGAGTAACTTGCTCGAAAGGCTAGCAAGTACCTCGGGTTTTGCATCGTTCAGAATCCATTTTTTCAAAAACCGCCCACACAGGCCATTCCAACCGGCCTCGTCATTTTTCTATTGCCAGTAAAACGGTAAAGCGCTCTGATGACCTGAACGGCACACCACACAAGATAAGCCCGGTGGCCGCCGCAGGCATGAACCGCAATATGATCAATGCACTTCTTTCTTGGGTAGCTCTTCACTCAACGCCAATGCATAGGTGGTACGTGCCGTTTGATAGATCGCCAGCTGCTGCTTGAGCTTTTCAATTTCAGCATCGGTGACTTGCAAGTTGGCGACTTGCTGCTTGGCGTTTTCGGATAGGTCAGCCACGGTGTATGCCGTGCCATCAATCGTGATCGTTTGCGTCTGTTCATCTGCCATGGGAAAGGCTCCTGTCTTCGTTAACGTTAATCAAAATCAAAGGTGAGATCGTCGTCACTATCAAACACGCTATCCAGGTCTTCCGGTACTTCCTGGGTAGCGCCATGCTGTGCGTGGAACTTAGCGCGTTCTGCCAACTGATTAAGCTGGCTCATGGAGAACATCTGGGCATGGGCTAAGGCCATGGGGGCGCCCTTTAAGGTGGCGTAAACGTCGTTTTCCAGACTATTAAGCGCTTGTTCATTAATACGGTGGAGGCCATTCACCGTTAACGGCTCCTGCCCTTCGCCCCGCTCAATGGTTAATGGCCACTGTTCAATCACTCCGGCACGCTGTAACGCATCGCAGGCGTGCTGGGTAGCCGCTCGGTTGCTTTCGCACTGAGTTAAAAAGTCCAGCGTTTGGGCAGCGGTGCCGGTCAGCTTCCCCTCTTCATTAAACAGGGCTTCGCCTTGATTGTTGCTTAAGTGTTGCTCATCAACGGCGAAGACTTTTTCCCCAGGCTTTTCGCTATTGGCCAGGGTAAAAGGATAGCCGCGCAGGCTGGCGGGTACGTAGGTGCCCAGCCATTTGCCATTAGGGGCCACGTACAGGTTCCGCTCGCCCACGCCCAACAGCACCATCGGCTGGAAGTGCTCGCCCTCCTTGATCAACACCACCACATAGTGGGGCAGCAGCTTGTTCAGTTCCGCCAGCAGAATACCCGCGACGTTGAGCTGATCGGCGAAGTGATAGCCATCCCGGGGTAAGTAACCCTGGCCCGCGTGCTGGGTGGGGGAAAGCGCGATCCATTGGGGCATAACAACTCTCTACTCAAAAGGCATTAATAGTGGTGGGCAGTGTAACAAAAAACCCCCAGCCGAGGCTGGGGGTTTAGGTGCTTTCACCTATCTAGCGATAGGCATCCTTCTCATAGAGAGGGATTAAGCGATAACAAAAGCAGCTTCGTCGATGGTAGTGACGCCTTGCAGGGTCAATACAGAATCAACAGTACCGTTGGAATCGAAGTCCATGTACAGCTTGCCAGTGCTGCTATCCAGAGCGAAACCAGTCAGAGTACCGGCGTTGCCAGTGTTCTGAAGGAAGGTTTGCGCGTCAGAAGCATTGGCTGCAACGAAGACATCAATACCTGAGTTGCCGTTACCAGTATAAGCTGCAGATACGTCAATGGTATCGCCAGTAAAGTTGGCAAGGTTACCGGCTGAATCATCGGCACCTTTGCTGTCTGCGGCGTTGTTAGCCCCTTGACCGTAGGTATTGGCATTAAAGTCAAGAATAACGTCTGCCTTGGCTAAGCTTGAGTTAGTCGCTGCGCCCAGTACGTAGACGTCATTACCACCGCCTAGTGTGATGGTATCTGCTTCAGCAGAGGCATTGACGGTGTCACGACCTTCACCCGCGTCAATCACATCTTTACCAGCAGAGCCAGTAATGATGTCGTTACCAGCACCCGTGCTGATAGTAGACGCAGTTACACCGCTAGAGACAAACGTTGCGTCGTTGACAGAAGCTGTGCTGATCACGTCAGCACCGTTGCCAGTAGTAACAGTCACCGCTTTGTCAGTCACAGCAGAGCTGAAGGTTACAGCACCCGCAGTACCGATTTGAGCAGCGGTGGCACCAGTGGTTGCACCAGTAGCTACAACACCAGATGCATCCAGCTCAGTGACGTTAGTCAGAGTAGAGCCAGTAAAGTCAACACCGTGGTTACCGCTAACGGTAATGGTAGTCGCATCAGCAGCTACCAGATTCGGCGTGGAAGCGGCAGCCGGGTTGGTCAGCGCAGTCGTGTCAGCACTGCTGTCCGTTGCTTCAAGGTTGATGGTTTCAACACCAGCCACGGTCAGGGTACCAGCGTTGGTGATGTTGGTAGCACCGTTCAGCTTGATGTTAAGAGAATCAGCTGTACCGGTCGCATCCTTCATCGTTACGGTAGCCGCACCGCCAACTGCACCCGTCAACTCAAACGTGCCCGCATTGGCCATGTTGGTCACGGTCAGGGAAGCACCTGCAGTACCGTCCGAAGCAGTATTTGCATCAACTGTCGGGGCAGCGGTACCAGCAACGCTCGGATCAAGGTTGGTAACGTCAGTGTTAGTATTGGTGCTTGTATAAGTAACAGTAGCACCATTCGCAGCACCGGCAGTCCAGCCTGCTGTAGTACCAGTCACCGTCAGGTTACCGGCGCTACCATTATTAACGGCAGCCGCAACCTCAGCAGCGGTAGCATCACCACCAGTAGCAGCAATCGTACGACCCGCCACAGTAACGCTTTGACCGATGGCCAGATCCGTGAAGGTCACATCCGCAGTTTCATCAGTTGAACCAGTGCCGTTAGTAGTAGACACGGAAGGAGCAGTCGGTGCCGCAACGCCTGCAAACGTCGGAGTAAGGTCAGCCACGTTACCATTAGTAGTGCTGGTGAAGGTGACAACGTCGGCAGCATTAGTGCCAGCAGTCCAAGCGTTCAATGCTCCTGTTACAGTCAAAGAGCCAGCAGTAGCACCAGAACTAAAGGCAGCGGCTACGTCAGCAGCATTGGCGCTACCTGACGTGGCCGTTACAGTACGGCCTGCAATCGTGATGCTTGCACCAGCAGACAGATTAGCGAAATTAATCACGGCTGTCTCATTGGTGCCGCCAGCAGCAGTGCCGGCTGAAGCCACGTAGCTGATATCGTCCAGGTTCGCCAGATTCACAGTGTTATCTGTGTTAGCAGCTACTGCACCTAGGCTTACTTTTTCGAAGTTAGCAATACGAGCTTCGTAGGTAGCATTAGCGGTTAGAGCCGCTGCATCGGCTGAAGACAGGGCTAGGGTATCAGTACCTTCACCACCGTCAATGGTGCCATTGGCGCCCAAAGTGGTACCAGAAACATTCACCACGTCATCACCTGCACCCATAGCAGTTGCTTTGGTGTTGGCGTTGGTCAGCGTGATGGTTTCTTTACCAGCACCGCCGGTAAAGGACACGTCGGTGTCAAGCGCAGTACCGATGGTCAGGTTGCCTTCAGTGGCGCTGGTGATATTAAGGTTAGCTGCCTGAGCGCTCAGCGTAGCTGTCAGGTTTTTGTCACCAGAGAAGTTGATCGCAGTTGCAGCAGCAGCATCCACGTCAAACGCAGCACTGTTAGCGCCTGTTGCGGCAACATTGACGGTAGCGGCATTGGCATCAACAACACCAGCAGCGCCAGACTGATTATTTGCTGTCACATTCAGGGTGTGGTTGGCCGTCGTATTAGTAACGGTAGCAAGAACGGCACTATTGACCAGCGTCAGGTCAGTAAGCGCGTCAGAAGTAACACCGATGGCACCTTTAGCACCCGTCACGGAGACAGTTGCCAGAGCATCAGCGGTAGTAGCTGCGGTGCCGTTGTCGTCGATAGCGACGCCTTCGCCAGGAACGGCAGTTACGCCAGCTGTGACGTTGACCGTCTGAACGTTGCCACGAGTATCGATATCGATGGCTTCGGCGTTACCTTTTTGATCAACGGTAACGGCCTCGAGACCTGACCAAGCTTGAACATCAGCGGTGATGTCGCTCTGGGCGCTGGTCAGTTCCAGATTTTCGACGTTGGATACAGTCACGGAAGTATCTAGAGCCAGGGTGCCTGTCGTGTTGGTCAGCTTCAGGGTATCAGTACCCGCGCCGCCATTAATGACATCCAGGCCGCCGAAGGTTTCGGTTGCAGGGATTGCAACACCACCGACAACCGTACCGGAGACCACGCCGTCAGAAACACCAACAAAGGTATCGTCGTTGGCTGTACCAGTCTCGGTATCGACACCTGTAGTGAGCGTGAAAACTTGGCCCGGTACAGAAGTATCAACATTCACTTGCTCATCTGCCGGTACGGCAGGTGCGCTCAGGCCTTCTTCGGTCTGGCCGTAAGTAAGGAAGTGCTCAAGTGCCGTCAGGCCAGCAGTTTCAAACGCTTCTTTTACTTGCTCAACAGTGGTGATTTCTGTGTTGCCTTCAGCCTGCAGCTGAGCCAGTTTGGCTTCGTAGTAGCCAGAAACGTCGAAGCTGTTAGACGGGTTGATGCCTTCGTCTTCACCGTACTGCAGGTAGTGGTTGTATACATTGCCACCCCACAAGTTAACGAAAGCCTCAGCGGCTGCGTCAATTGTCAGGTAGGAGTTATTGGCATCGTTGAACATATCCGTTGCTTTTGCACGGATGTATTCAGCTGGGTTGAAGAAGGCGTTAGGCGCCAGGTCTTCCTGGTAGCCGTACTGCTCGTAGTGCTCTTCAGCCGTTAAGCCAACGGCGCTGAAACGTGCTTCTAGGAATGCAGCGTCTTTACCAGCCCAATCAGCAGCTGTTTCGGAGTTGCTTTGAAGCTGTGCAAGCTTAGCATTCAGATAGAAATCTTTATC